>Ga0156232_126_pt1 | contig 78209 bp, 67 predicted proteins | sample RifCSPlowO2_12_FD_107879 | JGI IMG/M metagenome (GOLD analysis project Ga0156232, IMG submission 107879) | Chlamydiae bacterium RIFCSPLOWO2_12_FULL_49_12
CTGATCGAGCATTTTTTGAACCGCCCGTATCCTCCCGAAGGAGTTCCCAGTCCCAACCAAAACGGAATAAATAACCTCCTGATGGCGGTTACGCAACGCGGCGATATCCATCTTGTCGAGCGCCTCTTGAGCCGCGCCTATCCCTTAGGCGGAGTGCCGCATCCCTCTCAACAGGGAATCAATGAAGCATTGGAAGATGCCGCCGTTGACGGCAACGTCGATCTGATCGAGCTCTTTTTGAACCGCCCGTATTCTCCCCAAGGAGTTCCCAGTCCCAACCAAAACGGAATAAATAACCTCCTGATGGCGGTTACACAACGCGGCAATATCCATCTTGTCGAGCACCTCTTGAGCCGCGCCTATCTTCCCGGAGGAACACCGGTTCTCGGTCAATCAGGGGTCAATATCGCTCTTGTGTGTGCGGCCAGAAGCGGACAGAGCCTGATTGTCGAACACCTTTTAAGACGCTCCTATCCTTTAAATAAAGAGTTATTGCCTCCGGATCCGTGGGCAATCGATACAGCTCTTTCCGCTGCCGCTTCCTCCAACCATCAGAACCTCGTCGAGAACTTCTTGAGTTTCCCCTATCCTGCAAGTGTTCCCAAGCCTTCCCAACATGGAGTCAATGAAGCACTTTCTATTGCCTCAATGTTGGGCTATGTGGAGCTTGTCGAGTATCTCTTGAGAGGAAAATACCCAAGAGCCGACATCCCCCCTCCCAATTCCAGTGGAATCATTCAGGCGTTTGCAGAGGCCGCCAATCGAACGGTTGCCGCATGCTTCTTAACCCGCGTTTCCGGAACAAGCGAAGCTCCTTTCCCCACCCAGGAAGCGGTAAATGCGGTGCTTGGTTCTGCTGCTGGAAAAGGGCTGGAGGAGCTTGTAGAATACCTGTTGACCTACTCCTATGAACCCGAAAAAGTCCCTCCCCCTTCACAAGAGGCAATCAATCGGGCGCTTTGGCGTGCGGCAGGAATCGGATATGGGAGTGTGGTGGAACTCCTTCTGCTCTATGATGCTTACTCCAAAGGAGTGCCGCGTCCCAATCACGAGGGAATCACTGCGGCGCTTTGGTATGCAGCAGGCAATGGAAACGATGGTCTTGTTGAACACCTCTTAAGTCTTGACTATCCTCACGAAAATACTCCGCATCCCAATCAAATGGCAGTCAATACAGCGCTTGCTTATGCAGCTGAAGGCGGCTATTGGGATATCGTCGACAATCTTTTGAACCGCGACTATCCCTCAGGAAAAGCTCCCCACCCCAATCAGGCAGGAATCAATCGGGCACTGTGTGCTGCGGCGGGAAGCAATCGGAGGGATCTGGTTCAGTACTTTTTGATCCGTGGCTATCCCCAAGAAGGAGTGCCGCCTCCAAATCAAGAAGGGATGAACGATGCTCTTGTCATGGCGGCAGGAATGGGCTACGACCTTCTTGTGAAACAGCTTTTGAGGCGCGACGATCCCGCAGAAGGAGCCCCGCGTCCCAATCGAGCGGGGATCCTTCGAGCTCATAAAATGGCGCAAAGAGAATGGCATGGCGCTCTCGCAGCGCACTTGCGGGCAAATCTGGCCTCACAAGAGAGCATTCCCTCCTTTAACTGCACTCTCCAATAGGCATCTCCCAAGATGCATTCCGTACAGTTCAACAGAGCGGTAAGTTACCGCCTTTCACAAGGGGTTGGGAGAGCGTGAGCGCAATGATGCAACTTTTTTTAAAGCTGAATACTCCCTTAAGGGAAGGGAGCGGCAATTTTTCAATTGTCAAAATCGAGAATTTTCTCTATGATGACAAGCCATTAATGTTTTTTTGGGAGAGTCATGGTACGCTACACAGGTCCTAAGAACCGTATTGCACGACGTTTTGGAGCCAATATCTTTGGCTATGCCCGCAACCCCCTCTTGCACAAACCCAATCCTCCCGGCATGCACGGCGCACGCCGTAAAAAAAAATCTGATTTTGGGATGCAGCTTGATGAACAGCAAAAGCTCAAGGCCATTTATGGCATGCTTCCGCAAAAACAGCTGGTGCGCGCTTACAATGTCGCCAGCCGCTCCAAAGGCAATACCCTCCTGGTCTTTATGCAGAGGCTCGAATGCCGCCTGGATAACATCGTCTACCGCCTGAAATTTGCTCCGACAATCTTTGCCGCCCAGCAGCTCGTCTCGCATGGGCACGTGCTCGTTGATGGGAAAAAAGTCGACCGGCGCTCTTTCCTGGTGGAACCGGAAATGACTGTCTCTCTCAAGCCTCAGATCCAAAAACTCGACTGGGCCAAACAGGCGCAAGCCTCTGCAGCAAGAGAGATCCCCGAATACCTGTCTGCCGAAGAGGGAAAGTTCTCTGGAAAGCTGCTCGTCAGGCCTGAAACGGATCAGATTCCCCTCCCTCTTCCCGTGAACATTGCGCTCGTCTGCGATTTCCTCGCCCACATCTCTTAACCGTCCATCAAAGATGCCCTGTGGGCCGCCTCCTCGAAATCCGGCTGTCAAAAAATATACACAGTCGAGTTGATAAGATTAGCGACATTGAATACTATTCTTTTTATTCACTATGGCAAAAGTTGTTCCCGACCCTCTCCTCATCGGCGCCCATACCTCCGCTCAAGGAGGGGTGCATAACGCCCTTCTCATCGGGAAGGAGATTGGCGCAACTACGATTCAACTCTTTACAAGCAATCAAAGAACCTGGCGCAGCAAGCCCATCTCCGATGAAGAAGTCGCGCTCTGGCATCTCGCTCTGAAAGAGACGAACATCAAAAAGGTGATGAGCCATAACAGCTACCTAATCAATCTTGGCTCTTGCAAAAAAGAGATCCTGGAAAAAAGCCGCTTAGCTTTCCAAGAAGAGATTCAACGCTGCCATCAACTCAATATTTCTTTTTTAAACTTCCATCCCGGATCTGCAACCGAGTCCTCAGAAGAGGAGTGTTTGGAGACCATCATAAAAAGCCTTTTCAAGATGGAAAAGCTCTGCTCCAAGGGAACGACGCGCCTCCTTTTTGAGACGACCGCCGGCCAGGGAAGCAATGTGGGCTACTCATTTGAGCAGCTCGGCTACCTCATCGCCCGCCTTAAAGACCGTCTGCCGGTGGGAATCTGTGTCGACACCTGCCATATCTTTGCTGCGGGCTACGACATCCGTTCCCAAGAAGGGTGGGAAGCGACGTTGAAAGAGTTTAACCAAAAGGCCGGCTTAAAATATCTCTTTGCCATGCACATCAACGATTCGGTCCATCCTTTGGGATCGAGGAAAGACCGGCATGCGAGCTTAGGAGAGGGTAAGATCGGGCTTAAGGGATTCAAGGCAATGATGCAGCACCCCAAACTCCTTCAGCTTCCCAAGTATCTCGAGACCCCTCTTGGACCAAAGCTTTGGATCGATGAAATTAAACTCTTAAGAAAATTTGCCAAATGAAGCGGACTAAAATTAAAGAGATCTCAGAAAACCTTTTTGGAAACAGCATTAAAGTGTGCGGCTGGGTGCGCACAGTGCGCGCCCAGAAAAATTTTTCTTTCATTGAACTGGTCGACGGATCCACCTTCCATCCCCTGCAAATTGTAGCAGACCCCTCTTATGAATTAACCATCGGCTCTTCGATTGCAGCTGAGGGAGTGCTTGTCGAAAGTCCCGGCGCCAACCAAAAATGGGAGCTAAAAGCTGAAAAGATCACTCTTATCGGCGCCTGCTCTGCCGCGGATTACCCCCTGCAAAAAAAACGGCACACCTTTGAATTCGCCCGAACCATTGCCCACCTAAGGCCACGGACCAATACCCAAGGCGCCGTCACACGGGTGCGCCATGCTCTCGCCTTCGCTTCCCATCAATTCCTTCATGACAGGGGTTTTCTCTACATCCAAACTCCCATCATTACCTCTTCCGACTGCGAAGGGGCCGGAGAGCAGTTCCTAGTCACAACACTCAACCCCAAAAAACCTCCGCTGCTCTCGGACGGAAGCCTGGATTTTACAAAAGATTTCTTTCAAAGGCCCGCCTTCCTCACCGTCTCGGGGCAGCTCGAAGCCGAGTGTTTTGCCTGCGCCCTCTCCGATGTCTACACCTTCGGGCCCACCTTCCGCGCTGAACACTCCAACACGACGCGCCATTTAGCGGAATTTTGGATGCTCGAGCCCGAGATGGCCTTTGCCGGCCTTTCGGATGACATGGAGCTTGCCGAGGCCTATCTGAAAGCCGTTACAGGCTATCTCCTCAATCACTGCGGAGACGATTTGACCTTCTTTGAAGAACGCATTGAAAAAGGACTCATCGAGCGGCTCAATCAAATCGTCACGACTCCTTTTGTCCATCTCACCTATACCACAGCGGTTGACATCCTGAAACGCTCGAAAAGATCGTTTGAATTTGAGGTGGAATGGGGAAAAGATCTTCAGTCCGAGCACGAGCGCTACCTTGCCGAAGAGTATACCAAGGGTCCCGTCATCCTCACAGATTATCCAAAGGAGATAAAATCTTTCTACATGCGCGACAATGAAGACGGCCTAACGGTCGCAGGAATGGACATCCTCGTCCCCAAAATCGGTGAGATCGCCGGCGGCAGCCAAAGAGAGGAGCGTCTCGACCTTCTCAAAGAGAAGATGCTTGCCTTCGGGCTAGATCCGGCCAACTACTGGTGGTATCTCCAGCTTCGCCAATACGGCACCGTTCCCCATGCAGGTTTTGGAGTGGGATTTGAAAGACTCGTCATGTTTGCTACCGGGCTGGAAAACATCCGAGACGCCATCCCCTTCCCCCGCACCCCGGGCCACGCCGAATTTTAACAAAAATTCCCACAACCGCCTTCTCTTAGAAGAAGGCTACCCAAACAACTTCAAAAAATGGCTGCGCTATCTCAAATTCACCATTTTGAACGGCTCTATTTTTTTCGTTTTTTGAAGAGTGTTCTTGGATCTAAATGAAGTTCCCCCTCCCGTTTGGCGGCAAGCTGACCGCATCCTCCGCTGACATCCTGGGCGCGGGAATTGCGGATGGGGGCGGGAATAAAGCGTGCGGCAAGATAGGCTTGGAAGGCCTGCACCCTCTTTTCTTGGGAGCGCTTGAAAGAAGAGCCGGGGAAGTGATTAAAAAGGATGAGATTCACTTTGGCCTTTAAGCCATGAAGAAAAGAAACGAGCCTCCTGGCATCGAGGAGACTGTCGTTTTTCCCCTCGATCAAAAGGTATTCAAACGTGATTCCCTCTCTTTTCGCCGGGTATTCCAAAAGAGCTCTTTTCAGCTCTTTTAGGGGATAGAGGCAATTGATGGGCATCAGCTCCGAGCGCACACGATCATCTGCGCTATGGAGCGAGACTGCAAGCCGAAGAGGAAGCGCTTGAGCTAAGGCTCGGATAAGAGGCACATGGCCCGCAGTTGAAATCGTCACATGGGATCTGGAGAGAGCGCCGCCTTTAGGATCTACAAGAATCGAGGCGGCTTGAAGGACCGCATCATAATTATCCAAGGGCTCTCCCATTCCCATGAAGACGATGTGCGAGATGCGTTTTTCGGACCGCTCTCTCTTCTTAAGCAGGTCTTTGGCAAGCATCCACTGGGAGAGAATCTCTCCTGGGCTTAAATTGCGCTTGAACCCCATTTTTGCCGTCTGACAAAAGCTGCAACCCCTCTTGCAGCCTATTTGAGAGCTCACGCAAAGGGTCATGCGCTTGGCGCTTGGCATCAGGACCATCTCAAAGAGATGGCCATCACGGGTTTGAAGGATAAACTTATCGCTTCCATCCTGAGAGGAAAGGCTGCAGTCCATCCGAGGAAGCTCCCAGTGAAAAGAAGCGGAAAGAAGAGAGCGCGCTGCAAAAGAGAGGTTAGTAAAGGAGGCGGGATCTTGCGGGTCTAAAGCTCCCTTCTGAAAGATCCATTGAAAGATCTGCTCTGCGCAAAAGGGAAGAAGCTCGTGGCGAGCAGTCCACTCCCGCCATTGAGAGAGAGAGAAGTCTAGGGCAAAGGGAAGTTCCTTCATAACAGAAAAGATTATCTCGACTTTGCCGGGAGGTGAAGATGTTTCCCTTGCGAAACAACGACGCTCCCCAAGCCGAAGAGGAGCGTGGTCAAAGCGAGGGCGGGACCAAAATAGGGAATCGCCGTTAAGAGAAAATAGAGGAGAAGACCCAGAGTAAAGGTCGGCACTTTATTGGGCTTTAAGCCAATCCAGGGAAAGAGGGCATTAGAGACCCAGAAGATGGAGATGATCTTCACGGTATAGAAGGTCACCACATTCAAAGCCAGGACCGTTAAGGCAAAAGGGGCTCCGAGAATGGTCATAAGAAGAAGGAGCGCCGTGAGCGGAAAGAGAATGAGAAGGACAATGCCGTAAACAAAGGATTTCCAAGGATGGCGCTTCAAAGCATGGATGGCCTCATGGATGGAGCCGGGAAAGATCTTGAGAAGGATGACTCCGATGACAAACGTAAAGAGGAAATTCATGAAAAGAACAGCCAATTTCGAACCAATGAAAACCCCCTGGAGCCAGGTTCCTTTCAGGATATCGCGAAGAAGCGTGCTGTGATAGTGAATCTTCCCGCCGATCCTGGCGCCGGGATCTATCCAGGCAGGCGAGGCGCTGCGATAATTTAAATCATTGCCAATCACTGCTTTTGAGGTAAGCCTTAGCTGTTCGGCGTAGGTTTTGAGATCATTTTTCACCTCTCCTGAAATCCGAACATTCGAAGAGATCACAGTGGCATTAAAACCCACTCTTCCTGAAAGGTCCATGTTTCCCGCAAGGGCAACAAGATCTCTTCCGATTTCAGCTGTCGGCATGATGTCCGCATTGGCTGCGAGCAGCGTCACACTGCTGCCGACAGAACCGCTGAGGCGCAGCTGGCCTCCGATCGCCCTCACACTCTCGCCTACCTTCCCCGAAATGTCGCCGCTTCCGGCGGCAATGAGAACGCTCCCCAGCACGTCTCCATCAATGAAGACCTGGCCTCCCATTACATAGACATCGCCCGTGACAGTCCCCGAGATCTCGACTACTTTATTGAAGGCAAAGAGGTCCCCTTCAATGCGCTCACCGGGCTCAACAAACAGCAAATCGCGCTCCCTTTCAGGCAGAGGTTCCTCGGCAGCACGCCCCAAGAGGGGAAAAAGCATACATAAGATCAACCTAATCAAGTACATAAGCAGGCTCATTTGGGATGAAGATGCGTTTTCTCTTTATTTTTCGCAGAATGAATCTCTACCCGGAGTATAGTTTGTTCCTCTCAATTTTTCCACTGGTTGTCTCTCTTTCAATCGGCAAACAAGCGGATGCTCGGATTAATAATTTGCCATTCATTCTCCTAAAGAGCATGATCGGGTTGTTGAATATTCAAACATAAACTATAATCCAATTAGGAGTTTAATTTTTTACTTTATGACAATACCCCCTTTCCCCCCTCATGGTCCTCCGGCATTTCAACCTCCCGCTCCCTTGCAGCAACCTTCGCAGGCTCCCTTGCAGCAAACGACTGAACACCTGGAGGTGTGGCGCAAATTTTTAGGCCCCAACGCAACGCTCCAGCAAGCCGAACAGTGTTATCGGCAAATGATGAATATGGTGACGCAAGCCGTCAGCCGCAGTTTTCAAAAAGCCCATGAAAATGCCAAAAAGGCCCTAAGGATCGCAGAAGGGGAAGAATAAAAAAAATCAGGAGGTTCGTTTATGACAGATCCTGTAGAACCCACAACACCATCACAGATTTCTCAACCTCAGCCTCCCCCTTCGGGAATCGGGACGCAGGGGAACCGGGAAAAAATAGCGCTTGCCGGCATCGCGAAGGCCGGAATGGAGGGACTCTCGCTGGCTATCAATCGTGAAAAACAACACGAAGCACAACGCAAAAAAAAGAACGAAGAGATTGCAAATCAATAGCTTAAAAAAAGGAACTAAAAATGATTGAAGGAGTCCCACCGGTCAGCTCCACACCGCCGCCTCCCGAACAAGGGCAGAACCTCGCTCAATCGACGGCAAGGCAAATCACCCCCCTTGCTTTCATGCAAGAGGGCCTAGTTGCTCTTTTAGAAGTGCTGAAGGAAGCTAAGGGAAAATAATTCCCTAAGAGATCCGAGCCATCTGCTATACTCTCTTTTGCTTATGGAAAAAAGAGAGCAATTTCTCATCACCCAAGAGGATGCAGGCAGGCGCCTGGATCTTCTGCTGGCCTCCCATTACAGTTCGTATTCGCGCAGCTATTTTCAATACCTGATGGAAGCGGGCGCCGTTCTCCTCAATGGCAGCCCGGTCAAAAAGCGGACAAAACCCCGTCTTGGAGATGAGGTCTCTCTCTCCTTGATTCCTCTTCCTGAGATGAGACTTGAGCCCGAGGCTATTTTTCTGGATATCCTCTTCGAAGACGAACACTTAATTGCAATCAATAAGCCCGCCGGCATGGTGGTCCATCCTGCACCTGGCCACCCCTCCCACACATTTGTCAATGCTCTTCTCCACCACTGCAAAGAGCTTCCGGACACTTTAGGAGCTCCGCTTCGCCCGGGAATCGTTCATCGGCTCGACAAGGAGACCTCGGGTGTTCTCCTTGCGGCCAAAAGCCAGGCCGCCCACCGTGAGATCGTCTCTTTATTTTCCGAGAGGAAAGTCAAAAAAACCTATGTCGCCATCTGCCTGGGCAATCCGAAGGATCAAACAATCCGCGCCCCCCTCTTGCGCCATCCCGTACGCCGCAAAGAGATAGCCGTCGCTCCCTCGGGTAAAGAAGCCGTTACCTCCATCCGCGTCCTCTCCAGCCAAGGCAATTATTCTTTTGTAGAGATTGCCCCGTTGACCGGAAGGACGCACCAAATTCGCGTGCACATGAGGCATATCGGCGCCCCCATTTTGGGAGATCCCGTCTACGGACCGGCCTTTCTCAATAAAAAATTACAGCTGAGCCGTCAACTCCTCCACGCGCGCTCCCTCTTTTTCATCCATCCCTTTGAGAAAAGACCGCTGGAGATCTCTGCCCCCCTTCCCGCGGCTATGCGTTCCCTGTTAATAAAATTTGGACTAGATTAATATTTCCCTTCTCCTATAATGGTAACTTACTTTGATGGATATTCACAAAAAGGACCGAGCTATGAAAGAGTTTGTAGAATACATCGTGAAGAATCTTGTTGACCATCCCGATAAAGTTCATATTAATGAAGTGGGTGGTGCGCATACGATCATCATTGAACTAGGCGTCGAAAAATCAGATATCGGCAAGATCATCGGCAAAAAGGGAAAAACCATTAATGCGATCCGCACCCTTTTGATGTCCGTGGCCAGCCGCAACGGCCTTCGGGTCAATCTTGAAATTCTGGAAGAAGAAGAAGAAGAAGAAACAGAAGAAGCCTCCCCCCCTCAGGAGTAATCCTGGACAGGGTAGAGCGCAACCGGAGTTTACAGGATTGGAGAGGGTTCCTGACGTCATTGTTTGGCCTCTTTATCCTGTAAACTCCGGTTAGATCACAAGGCGAGGGAGGAAGGGAGTGACCATCTCCTTTCTCGAATTTATGCGGCCTGCCGGAAAGCGCAGGACTGCCAGAGAGATGGTTTTTTCTTTGAGTTGAGTTTGCGTGTTAGGGATGGGAAGAAAACTCTCTTGAAAGACGGCTTCGAGTTCCTTGGCGTTTTCTCCAAAAAACTCCACTTCCATCTCTTTTTGACAGGAAACAACCACAGGCTCCGTACTAAAGGCATTCAAAAAGCCCTTGAGGTGTTCAATCCCCTCTTCCGTTGCCGGGATCCAGAGCCAAAGTTCATCCTTGTGGAGATATTTCTTCTTTTCTCCTGCAAAAAGATCCTCTGCGCTGGGAATGGTGCTGATCATAAGAAGATGCAGATCTAACTCAGACTTTTCACGGTTGGCTTCGATGGCTTCAAGCAGCCACTTGGTTCGAAGAGGGTCCACATGCTTGAAAAAGAGCGGCACATTGCGGGAAAACATCTTGGCCTGCCCGACTCTGCAGCAGCCGTTTTGCTCTTTCGTGTCTGCAAAAAAGGAGGAAGATTTTCCCTCCACGCACAGCTTGATATTCTCTTCCACCGCCTTTTCCTTGGAAAGATAGATTTTACGATAGAGGGAATAGACATCGCTATGTTGCAAGATGCGCTGCGCTGCCTGCTCTACAAAAGAGCCGTCTTGCAAAAGATCGTCCACGCGGATGATCTCCACCTCTCTTCCCAAAAGAAGCGATTTGAGGCGATTGATCAAAGAGATGACACACAGGACATCTCTCATCGAGAGCTTACTCAGAAGATCGGTATCGTCGAAGATGGCGTAAAGAAAATGGAGATATTCCACAAATTCACGAACGGGATCGACAAAATACTCTCCTTTTCGCTCCGCATGGAGGCGGCGCTGCAAGAGGCGCTGTAAAATCCGTTTGCTGGAAGGAGCAACGAGATCCTTCTGCACCTCCTCCATCTGCTTTTCAATCTCATCCAAACTCATAGCGCCCATACTGTACTGGTCGTTGATCCGGAATGCGAGCTCTGCGACCACAACATTGGTGGATTGCGCATCTCCTATGTAAGCAACGGGAGCGGACGTGGTTAAAAGCGCTGACTTATGGTGGTCAATGACACTGATCACTTCGAGGTAAGAGGGGATCCTCATCTCCTCGCGATTGCAAAAGTCTCTTAAAGTCACTGTGCCCAATGTCGTCCGGTACAGTTCTGCGGCATGGACAACCCCCAAGGGAAGAAACCCCTCTTCTTTCGCAGGAAAGGTCACCGTCAAATACGGAAAGCCGTCCATCTTCTGCCGCACCTCTTCAAGGTCTGCCCGATAACTGATCATTTGGGGCAGATAACCGAAGACTTCCGTCTTAATTTTAAAGCCTATCCCGATGCTGTCTAAGTAGGTGCGAACACTCGCAATGGCGCGATCGAGTTCTCTGACAATCTTTTCCAAGTGCTTGAAAAGAGTGGGCCGGTCTTCTTGCAGTCTTCCTTTGCTGTCAAAGAGCGCAGAGGTTTGAAGGGATTCGATCAAATCAATAAAGTCTTCAAATTCCACAAGCCCCAGTCTCTTCATCGCATGCGCATACTCCTCAAAGCTGCTGCCAAGCCCTCGGGGCAGGTGGAGAACCTTAACCAAAGAGTCCCTGAGATAGCCGCACTGCTTCTCAGTAAAATCCTTCATGGGAGGAGCGTCAACAATCTTCATGGCAAAAAAACTGTGGATGAATTTCGGAAGATCGGAGGCTGAGAGATCCTCTCTTCCAAAAAGAGAGATCAGTTGCACATGGAGATTGCTCGCAAACCAGCGCAAACAGATGCTTAAGAGATTGACAACGAGGCGCACCTCTTCGACATCCACGGGAAGCCAATCCCCGATAAACCTTCCCGCATCGTCAACGAGGACAACGGCCTTTTGATCGCGTTCCTGATCAATGGAGAGAAAAGAGTCTTCGGTCTTCTTGCGCAGCATCCCCTTTTGGTTCATCAAATCCAGACTCGAAAGCGAGAGGAAGCTGCGCGTTTTTGCGATGTGGTCAAAAATCCCGCTTCCAAAAATAGAGTGAAAAAGAAGAGGAATCTCCATTTGAGAAGAGGGAGGGCCTCCCGGCACGTTCCAGATGTGCATCCCCTCGCTGACTCGAGCTCCGAAGGCATCGACCCAGCCCCAAAAAGAGGCGATGGTGGTATCGACATCCGGAGAGCTGTGGGCTGTTACAAAGTGGCTTCCGGGATAGATCTTGTCTCTTCCAATGGGAAAGAGGGTCTGATAGGCGGCTCGGGGCACGTGTTTGCCCACAATTTTTGCGCGGATCCGGTAATTCTCATCAGAAGAGAGCCCTGAAAATTGATTCAGCCACAGCTCAAAATGAGAGATGGAGTAGTGTTCCAGAAGGTTTGCCCGTTTCACCTCATCAATGAAGTGGATGATGGCAATGAGCAAAAACGAGCATGAACTCTCTTGGCAAATGAGTGAGAGCAGCACTTCATTGATCCGATTGTTTCTCTCCCTCTCCCCAAGATCCAAAAAGGCCTTTTCCTGAAACTCTTTGAGAGCCTCCTTCAATCCGGAAAAGAGTAGAGGAGGAATCTCGTAATCTCCGAGATATTTGCCTTTGCATCCTACTTTTTTTTTAGCAGCTTCCATACATGTCACCGTCAACTATCGGACTGAAGAGGACTCGAACCTCTGACCTACCGCTTAGAAGGCGGTTGCTCTATCCGCTGAGCTATCAGTCCCTAAAGATGACATTCTATTATCCAACCTTGTGATTTGGCAAGGACTATACCAAACGCACGTTCAAAAATTCGTCTACTGCGGAGGAATGAGCTGCATGCCTTGGTCAAAGAGCTCCTTTTCGGAAATTTTACGATGGAGCTCACGTTGGGCGCTGGAGACTTTTTGGTACTCTTCGACGGTGTGGATGATATGGGGCCGGACAAAGATGATGATGTTTCTCTTCTCTTCGTGATTGCTCTTTTTACTAAACAAGGAGCCGACAAGGGGAAGACCTCCCAAACAGGGAAGACCTCTCTTCTGCTGGGACTTTGCGTTGCGGATCATCCCGCTTAAGACGAGGAAATGTTTGTCGGGAACGTGGACATGGGTGACCATATTGGTCTTCGTCGTGCGAATTCCCGATGTCTCTCCCTGCAAGAGCGTGACATCATTGACCTGCTCGGAGATCTCTTCTTGGAGATCGAGAGTGATCACATCGCCGTCTCCAATCATCGGAGTGATGTTGAGATTCACTCCGATATCGCGGTATTCGATGTTTGAGGTCCTCTGTTGGCTCTGTCCGACAATCTGCGTCACGGAGCCGGTAAAGGGAATATTGTCTCCCACAAAGATCTTTGAGGGTTTGTTGTCCTGGGCAATGATCTTCTGGTTTAAGACGATGGTGCTCCCCCCTTCGGCCTGGATGGCGGAGACAAGCGCTCCCAAAGAGAGAAAAGATTTGCCCTTGTGGAAAATGATGTCGCCGATGACGCCTAAATCAAAGCCGCTCCCAATGGGAAACTGGTCGAGTCCTGTCGGAGCGCTTCCCCCGGAAATCCCCTGCATAGTATCGGCAAAAGGAGCGGTTCCTCCTGTCCGGGGAAAGCCTCCGGCGCCCATGCCTAGATTGTTTCCCACTTTCCCTCCTCCCGCCCATTGCAGGCCAAATTCAAACGCCCGGCTCACATCCGTCTCGATGACCAATATCTCAATAAAGACCTGCTTCAAAGCGGTATCTAAGGATTCGATCAGCTTTTTCACTCCCTGGATGGACTCTTCGTCTCCTGAGAAGAGAAGGGAATTGGTTGCCCGAACAAATTGAACTGTCTGGATGGCGCTGAGGAGTCTCTCCGGAGAATCGGGTTGCATCTTTAACTCCAGAGCGACCTGTTTTAAAGCCTCCAAAAGCTCCGGTCCCTGGTGATATTTGAGTTTGTAGACAAAAAACTCCAAAAGCCTCTCCTCTCTTGGTTTTTTCTCTTCTCTCTCTTCAACCGCCTCTTCAGCCGCTTGAGGAAATTCTCTCTCCACGCTCTTCTCTTGTTTCTCTTCAAGATCGAAAAGATGATCCCAGTTGGAAGGGGGAGGACGGCTAGGATCGACTTTGTGAATGACATAGTACTCTTCCTCTTTTTTGACCCAAAATCCATGCATGCGCAAAATGCCTAGCAGCGCATTTAAAACATTTCGCGCACTCACCGCCTTTCCCGAGCTCAAAGAGACGGAAAAGTTCAACTCCTTTTTGTTAAAAATAAAATTCACCTCGGAGATTTTACTGACGAATCGGAGAAACTCCTCCATCGGGATATCGCTAAAATTAATGCTGTGGCCCATCTCTTCGGGAGGTTGAGGAAGAGGGAGAGAAAGGAGAGGATCTTCGGGAAATTGGGGAAGCCTCGGGAAATCCCGTTCAGGAAGAGCCGCTCTTTTCAAAGGCAGCTCCTGCATCGGCCGTTCCGCGCTCTTTTTTGCTTTTTCTTTCTCTTTGGGAACGGAAAACAATAATTCTTCTGTTTTTAAAGACGAGATCTCCTCCAAAGAGACCTCCTCTTTTTTGGGAAGGAGGTTTTCCGTGCCGCAAGAAGCTTCTTGCTTGCCGCTGCGGCTCTCCTCAAGAGCGAGAGGAGGAAGGAAGGGCTCTAAGTGCAAGAGAGGATCTTCTCTTTCGCCTTGCAACGAAGCAAAAACCAAAGATGAGAGCACAACGATGCGTTTCATGATTTTTCCACTAGGGGTCGGATGGGATTATAGTCAGGGCTTTTGTTTTTTATGTAGGATTTTTTGGCTTTAATTTCCCGCTCAAAATTATCTGTAAATTGATTTCTTTAGGAAAAACAGCTTTAAAAGGCATTTAAAAGCCTGTTTTCTTAAAAATTTAAAGATTTTCTGTACTCGACTTTGCGCCATTTGCGACAGCCGATTTTCGAGAAGAGACCGCGCACATGGCGCAAAGTCGAGTTCTAGACATATAAAAAAGAAGCGTTTATAATCCGCTGAATTTTTATTAATTGTTGAGGGCGTATGAGTGCTGCGGCGAGAAGTTTAAACAACTCTTCATTAACCCTAAAAGAGGTCGGCAAGTTAGAAGAGGTCTCTCACAATCAATCCGCCCTTCCCGATGATCTTGTTAAAGAGGGATGGGTGATCTGGAAAACTTACGACCAGTTTGCAGAAGAACAAAAAAGAGCTGTGCAACAACAACAGGACGGGGAGGGCTTGGTGGGATTTCTCTGGAAAGCTCTTGGGGCGGGAAGGGAAAAGCTTTCGTTCCCTTTCACCTATGCTGCAACTGCTTTCTACAACCCTGAACGAAAGATCGCCGTCATTGCCTCAAGAGGCACGACTTTCTTGATGGACTGGGTTTGCGATGCCGCTATGTTGGCAGGAAGGGCTCCCTTTGACCAGGAGTGCGCCGAGGCTTTTGCCAATCATGTTGCCTCATGGGCTAAAACCCAAAAATTCACGCTGGCGCATTTAGGCTTTTCCAAAGGAGCGGACCAGGCAGGGATTATCGCCTACCGTCGAGGAGAGGAGGCGTACCTAATCGATCCTTTCAGAATGCAGGCAATCTTAGAAAATCTTTACGGCCTTCCTTTGGATCTCCGTAAACTCTCGAAATTCACCACGTTTTTAGCCGATCCCAACCTCATCAATTGTTGGCGAGGACCCGTGGGCACCGTCGTTCGCCTCCATTTTGCCGAACAGGACCAAAAAGAGATCGAAGAGCTGATTGAAAAGATCAACGAGGCAAAACGACTCGAGCGCATCGATATTCTGGATGGGAAACTCGCAGGCACGGGCGCTCAGGCAATCTTAGCCGTGCTGCATGCAAAAGCCGCTCATGTGATGCAAAAGATTGCCGCCGCGCTCAGCGATAATCAGCTCACCTTCGAAATCAAATGCATCCCCCCTGATTCTTCTCCTCAGCCAAAGGAGGAGCCTCCCTGTCCGATTCGAACGCCTGAGTTTTTTTTGAGCTTTGAAAGACCCTTCGAGGAGATGCCCCCGCTTGAGCTCTTTACAAAGTCCCCTTGCGCTTTCTTTCCCGCTACACAGGTCCAGGCTGCTCCCGGATATGTGACTTTTACCTTCGATCTTTTGAAGACGAAAAGTTTGAACCGGGGAGAAGCCTTCCTGACTCCGATTGAAAACTTTGTACAATCAAAAGCCTTCATTCCCGTTGCCAAGGTAGAGCAACTGGAGGCCTTTCAAAGAATCGATAACGAGATCAGCTCCTCTCTCATCAAGCTGCAAGCGGACTATCCCCACGCTATTTTGGCCTATCCCTTGAAGCAAGAACCTCGATTTGCCTATCAACTCATCGCGGCTCCGATAGAAGATCCGGCCCATCCTGAGCAAAAAGAGGCCGTGTTTTGTTGGAAGCTTTCCAATGATTCCGGTTTTAGGAAAAAAAAGATGAACTACATCTTCCAGGTTGCCGGATGCACTCCCTCGCTAGCAAAGATTTGCGGACCAAAGAGCTGGGCGACCTGGAATGAAAATGGCTGCGACTGCGTGCAGGATCCCCAAGCTGCCTTTTCCTCCTTCTGCGATACGATACAAACGACGCTCACGGAACAGCGCAACCGGGAACAAGATGCCAATAACCTGCTGCGTGCTCAAGAGGCTACAAGAAAAAAAGAGTTTGCTAAGGCTCTTCCTTTAGTAAAGGAGGTATTCGATCGTCACTCTTCCCATGAGTCTCTGCCGCTATGGCTGGCTTATCTCTATGCGCAACTGGGTATGATAAAAGAAGCCTGCTCCCTCATCCCCGACCGCTCTCTTCATTCTCTCGATAACGTTAGAACTCCCTCCTGGATTCTCTTTGAGATCGAGCTCTTCCTTCTATCGGGACAGATCCCGGAAGCACTGCTTTGGATCGATGAGTATTTTAGTGAATCTGAAAAGCTCAAATCACCCCCTGATACAAAAAAATTGCTTTCGATTGCCCTTTTTCTCTTTGATCAGGAAAAAGATCAGGAGTGCCAGAATCTTTTGCAAAGAATCCAAACGGAGGAAGCCACCAAGATGCAAGCGGCTTTTTTCTTTAATAGAGGCTACTTCTCTTTAGGCAAAAAGGATTTAGACGGCGCTGCCAAGTCTTTCAAAAAGGCTCATGCCTTAGACGACAAAAATATTACTTTAAAGCTCTTTCTCTCATCCGTCTATTGGTATCAAAAAGCGTATAGAGAAGCGCTGCCTTTGATCGATGGCATCTTAGATCTAGACCCTCATAATTATCCCCATCTTTACCTCACCTCGGAATTGCTTCATTACAAACTCGACATTCCCCCCTCTTTTCCATCCAAGCGGTTAACGGACTTTGTCAACAACCTGCCGCCGGAACAACTGCGTGCTCTTCTTGAAAACCGGGGAATTTTAGCATTTAGCGGCTGGTTGGCTCTTGTGAAGGAGTACGGGATGGCAAAGAGCCTTCTCAAAGCCCTTCCTCAAGATCCCGTGGCTTTAAGAATGCGCATCGCGATTGCCAAAGAGACCAAAAATGAAGAAGAGGAGATCGGGTCTCTTTATGAACTCAATAAAATTGCTCCCGACCTTAACCCGGCCATACAAAAACGCCTCCTTGACATCTATAGCGAGCGGAATCGAAGAGGAGTGCAAACGACACAGGAAAAAGCCTCGTTCTGGATGCTTCGCGCACTTCAGTTTGCAGAAGATCCTGCCTTTGGTTGGTGGCTCAAGCTCTTAGGCAACTCTTAGGGATCGCAACAAACCGTCCTCTCTTTGATGAAGGCGAGAATCTAGAATCAACATCTTTTCTTTTTGGAGGATGCATGATTGAGGTTGAGAAGAAATTCAAATTGGAAGGATCATTTTTTGAGAAGATTTTGCGAGAAGGGACCTTTTTGAAACAAAAAAAGTTTCACGATACATACTACGACATGCATGATTGGAAATATACCGTTCAAAACATTTGATAAAGAGCGCACGCCCGCTTGCGCCTCCCGTTTATGCGCTCTTGAGAAATTTCCCGCCGTTCTGCACAATACCAAGCCATGGAAAGCGTCACGATTGATCGGTTAAAGATCGAGACACATAAAAGGTATGCGCATACGCAAGCGACAGTCGATCGCTCGCTGATCGAAGAGTCCGCCCGCATCTCCTCTCAATCCGAAGTGACCGCAACCACCTCTACTTTTTCCTCTCAGTGGAAAGCTCTTTTTGGCCTGCAGCAGTGTCGTCCGCCTTGGGCGCACTTTGTTCCTCCTCCCAAATTCTCTCTGCAGGTCAAGCGCTTCTTTTCCTATCGCACTCTCCCTGCCCTCTTTCTTCCCATGCATGCGTGCAGCAAGTCTTTTCATGGAAAAGAGGGGGTAATAGAGCTGAAAAAGCTGATCCTCTGCCAGCAAGCTCCCGGGAAAGACAAAGAGGTCTTAACCCACTTCATCGAAACTCTCTTCACTCTAGATGAGATCTTAGGAAAGATCCTGGCAAAAAGACTGCAGTACCATAAGGGATAATAATGGACAGCCTTGCCCTGGGCAAGAGATTCTGCTATGATCTATTCATCAATGGAATGTAAAATTTTTCTTTTCGGCGCTTCAGGGAAGATGGGAAGCTGTTTCGGAGCACTGGTTTCCCAAACGCCTCCTTTTTCCTTAACATCCGATCCCGCTCGGGCGGATGCCTTCGTTGATTTTTCGGTCGCTTCGGCCCTTGAGGACCATCTCGCCCTTGCCTTGCGGCACAAGCAGCCGCTTGTCATCGGGACGACCGGACATGCGGAAGGCCTCTTGGAAAGATTGCAGACGGCAAGTTTTGAAATTCCTCTCTTTCTCTCTTACAACTTTAGTTTGGGAGCGGCGCTTTTCATCGAAACGCTCAGCCGTTTTAAGCGCCATTTCCCAAAAAACACTAAGATCGCCATCGAAGAGTGCCACCACCTCTCAAAACGCGACGCCCCGAGCGGAACGGCGTTAAAGCTGGCTCAAGCCTTGGACTTTCCTCCGGAAAAGATCCGCTCCGAGCGCAAAGAGGAGATTGTCGGCATTCATGAGGTAAGACTTACCTCAGGCGGAGAATCTATCCTTTTCCGGCACGAGGCAGCCTCCCGCGAGGTCTTTGCACAGGGCGCTTTAAGTGCGCTCCGGTTTATCTTAAAAAAAACCCCCGGGCTCTACACCATGGAGGATCTGATCCATGCAAAAAGTTAAAATCAAAGATTTTTTCGTCGGGGATGATGAGCATCTCACTCTCTTTTCCGGCCCCTGCGTCATGGAATCAAAAGAGCATACTCTCGCTTGCGCCTCCCGTTTAAAGGAGATCTGCGCCCCTTTGGGGATCAACCTGGTCTTCAAAGCAAGCTACGATAAGGCCAACCGCTCTTCGATTGCCTCCTTCCGCGGCCCCGGGCTGGAAAAAGGACTTAATATCCTTCAGGAGGTCAAAGAGAGGCTCTCTCTTCCCGTCGTCACCGACGTCCACTCTCCGGAAGAAGCCAGGCGCTCAGGTGAGGTCTGCGACGTGTTGCAAATCCCCGCCTTCCTCTGCCGCCAGACCGACCTGATCGTCGCCGCGGCGCGCACCTCATGCGTCATCAAAGTGAAAAAGGGGCAATTCATGGCCCCCTGGGACATGAAAAATGTCGTCCGGAAGATTCTCTCTGCAGGCAACGATCAAATCATCCTTACGGAGCGGGGCACTTCTTTTGGCTATAACAATCTCGTCAGCGACCCTAGGTCCATCCCCATCATGCAAAGTTTGGGGTTTCCCGTCTGCTTTGACGCCTCGCACTCCATTCAGCTCCCGGGCGGACGGGGCGAGTCATCCGGCGGAGAGCGCGCCTTCATTCCCACTTTAACCCGGGCAGCTCTTGCTGCAGGCTGCGACTGCCTCTTCATTGAATCCCATCCCGATCCCCAAGCCGCTCTGAGCGATAAAGACTCCGTGATGGATTTCAACGACTTGAAAGAACTGCTCTTTTTTGCAAAAGAGCTCTACCGTATGGTGCGCACATGTTTCAAAGAGCCGGCCTGTATGGAAAAGTAATCTTTTCCCTGGCCTTTCTTTTTGCGATCGCACAGTTTGTGATTGTGCGTAAAGAAGATGTCGCCGCCTATCGCAAGATGCTCGAGGAGTACCGGACTCCATCTCCCGGACGCTCCCTTCCCAACACGGTTCAGCAAATTCGCACGCAGATCCACAAAGAGATCTGGTTTACGCAAGAAGACCGCTCCCGTTTGCACTATCGCATCTTCGGAGACTCTTCTCTTCTTACATTAGAGCCGGGAGGAAAAAGGATGCATGTCGTAGAAAATCTCAATGGGGTCAAGTGCTGGATGCAGGAAAAACTCTACTACAGCGCGGATCCGCAAAGCAAACCGATGCAGCAGCTGCGCTTTTGGGAAGCCGATCACGGCGTCTACCGCTACACAACCCAGCAACTCTTGGCCCAAGACGTCCACATCTCCCTCTTCCGCCTCTTGGGACATACGCTTCCCGTCACTTGCGATCCCAGGATTGCCTTTTTAAAAGGGATTGCCAACAATGTCTCTTTTTCGATAACAGGAAAGACACCGCAATTTAAGGCGCATCAATTTCAGGCAACTCTTACCAAGGCCTCCGATCTATGAGTTTTACACAAAACACCGTCTGCAGGATGTGGACATTCTGGATCTTTTCTTTTCTCTTTGTCCTTCAAGGAGTCCAAGCCGCCGATGAGACTCCCTCAAGCGCCGCAGGGAGCGTCTCGTCAACGCATGCGGAGTATGACGGCAACGCCCTTCTCTTAAAAGGCCACGTCATCTTAAACCACGGGCTGGGAAAGATGAATGCCGAAGAGGCCGTCTTGCAAAAACAGGAGACGGGAAGAGAGTTTCCCTTTAGCTTCATCCACCTGGAAAAGGGAGTCTCTTTACAGCTTAAAGACAACGCGGAACTTCTCTGCGACAAGGCCGACCTTGACTTCCAGACCCTGAAGGGCTCTCTCTTTGCTCAAGAAGAGGAAAGGGTCGTCTATACCGATCTTACGGGCAAAGGAACCCCCGTCAAACTTTTTGGAAAAGAGGTCGACCTCGAGATGAGCCACTCTGAAGGAGAGGACAAGAAGAGCTCCTATCATATCGAGGCCATTTGGGCAAAACAAGCCGTTACCCTCCATTACGACACCGATTTTATTCTCGAGGCCCACCTCGCCCATTACAGAAAATCTCCAGCCCCCCATGCACAGCAGCAGGGGTTCGCAGACTTTCCCGGAACCATCACGGCCCTTCCCCAAGAGGGAGGGGACCGCTGCCACCTCCATCACTTGGGAGATCTCATCGATTCGACAAAGGCAGAGATCGATCTCCTCCAAAGGCGTTTTACTCTCTACCATCCCATCGGGCATCTTGTCTCCTCTTTAGTTCCCCACAGCGCAAACAGCGCCATGCGTTTCCATGCCGACACCCTTTTTTGGGATGAACCTAAAAAGAGCTTAACCCTGAACAAAAACATCCACGTCCAGGACTCCGCATTGGGAACGATCACTGCAGAAGAGGAACTCAAACTCGTGCAAGAAAAAAGAGGAGAAAAGAGTTTCATTAAAACCCTTGCGACCAAAGGAAAGACGCGTCTTGACTACCTGCCCGCTGGAGACTTGACTCCTCAGCTCCTCATGTGTCACGGCAGCATGCGTCTCGACAGGAACAAACTCCAGGCCCTTTTCTTGAGCCCGGAGATCCATGGCGTCGTTCCTGAAGACCGACAGGTCTATTACCAAGAGAGCCGGCTTGCCGCGCTCGCCGATAAGGGCACGCTTGATTTTGCCGTCCTGGAGTCACAGCTTACCCCCGTCTCGCTGACGCTGATGGGAAATGTGCGCCTCTTTGCGTTAGGCAAAGAGACTCCCAACCGCTGCTCGCTTGCCGACCGCCTCGTCTACGCTCCGACCACCCGCACCTTAATCCTCTCTTCCAACCCCGGGAAACGGGTCCTCTTTTGGGATGAGGCCCAGGCGCTTTGCATCTCTGCTCAAGAGATCCATATCACGCAGGACCCCTCAAACGAAAAAGAGAGCATCAAGGGCGTAGGAAACGTTAAATTTTCCTTTACTTCAGAAGAGAGCGCTCTTTTGCATCAGCTCTTTCCCTTCTACAAAAAAGAAGACTCCCCCCATGAGTGATCCTACAGAAAGCTTTGCCCCGCCTTTTCAAATCTCCTTGGAAGGGATCCAAATCGAGCCTCCAAAAGAGGCGCCTCCTCCCAAAAGGATCCTTCTCAAGGCAAGCAAACTCGTGAAACAGTACGGAGGAAAGCCCGTTGTGAACGGCCTCTCCTTTCACCTCTCGGAAGGGGAAGTGGTCGGCCTCCTCGGCCCCAACGGCGCCGGCAAGACAACCGCTTTCTACATGACCATTGGACTCATCCGCCCCGACAGCGGAAAGGTCTTTTTTAATAACAAAGAGGTGACCTACCTCCCCATCCACAAACACGCCCGCATGGGGATGGGCTACCTCGCGCAAGAACCCTCCGTCTTCCGCCACTTAACCGTCGAAGAGAATATCCTCTGCATCTTAGAAACGCTCCCCTTAACCGCCAAGGAGCGCAAAAGACGCCTTGAGGTCCTCCTCCGCGAGCTCCACTTAGAGCGTCTTGCCAAAAAGCGGGCCACGGCGCTCTCAGGCGGCGAGCGGCGCCGCCTCGAGATCACCCGCTCTCTTGTCACGAACCCCACGCTCCTTCTTCTCGACGAACCCTTCGCCAACATCGATCCCCTGGCCGTCCACGACGTCAAAGAGATGATCCGCCACCTCAAAGAGCGGGGAATCAGCGTCCTGATCACCGACCACAACGCCCGCGAAATCTTCTCCATCGTCGATCGCAGCTATCTGATGCGCGACGGCAAAATGATGCTCTCGGGAACCGTCGACGAGCTCTTAAGCAGCGAAGAGGCGCGCACCCACTACTTCGGCGAACACTTCAGGCTTTAAACCTAGAAACGGCAGTTCGAGACGGCAAATTGACGCAATCTTTTTGTCATCTCGAACTGCCGTTTCTAGGTTAAACTCGACTTTGCAACTTTTTGGGCCCGAAGGCCTCGAGATATTTGCTCTCGGGGGAGTTATTTAAACCAGGAAGGGGTTAAAAACCCCTTCTTGGTTTAAAGAATCTCCCAGTTCGACCGTAGGTCGAACGTCCGAGAGCAAATAGACGAGGCAGGCGGGTCCAAAAAGTTGCAAAGTCGAGTTAAACTCGACTATGCATCCGCTGCGCCATCCTTTCACAGCTGACCGCAGGAACGGCAAAACTCCTTAAACTTTTAGGCTCGCTGTTTCTCTCTTCGCTCTGAGCTGATGGAAAGCATCCAGCACCGCCTCTTCCGAGAGAGTAAAGAGACAGTCGCTCAGCTTGCCGCCGCCGCAGCCGTCAAGACCGCAGGGGCGGCAAGGAAGCGCCTTCGAGACGACAGCGCTTTGAGGATGCATCCAGGGCCCCCACTCCTCTTCCGAGGAGGGACCGAAGAGGGCTACGACCGGCGTCTTTAAAGCGCTTGCCATGTGAAGGGGAACCGAATCCACCGTAATCAGAGCGCGGCTCATGGAGATGAGCGCCCCCAGCTCTTTAAGAGAGGTGGTTCCCGAAAGATTGACCACCTCATCAGGAAACCCTTCGGCAACGGCTCGAACAAAAGAGCTCTCCTTTTCCGATGGCCCGGCTGTAAGGACGACGCGCTCGCCTTCCTGCAGGAGCTTCTCAATTAAAGAGCGGTAAAAGGCGGGAGGCGGACATTTAAAGAGCCACCTTGAAACGGGATGGATGAGCAGATACTCTTTTGCTTGAAGGCCCAGCCTTTCAAGCCTCGCTTCCGCCTGACGCAGCGCCTCGTCCGGGATCGTAAAAGAAAGCTCTCTTTCCAAGGGGCCCGGGAAGATCCCAAGAGCGCGGAGCGCATCGAGCTGCCGCTCCACCATGTGGCGGGGAGAGTGACACACCTTCACCAAGTGCGTGTAGAGCGCCCGTTTTCGTTTTTTTCCCGGATCCATGCCGACGCGAATGGGGCTTTTCGAAAGAAGAGCGGCCAGAGCTCCGCGATCCCCCTCCGTGAGGTTGATCACAAGATCATAGTTGCGCTTCCTGAGACGGCGCACCATCTCAACCTCCTTTTTTAGCCGCCGCCAAAAAGAGAGCTCCTTCCACTTGCGGTCATAAAGAAGAAAGGAAGAGATGGCGCTGTGGCCCTCCAGCATGGGATGGCTCTCTTTATAAATGTAGGCATCAATTTCGGCGTCGGGAAGCGCTTCCTTGAGGCGCGAAAATAAAGGGGTCGTCAAAAGCACGTCGCCCAAATGACGCATCTTGATGACAAGAATTCTTTTAACAGACTTAAGATCCGGATAGTTCCCGTAGGTCATCTTTGAAAAAGAGGCTTAAGAATAATTAGCCTCCTCACTATACTCTAAGCCGCTCAAGAACAAAAGAGAGAATTATGGCAAGAGAACAGACCCTATCCATCCTTAAACCCGATTCCGTCAAAGACAACCAGATCGGCCCCATCATCGCGCAGCTAGAAAAGGGCGGGCTGAAAATCGTCGGCGCCAAGATGGTCTCTTTATCCAAAGAGCAGGCCCAGGCTTTTTATGCCGTGCACATGCACCGCCCCTTCTTTGAAGAGCTTGTCTCCTACATGTCTTCCGGCCCCGTCCTCGTCATGATCCTGGAAGGAGAACACGCCATTGCCAAAAATCGAGAGCTCATGGGAGCCACCAACCCCAAAGAAGCGGCCTCCGGAACGATCCGCGCGCGCTTTGGAAAATCCATCGACAAGAATGCCGTCCATGGCTCCGACTCTCCCGAGACCGCTAAAGGAGAAATCGCCTTCTTCTTTAAAACAGGAGAGATCTTTTCCCGCTAATTGTACAAAGTTCAAATGAAGGTTTTTTATGGCTGCTGCGTCAGCAATATCTAATAAAGAATATTTGATTCCCCTTTCTATCTCTCGAAGAGGGTGTCCGTGCGCTTTGACGCCAACCTATCGCATCTCTACAACAACGGAGCAAAAACGAACGGAGTTAGTGCATCAATTCACGACAATGCGCCTTGTTCATCAAGCGAAAGACGGCGAAATAAAAAACTCTCTTGATTTAGATCGAATTCATCATGAATTAGAGATTGACTCTCTGCTCCTCCAGGGATCGGGCGCTTCTAATATCTTATTATGTAAAATGAGTTTTGATTGTTTAATTCGCGACTCGTCCGGAAAAGAACAGCGAGATTATCTAACCTTTGATTTGAGGATTCCCGGCACGAATGCGGAAGACGTCTTTAGTTATGATCTGATTGTAAATGCATATGGCACTCAGGCTAAGCTCTATGAAGCGCTTAAATATTTCTACTCTTTAGGGCGTTCCATCGATAATTTAAAAGAGTATAAGCATGGACACTCTCCGGAATATGATGCATCGACTTCCAAACACGATCAATATATTCGACATACGGAACAATTACTGGTAGCTTATCTTGCCTTGCCACAAGCAGCGAAGATGCTAAGCAATCGTTTGAGGATTGAAATTCGAGGAAAATATCCCTATGCGTCCGCTGTTAAAGTTTACAATGTCGGACTTCATATGCATTCCACCAAGACCTGTTGTGCACCTTGTGAATATTCCCTACTTGGTTTAATGAACAAATTCAAGGGAAGTCTAGTACCCGATCTTAAAAATTTTCAAGATCGGATACTAGGCTTAATTCCCAATTTGATGAGATCACTCTCCGTTCCAAACGACACCCTCTCTTTTACAAGCCCGAAACACTCTCTATTCCGCATGGTAGTGACGGTGACTGCAAGTGAGCAAGACGCCCATCATAGAAAAAAACCTGATCTGATGATTAAAGCGTTAGATCCTAATGGGCCGCTGCCCTTTTATGCTGTCGAAGTGAAAAAACCAAGCGCATCAAAGAGAATCTTTACCTCTATTTTAGCTGGCAAGTACGATCGCAGACTCTTACCTTCCGCCTCAACTCTAAATGATAAAACTGTTAGCATTAGCGGCTCAAGAGCGACACCCGGCAGTCAAGGCACGATAACTAAAGTCAGTGAAGTTAGAAAAGAAGAAATGAGGGAATTCGAAAGGCAGATGTCCTGTCTAAAAATTTCGTAACTATTCACCACTTCCCCCCTTTTTTAAGAGGGGATCGGGCACGCAGTGTGCAGCGATTTTTAATGTATGCCGCCGCCTCCGTCTTATAGAAGAAATACGTTATACAAAGGGGCGTGATTTACTTATGCGCATAGTTGCCATGTTAACGAAAATGGCTCAAGGCACTTCTTTCGTGCCCGCGCCCGTGCCCGTGTGCGTGCCCGATCCCCTTCTTTCTTAAAAAAGGGGAGTGGTGAACAGTTACAAAAAGAGCTTCACAAGAACCGCTTTTCCTTTTATACACAAGTTGACTCAAGAATCGGTTTTAGGCCAGCGCGAAAGCTCTCGCGGTTGACCTATCGTAAGTGGGTCAATATTAAATTAATATGAACCCACTTACGATAGGTCAACCCCGAGGCTTTGGCGCGGCCTAAAACCGATTCTTGAATCAACTTGTGTATAGGGTGGAAAGAGAAAGAGATCTTACTCCAAGGAGGATGTGTTATGGCTAAAGAGTGGAATAAAGAGCAAAAGGCGAAAATCTTTGCACGGGCATGGAAAGATGAGACCTACAGAAGAAAATTGCTCACCAATCCCATTGAGGCGCTCAAAGAATTTGGAGTACAAATCCCTACAGGCTGGAATGTGAAGGTCATCGAAGAGCCTGCAAAGACCTTCTATTTTGTCCTGCCGCCGGCTCCTGCCAATGCCAGAAATCTTACAGAACAAGAGCTCACGAACATCGCCGCAGCCGCCCATAAGGGACACCATGGCATGTATACCAAATGAACTGGAAAAATTAGCGGCGGCAGCAGGAACCATTCAGCACTTCTCTGATGCTTGCTTAAGAGTGATCAACAAAAAAAACTCCGCTTGGCTTATCCGGAGTCGATGAGGAGAGTGACGGGGCCGTCGTTAATGAGGTGGACCTGCATGAGGGCGCCGAAGCGGCCCGTCTGGACGGAAGGGATCTTTTCTTTGACTTCAGAGACAAACTTTTCATAGAAAGGCCGGGCGATCTCAAGGGGAGCGGCGGCAAAGAAGTCGGGACGGCGCCCTGAGCTGCAGTTGGCATAAAGGGTGAACTGGGAGATGATAAGCACTCCCCCGTCACTCTCTTCTACAGAGAGATTCATCTTGCCGCTTTCGTCATTAAAGATCCTTAAAGTACAGAGTTTGTGGGCGAGGTAGCGCGTCTTTTCTATCTTGTCGTCTTTGTGGATGCCGAGAAAGACAAGCAGGCCTTTATCGATGGAGCCGACAACTTGGGCATCGACGGTGACGGAGGCTTGGCTCACGCGCTGGACGAGAAGTCTCATGCGAGGCGCTCTCTTAAGGCGGCAAGCTCTTCTTTAAGCGCCTTGGGGAAGCGCTCTTCAAAGCGCTTGAAATACTCTTCGAGCTCATCAACTTCCCGTAGCCACTCCTCTTTATTGACGGCAAAAAGTTCGGAAAGTTTTTCTTTGGAAATGTCAAGTGAAGTCAAGTCCAGCGCCTCTTCCCCAGGCACATATCCGACGGGAGTCTTGAGAGCGTTTTCGTAGCCCTCGCATCTTTGAACAACCCACTTTAAAAGACGGATATTGTCTCCGTACCCGGGCCAGAGAAAGCTGCCGTCGGAAGCTCTTCTAAACCAATTGACGGAGAAGATCTTGGGGAGCTTATCGGGATCGCCGGCCGCTCCGATCTTTATCCAATGAGCAAAGTAATCTCCCATGTTGTAACCGCAAAAGGGAAGCATGGCAAAAGGATCGTGGCGCAACACTCCGACCTCTCCCTTTGCGGCAGCAGTGCGCTCGGAGGAGAGAGCGGCGCCGAAAAGGACGCCGTGGTTCCAACTCAAGGACTGGACGACGAGCGGAAGAGTAGCAGGGCGGCGCCCTCCAAAGAGAATGGCGGAGAGAGGAACCCCCTCGGGGCTATCCCAGAGGGGATCGACGATGGGGCATTGGGAGAGAGGAGCGGTGAAGCGGGCGTTGGGATGGGCGGCCGGAGTGCCGAGCGAAGGGGTCCAGGCTCTTCCCTTCCAGTCGGTGAGTGCAGGAGGAGGAGCGCTCATCCCTTCCCACCAGACGTCGCCGTCGGGAGTCAGAGCGGTATTGGTGAAAAGAGTCTTTTTGGCAAGAGTGAGCATGGCGTTGGGATTAGAGGCAACAGAGGTTCCGGGCGCAACGCCAAAGAGGCCTGCTTCTGGATTGATGGCATAGAGCCGTCCGTCCTCCTTGAACTTCATCCAGGCGATGTCATCTCCGATACACTCTGCCTTCCAGCCGGGAAGGACGGAATGGATCAGGGCGAGATTGGTCTTTCCGCACATGCTGGGAAAGGCGCCGGCAATGTAGTGTTTCTTACCCTCGGGACCGGTCAGGCCTACGATGAGCATGTGCTCGGCAAGCCATCCTCCATCTCGCGCCATCACAGAGGCGATGCGCAAAGAGAGGCACTTTTTGCCAAGTAGAGCGTTGCCGCCATACCCGCTCCCAAACGACCAGATGCTCCTCTCTTCAGGAAAGTGGGCGATCACCTTTTGATCCTTGCGGCAGGGCCAGGATGCATCTTCCTCTCCCTCTTCCAAGGGCACTCCGACACTGTGGAGGCACGGGATAAAGAAGGCGTCGCCAAGCTCCTCAAGAACGCAAGCGCCGACGCGCGTCATGATACGCATGTTCACGACGACATAAGGAGAGTCTGTCACCTGCACGCCAAAAAGAGAGAGCTCAGAGCCCCCAAGCGGTCCCATGCAAAAGGGAATGACGTAAAGAGTTCGTCCTTTCATGCAGCCGGAAAAGAGGCGCATAAGCTCTCTTTTCATCTCTAAGGGATCGCGCCAGTTGTTCGTGGGGCCCGCGTCCTCTTTTTTTTTAGAGCAGATAAAGGTAGCTTCCTCCACGCGGGCGACGTCATTGGGATCCGAGCGACAGAGATAGCTGCCGGGTCTCTTTTCGGGATTTAAGGGGATCAGGGTTTTTCTTTCAACCAAGAGGGTTAAAAGGGCGCAATTCTCTTCTTCCGAGCCATCGCAGAGGTGGATCGTACGCGGCTTGCAGAGGTCGATGACCTCTGAGATGAAATGCTTGAGCCGGGCGTTTTTCGTCCAGGCAGCAAGTTCTTGCTTCATCGATTCTTTTAGATTACTCTTTCTTTGCTTTTTTTGAACTGATCGAGGTACTCAAGCGCGCGTCCCGTCCCTAAACAGACGGCAAGCAAGGGATTGGGTGCGACGATAACGGGAAGGCCCGTCTCTTTGATAAGGGCCTTGTCGAGTCCTTTGATCAGAGCGCCTCCCCCCACCAAAACCATGCCTCTTTCAACAAGGTCGGCGGCAAGTTCAGGAGGACATTTCTCTAAAGTGAGCTTGACGCTTTCGATGATCTGGAGGATAGGCTCAGCCATGCACTCGCGGATCTCTACCGAATTGATGCGTTTGGTTAAGGGAAGGCCTGCAACCTGGTCGCGTCCGCGCACCTCCATTTCGAGTTCGTTGTCTCCCAAGGGATAGGCCGAGCCGATGGTCATCTTGATCTCTTCCGCAGTGCGGGGCCCGATCATGAGATTATAGGTGCGGCGCATGTAGTTGACGATGCATTCGTCAAACTCATCCCCTGCGATGCGCAGCGAACGCGATTCGACAACGCCTCCAAGGGAGATGATGGCAATCTCTGTCGTTCCTCCGCCAATATCGATGATCATGTTCGCCGACGGCTCGTGAACGGGAAGATCGACGCCAATGGCGGCCGCCATCGGCTCCTCGATCAAAAAGACCTCCTGGGCCCCTGCACGCAGCGCCGAGTCTTCCACGGCCCGCTTCTCCACTCCGGTAATGCCGGACGGCACGGCGATGAGAACCTTGGGGCGGAAGAGGCTTCTCACAGGCATCACCCGCTTGATGAGCGCCTTGAGCATCCCTTCCGTGATCTCAAAGTCGGCAATCACTCCATCCTTTAAGGGACGGACGGCATGGATCTTGCGCGGGGTCTTGCCGAGCATGGCTTTGGCTTTGTGTCCGACGGCAAGCACTTCGTTGGTCAGAGAGTCCACAGAAACAACGGAGGGTTCGGCAAGCACGATGCCCTTCCCCTTCATGAAGACCAAGGTATTGGCTGTGCCGAGGTCAATGCCAATGTCATTGGAAATCAGTCCGGAGAAACTGCCGAATTTGCCAAGCAGGGATTCAGTCAGACGGGTGAAATAATGCTTGGCTCCGCTTTTTTTGTATTTGCTCATTGTTTCAAGTTTTTAAAAGTTCCAAGACATCTTCCCATGTGAGCTTTGAAATGGCTTCATCATCGCAGCTCACTATTTTCTTGACGAGTCCTTTTTTTCGGCTCTGCATCTCTGCGATCTTTTCCTCGATGGTCCCCAATGTGATAAGCTTGTAAGAGGAGACGCTGCTCTTTTGCCCGATGCGGTGGACGCGATCGGTTGCCTGATTTTCAACGGCCGGATTCCACCACATGTCATAGTGAATGACGGTATCCGCGCCGACAAGATTCAGTCCCGTCCCTCCGGCTTTCAAGGAGACGAGAAAGACGGAAAGGGAGGAGTCTTCATTGAAACGCTTGACCACTTCGAGGCGGTTTTTCGTCGAGCCGTCCAAGTAGGCAAAGGGAATTCCCATTTGGACAAAGTCTTTCTGCATGATCTGGAGCATGCGGGTGTACTGGCTGAAGATCACGGTCTTGTGCTCTCCTTCTATTAAGGTGCGCAAAAGCTCAAGGAGCATGTCATACTTTGCAGAATCTCCCGCTTCTGCGCTCTCCTTGGCAAAGATGGCGGGGTGGCAGCAGATCTGTTTTAAACGAGTCAGCGTCGCCAAAACGTGGATCTGAACGCGATCAAAGCCATCGCGCTGCACGAGCTTGACAAGCTCATCGCGGGCTGACTGGGCATAGGAGCGGTAGAGCTCAAGCTGCGTTTCACTGAGCTGGCAGTGGTAGACGTTCTCAGAGACGGGGGGCAGATCCTTCAGGACGTCGGTCTTCATGCGCCGCAAGATAAAGGGAGAGACCTTTTTTTTCAGGTACTCGAGATTTTTTGCCTGTTCGAAGCCCGAGACGCGCACATACTTTTCCAAAAAGCGCTCATAGCTGCTCAAGAAACCGGGCATGAGGAAGTCAAAGAGGCTCCAGAGCTCCTCTAGCGAGTTTTCAATGGGGGTTCCCGAAAGAATCAGGCGGTGGCTGGCCTGGATCATCTTGGTCGACTTGGCATTGCGCGTGCCGCGATTCTTGATGTGCTGCGCCTCATCTAAAACGGCATAGGAAAGGGGAATCTCTTTGTATATCTCGATGTCTTTTTGCAAGAGGGTGTAGGAAGTGATGACCACATCGTAGTCTCCGATCGTCTCAATGAGCTTTCTTCTGTAGGTCGGCACCCCATCCACGACAAGAACCTTAGCGTCGGGATGGAATTTTGCATACTCCTCTTTCCAGTTGTAGAGAAGAGACGTGGGACAGATGATGAGATGAGGCGCTCTTTTCTTTTCGCGATCCTGTGCCAGGGCGACAATTGCCTGAAGTGTCTTTCCCAATCCCATATCATCGGCAAGGATTCCGCTTAGGTACATGCTTCTTAAGCGCTCGAGCCACTGGATCCCTTCCGTTTGATAGGGGCGCAGGTGGGCTCGGATGGCTTTGGGAATCAAAGAAGCAGTGAAGCTCTTTTCTCCGAGCATCTGCTGGCGAATCTCCTTGAGCCGTTTCGACATGGAAAATTTGATCGGAAGCCCTTTAAAGAGGTCGGCATCAAGGGTGGCAAGGCTCCAGAGCGGGCAGGGAATGGAGTGGTTTTCTAACACGTCGATTCCCATCTCATCGAAGAGTTGGATGACAGGACTGATGCGGTCGAGATCCAAGACAAGAATCTTGGAAAGCCTTCCCGTAGGAGCTTGCTTCCCTTTCCCTTCTGTCAGTTCGATAAAGGAGCGCTTCGAGGCCATGCACTCCCAGAGCATGTCCAGCCGCACGCCCTCTAGAGCTCCCTTGACTTTCAGCTCTAGAAGGTAATGATCGACCCTCTCGGTGTGGATCAGATGGAGCTCAAAGCTCGTCTGATCATAGATAAAGCGATCGAGAAGGTTTTGCGGGCAGTGAAACTTTACACGATGTTGATTGCGCGGAATCACATCGGTCATGAACTCCACAATCTTCTTATCGGACTTCATGGAAAAACGCCCTTGCTCTTCATCCAAAAGAAAGTCTTGAAAGAGATCTTCTATGATCTTTTTTTCCTCGACAAGATTGCGCGCCAGAATCCCTTGCTCGGTAATAAATGCGGTGACATCGTTGTAATTTAAGTGGCGAAAGGAGGCGGGGATCTTCTGTTTGTCATAATGAAAGAAGAGTGTGGCGTCCAGCTCTCCTTCCAGGTAGGCGAGCTCGCAGCTTGCTTCGACAGCTCCCACGTAGGGAAGGGTTACGAAATGCTCAATGGCTCTTTGGTTGCACACCTCTCCGTGTTTTGCGAGCTCGGGAAGAGCATTTTCCACAAAGGTCCCAAAGAGCGGCTCGGGAATCGTCAAGTCTCTCATCCCGATAAGAGATCGTAAATGAGCGCAGGTAATCGAGGGTAAAAAACGATAGTAGGTGTCGCCAAAGAGCATGCCGGGAGAGGCGCACTCGAAAAAAAACGCCTCTTCCGGACGAATGACCGCTTGATTGACCTGAATTTTCGGCTCAATGAGAATCTTCGAGATCGGCGGCTTCATGTATTCCAAATGAAAGAGCAGGGCGGCGGCCTGGGGAGCAAAGCGCAAAGGAGTGTCAAAACTTCCCAGAAAACAGCAGGGCAAAGAGGGCAACTCATCCTCTTCGGAAAAGGAGGCAAGCTCTTTAAAGGCTCTTTGAAAGAGGCCGGAGAGGAGCATCCCAAAGAGTTCTCGATCGAGGAAGGCGATCCGCTGCCCCTTTTCAGAAGAAGGAGTTTTTGGGAAAAAGGCATGGTCGCAGAGTGTGCGCATGGCGCCTTGCATCCTCTCATCAAAGGAAGCGATGGAAAAGGTGTAGCGTCTGCCGCCTAAAAAGAGACTCTCTTCATAGCATAGCGCCCTTAAAAAATTTTTCACTTGAGGAACATAAAAGGGCTTCGAGCGAAAAGGAAGCCTTAAAGCGAGTTGCACTTCCACCGGCTTGAGCCCCTTCTCCTCGGAAAGCGCCTCGATATTAAAGAGGAGTGAAACGTCGGCACGGTCGATCTCCTTCTTTTCCGGGATCTGGAAAAAAGGAGAAGAGGCCAGCGCTTGGGAAGAGAGAAGATACTCCTGCAAAAGCTGCTGCTGATTGAGCTCTTCCTGTTTTTGTTCGGCTTTTGTCTTGGCCTCTTTCACTTTTTCTAAGATCTCCTCATGCGCCTCTTGATTGTCAGAGAGGTTTTCAAGACCTCTTTCCTGAGAGTAGCAGACTAAGATCTGATCGAGATGCTGCTCTAAATAAAAGAGAAGCGCCGCAAGATGGTGGCAGTCATAGTTGTAGGGGCAATCGCAATCCGAATCGATGGTATCGCACTCCTGACGGTCGATCTCAATTTCGCTTTCGTACGTATTGTCATACTGCCCGACAATGCGTCCGGAAAATCGAACGCTCTTTTGATCCAGATGGAGAATCTTTGCCGAGAGAACCTTTTTCTCGTCGTAAAGATCTTTTCCCTCTTTAACAATAGAAGAAGAAAAATCTTGTTTGAGCTTTCTAAAATTAAACATCTTTCTGAACAAACATGAGTCGCCTCATTTTGCAAAGAACTTGAGATTCATTCTCAAAATTTTGCAAAGTCAAAGTAGCATCTTGGGTATACTATTTTTGCTTATGCGCTGCAATAAAAAATTACTTTTACGATTTTTCCTCGACTGTGAACAATTTGCAAGGCCGCCTCTCGATGAGGCGGCTTTGCCGCGCAGCGCATCTTGCAGCCTGCTTGAGGCTCGGGTTAATCATCATGTAAATACGGTTTGAGTGTTGAAAAATATTCAAAGGAATCTATATCGTTATAAGCTCGACTTTGTTCGTTTTTGTCGCCGAATTTCGAAGAGGCGGCTCCCGAAAGAGGGCGACAAAAACGAACAAAGTCGAGATAAGCATTTTGCGGGTGTAGCTCAGTGGTAGAGCATCACGTTGCCAACGTGAGGGTCGTGAGTTCGAACCTCATCACCCGCTTACCTTACAGAAGAGAGGAAATTGTGGAAGAAGAACAGAAGAAAACCAAAGAAGAGGCCGCTCCCAAAAAAGAGTCCGTTAAACCCCGTCCCGATCTTCTTCCCCACCCCGTCGAAAAAACTTCTGAAGAAGAAGCCGTTGGAAAGCAAGAAGAGAGAGAGGCGGAAGGAAAACCTCTGGAATATGAGAGCGATGCTCTCCGGGTTCGGGTGGCGCGCAAAAGCGGTTGTCTCATGGAAATGACAGTCCACGCCAAAGAGAGTCTCGTCGTTCCTGCCCACAAAAAAGCCATCCGCGCCGTCTCAAAACAAGTGAGCCTGCCGGGATTCCGGAAGGGAAAGGGACCCGACGATCTCATCTTGAAAAACTACCCCAAAGAGATAGACAAGCACTGGGAACAGATTCTTGCCGACGGCGCTTTCAAGGAGTGTCAGAAGCTTGCCAAAATCCCCATTCTCGACACGTCGACAGAGGTGAAGTTCAAGATGGATCGCCGCTCGCTAAAGGGAGGCGCGGATCTCATCCTTACCTTTGAAACGACGCCGGAGCCGCCGGCTGTAGACCCCAAAACTCTGGAGCTGCAAGCAGTCGACGCTCCCCTCCTCGACGAGGAGAAGATTGCAGAAGCGATCCACCAGGTGCGTTTCTACTTTGCCACCTGGAAAAGAGTGGAGGATCGCACAGTCTGCGAAGGCGACTATCTCCTCCTCGACCTCGACGACCTGGAGACAACGCCTCCCTCGCGAGTCTACAGCGACATCCGTTTCGAAGTCTCCGACAAGCGCATGGCCCATTGGATGAAAGAGCTCGTCCTGGACATGAAAACACAAGAGTCTAAGGAGGGCGTCAGCAAGCCGGATCCCGACGCCACAGAAGAGGAGAAAAAGCTCTTCCAACCCAAACGGGTGCGCGTCACCGTTAAGGCAATTGAGGAGGCCGAACTGCCTCCAGTGGATGACAAATTGGCAATGATGCTCGGCGTCACAACAGTGGCCGAGATCCATTCTTCCGTAAAACAACTCTTGCAAAAGCAGATTGATGACCACGTTCAAAAAAACTTGCGCGAACAAATCAGCGCCTTGCTCCTAAGCAAGCATCCCTTCGACCTTCCCCCTTCGCTGATTGAAAAGGAGAGCCGGTTTCGCCTAGAGCAGCTTGCAAAAGATCCCAAATTTATCCAGTTTTGGAAAGTGCGCAGCGAAAAAGAACGCAAAGAGATCATTCAGGAAATTTACGATCAGTCGGAAAAAGCCGTGCGGATGTTCTACCTCTGCCGTAAAATTATCATCGATGCCAAGATCTCGATTACATCCGATGACATCCCCAAACCGGGATCTACTCCCTTAGAGATCCTCCTACAACCCTCTCCCGAGGTTCACTTTAAAGAGAGCCCGGAGGTCGGCCATGCCGAAACCTATTCCCGTCTTGTCATGGAAAAGGCAGAGGATTACCTCATTACCCACGCTACCAAAACAACCCAAAAGGAACCCGTCTTGGACAAATAAGGCGTCACAAGGCATAGTAAAGAAAAACGCATGTTAAAGGCACAATCCCAATATCAAGTTCCTTATATCATTGAAGATACAGGCCGTGGCGAGCGTGCCATGGACATCTATTCTCGCCTTTTAAAGGATCGCATCGTCTTCATCGGGACCGAAATCAACGACGCCGTCGCAAATACCGTCATTGCCCAGCTTCTTTTTTTGCGGGCCGAAGATCCAAAAAAGGACATCAACGTCTACATCAATTCCCCGGGAGGCTACATCACGTCGGGTCTGGCAATCTATGATACCATGCGCTTCATGGGCTATGAGATCAACACCTACTGCCTTGGGCAGGCCGCCTCTATGGCTGCCCTTCTTCTTGCTACAGGAAGCAAAGGGAAGCGCTTTGCTCTGCCCAACAGCCGCATCATGATCCATCAGCCGACAGGTGGAATTACGGGAACGTCCGCCGACATCGCTCTCCAGGCCAAGGAGATCCTCGTCTTAAAACAGATCTGCGCTAACATCATGGCGGAAATGACCTGCCAAAGCAAAGAGAAGATTCTTGAAGATTCCGAGCGCGACTTTTTCATGAATCCTGAAGAGGCAAAAAATTACGGACTTATTGATAAGATCGCCCAGGCGTCAGAGCGTAAACCTCAAGTAGTGTGAAAAAGGAAAAAACCCCTCCCAGCTGCTCGTTTTGCGGAAGACCTGAAGAGGCTGTAGAGAAGCTCATCTCCGGCCCCGACTCTTTTATTTGCGACCGCTGTATCCGGCTCTGTATGGACATCATCCAGAAAAAGCCGGCCCGTCAAGAGTTTAAGATCTTAAAGCCCAAAGAGATCAAAGAAAAACTCGATGAATACGTGATCGGCCAGGATCTGGCCAAGAGAACGCTCTCTGTCGCAGTCTACAACCATTACAAGCGTATCCGGTCTGCCGCTAAAGAGGCGCCTGAGCTCGAATACAGCAAATCCAACGTCCTTCTACTTGGGCCCACGGGTTCGGGAAAGACCCTCCTGGCGCGCACTCTCGCCTCTCTACTTGACGTCCCGTTTGCTATTTCGGACGCCACCACCCTGACGGAAGCCGGCTATGTGGGAGAGGACGTCGAAAATATCATTTTGCGGCTGATTCAGGCAGCCGATTACGACGTTCCCCGAGCGGAACTGGGCATCATCTACATCGATGAGATCGACAAGATTCGCAAAACTACCGGAAACGTCTCGATTACACGCGACGTCTCGGGGGAAGGGGTGCAGCAGGCTCTGCTTAAGATCGTAGAAGGAACGATTGCCAATGTCCCTCCCAAAGGGGGCCGCAAACATCCCAACCAGGACTACATCCGCGTCAATACGAATAACATCCTCTTTATTGTCGGCGGCGCCTTTGTCCACTTGGACAAGATCATTGCAAAGCGTCTTGGAAAGAGCACCATTGGCTTCACCACGGAGGAAGGCAAAGCCTTCGGCTCCCACGAGACAAATTATCTTCTCTCCAAAGTGGAACCCGAGGACCTGATCCAGTTTGGCCTCATCCCCGAATTTGTGGGAAGATTCAATAGCATTGCCAACTGCAATGAGCTGACGCTCGATGACCTCATCGAAATCCTTGTCAAGCCTAAGAATGCCATTATCAAACAGTACACCTACCTCTTTTCTGAAGAAGGAGTCAAACTCCACTTCGAAGAGGAAGCGCTAAGATCTATGGCTCAAAAAGCTAAAGAGGCGGGTACAGGAGCTCGCGCGCTGCGCATGATCGTGGAAAATCTCCTCCTCGATCTCATGTATGAGGTTCCTTCCGACCCCACCATCAAAGAGATCGTCATTGAAAAGGAGTGCCTCACAAAGAATAAGCCCCCCGTCATCGTCCACTCCGAGGCTAGCTAACCGCTCTATCCTGTTCAAGCGTTAACTCGAGGTTAAGGCCGCACCCATTTTGAGCGTGTGATACGAGGAGTTTCCGGCGGCTTTCGCTCTTGCTTCCTGGAAGGCCTCTTCTCTTCTTTTGACGGCCCTTTCTGAAGGACTCTTCCCAGATCTGCCACCTCGCTCATCATCTTTTCCTTGGTCTTTTCGATGAGCTGTCTTTGATCGGGAGTGAAGTTTTTCATGTCTTCTGCAAGACGGAGAAGCTCTTGTTCAGAAATGCCCATTTGACCGGCTAGTTTCGATGTCATCTCCATGAGTTGCGTGTACATGGTCGAGAGATTTGAAAAGATCTCCTCTCTCTCTTCGGGACTCGCATCCATGATCTCTCTTTTCAAACTGGTGAAAAATTGGAGCACCTCTCTCATGATCTCTTCGAGATTGATCTTTGACGGATCGCTTAGCTGAAAATGCTCCATGAGCCTATCAAAATCGTCTTGCAACATATCCCCTCCTCATCTATCTTCTTTTTTTATTGTAGCATAGTTTGTTTTTTGTTAAGAACAATATATATTTTATTTTATACCGAACGCACTTCACAAATTGGATTTCCGGCTGCGCCAAAGCCCTGGCTTTGACGATCGCAAGTTGCATGTAATCAATATTTTAAAAGATGGAGGGGCTATGCTCAAAGAGCTGCTTCAAAAGTTGGCGTCCGATCTGAAGATAGACTTCGGCTCCCTTGTGAAAGAGGAGAGAGAAGGAATGCTCGTCACGTTGAGCGGCCAACTGGAAATTTCTCTAAAAGAAAAGGAAGGCGCTCTCTTTTTTTTCTCGAAGATCGGAGCCGCTCCCGAAGAGAGAAAAGAGGAGCTTTTCTCCTTTTTGATGCATGCCAATCTTCTCGGCCAAGGGACGGGCGGCGCTGCTTTAGGCTGGGAGGAAGATGAGAATCTCTTGACTCTCTCGCTTGCAATACCTTATGAGATTAATTATACCGAGTTCAAACAGAATGTTGAGGAATTTGCCAACTTTACGGCCTATTGGAAAGAGGAACTTAAGCAGTTCAAGGAAGAGACGGAAAAAAACATCATTAAATAGCACATGGCGCCATTTCTAATTGGTGAAGAGGGGCCCTTAAGCGGCCTAACGGTGAGTTTCGAGGAGGGGGATGAGTGGGTGATCGGCCGGGATCCCGATCTTGCCAGGGTCGTCTTGGAGGATCCCATGGTCTCTCGCAAACACGCCTGCGTAAGACGGACGGACCTCGGCTATCTTCTCGATAATTACAGTACGGTCAACCCCGTGACGCAAAATGGGAAGATCGTCACGGAAAGCGTCACCTTAAAAGAGGGAGACATCCTTCAAATCGGCTCCACTTTTTTCCGCTTCACAAAGAAAGAAGGAGAGAAAAGGGAAGAAGCTGCCGCCTTTCCGGCGCGAGAAGAGGAAAAAGGGTTTGACATCTCCGCTTTGCACCTGGAGGCCGCCGAAGGGCGTTGGCTCTTAAAAGTGATCGCAGGACCCAATAGCGGCGCCGAAGCGACCCTTCAAAAGGGTCAAAGCTATATCTTAGGGAAAGATCCGACCATCTGCGATGTTCTCTTTCAAGACTTAAGCGTCTCCCGGCAGCATGCGCGCATCTCTGTCGACGAAAGAGAGGCTGTCTTTATCGAAGATTTGAATTCCCGCAACGGTGTGATCATCAACGGGAAAATGGCGGAAGGGAGGCAAGAGATCAAGACGCAAGATGTCGTCGCCCTCGGAACGACCGTCTTTTTAATCATCGATAAAGAGGCGGCGTACGAAACAATCGTCTCAAAACCCCTTCTTTTTCCCACAGCGTTAGAAGAGGAAAAAATCGAACCGGTCCGGCCATGGAGAGAGCTCATGATCTCCAAACGCCACCTCTTGATGGCCGGCATCGCTGTTCTTCTTTTACTGGCGGGAGTGGCCTCCCTCTTTTCTCTCTTCAAAACTCAAGCCGTCATCGTGACAGAAAAAGGGGAGACCGAAGAGATCCAGGAGAAGATGGCGCGCTTTCCCGAGGTGCAGTTTTCCTTCAATGTCTCGAGCGGAAAACTCTTTTTGACGGGCCACATCCTTACCGCCACCCAGCATGAGGAGATGCTCTATTTCCTGCACACGCTTCCCTTTATCCAAAGCATCGAAGACAGCGTCGTCATCGATGAGTATGTCTGGTCCAACATGAACGGCCTCCTCTCCTCCAATCCCGACTGGGAAGGCATCTCCATCCATGCTGCCAAACCGGGCAGGTTTGTAATGAACGGCTATTTGGACGCTTCCGAGGATCTCGACAAACTCACAGACTATGTCAATCTCTACTTTCCCTATCTGGACCATCTTGAGAATCGTGTGATCGTCGAAACAAACCTCAAATTGGAGATCTCCAAGCTTCTCGAAGAGAGTCAACTTCTTGGCGTCCAATTCGACGTTAAAAAGGGCGAGGTGATCATCGCGGGAAGAGTCGATGCGGACGGAGAGGACCGTTTGAAGGAGGCAATCGAAAAGATCAAAGCCTTGCAAGGCGTGCGCCGTATCGATAACTTTGCGGTCCTGACCACCTTGAGCACCAGTTTTATCGATTTAACCGAAAAGTATACCGTCAGCGGGACGTCGAAGAAAAACAATAAGGAGATCTACGTCGTGATTAACGGAAAGATCTTAGGAAAGGGAGATCTCTTAGACGGCATGCTGGTAACGGATGTCGATCCCCAGAGAGTGGTTTTAGAAAAAGATGGCATTAAATTTCAGATTCACTACAATCTGCAATAATGAAGCAACTGCTCAATAAATTGAGGTAAGGGTATGTATGGATTAGAAAAGAGCAAACAGCGCGCTTTTGTCCCGTTTGATTTGGAAAAGGAGCTGAAAGCAGATCCCAAGAAAGCGCAGCAGACGCTCTCTCAGATAGAGAGCAGCATCAATGAGATTAAAAATGCGCTACGAGGAGGCTCCTCGACAGAAAATGTCGATCAGCTCGGCATCCTCCTTCACGGATATACTGCTCTTCAAAGGGTTTTAAAAAGAGTCGTTCATCAATAGGCTTTTTTTTTGAAAAAAGACAAAAAATTAAAACAGGAGTGAGGGATTATGGCATTTCAGTCGCTAGCGGGCAAATATTCTGGACAATGGATTGAGTTTGGTACCATTGTCCATGGCTATAATATGATGCAGACCAAAGTCTTGTCGCAAGTGAACAAAGTGGCAAGTCTGGTTTCCAAAGCCTCTCCGGGCGCATTTCTGCTCTTGCAATTTTCGATGGGACAGGTGACTCAGATCGGAGACTCCATTTCCAATCTGATCAGCTTGGTTCAGGGCATGATGAACATGGCAGTTCGAAATCAAAAAGCACAATAACCATTTAGGAGGATGACTAAGGCATGGGAAAACTGGAAAACTATCAAAAAGATTTTATCCTTCTTTGCGAAGCGGGTTTTATCGCTGTCAATCAGATGGACGAGGATGCGGCAAAAAAGCTCTTTTCAGCCTCGGCCCTCTTAAAGCCGGAAAATTACCTTCCGGACGTCGGGATGGGTTATATGCATCTTGGAAAGCTGGAGCTCAAACAGGCAGTTGGAGCCTTTGAAAAAGCTCTCAAAAAAGAACCCGACAATGAGATGGCCAAGGCCTTTTTGGGAATTTGCATCGCTTTGACTCCCAATGAGGAAGCAAAAGGAGAAAAGCTCCTTCAGGAGTCTGCGAAAAAGACGCAAGATCCCGAGGTCAAAAAATTGGCTGCTTCGGCAATTGAATTTGTCGAAAAATTTATCAAGAAGTCTCCGTCGCCGGCTGCGCTGAAAAATACCAAGCGGTAAGTGGCCTCTTATGCCCGACGGACCTTTTCCAAAGGATATTGAGGATGCAACTCGCGTCGAGTCAACGCTCCCCATAGGAACGGGAGGAAAGCCCCTTCCCGCTACCCCCTTTTCAACCTACATGCCCCCTCAAGAGGCGGCTGCTATCGGCAAACCGTCTGCAACACAATCTCCATTTGATGTGATGCAGAGTCAATCCGTTGCAGCATCGGGGGGCAATATTAACACGCTTCTTTCCCAGGTGCAGACCGCACAAACTACTCTGGGAGATCTGACAAACTCTTTAAACACCCCCAAGCTCAAGCTGAAGCAGTCGCAACGGTGGCTTTTAAAAAACAAGCTAGCGAACTCCAATGCCCATCTGCGCTCCGTCAATGAAAAATTGGGCGTTAATCCAGGGCCGGAGATCGAAGAACCGAGTGCGGGAGGACCTGCGACAACCTTTTTATCCTATGTCACCGACGGACAGCTCCAGCTTGAACAGGCCAAACAACAGTTGTCCCATCTCTCTAACACAGGACAAGCTATCAATCCCGCCGACCTCTTGCTCCTTCAGATCAAACTTGCCAAGGCTCAAACGGAGATCGAATACTCTTCTGTCCTTTTAAGTAAGGCTGTCGACGACATGAGGACGTTGATGAACGTTCAACTCTAACCTGAGTTTACAGGATGAAAGAGGGCAGACGACGCAATCTTATGCCCTCTCCCATCCTGTAAACTCCGGCTAGGGGCCGGTCAAACTTTTGCAAGAGCGTGATGGGATTGCCTATGTCTGAGTTTCCCTACGAAAAGCTGCGCAGTCATCTTGAGGAGATCGAACTCACCACCGTTCACGGCAGGATTACCGAAGTTGTCGGCATGCTGATCAAAGCCGTCGTTCCCCAGGTGAAGATGGGGGAGGTCTGCCTGATCAAACGTGAAGGAGAGCCTCTCGTCGCCGAAGTGGTGGGCTTTACCGAAGAGGAGGTCTTTCTCTCCCCTCTGGGCGAGATGAGCGGCATCGGCCCCTCTTCCGAGGTCATTCCCATGCGTATTCCTCTTCAAATCAAGGTGGGAGATAAGATGCTCGGGCGTGTGCTCAATGGCGTCGGAGAACCCCTGGACGGCAAAGGCCCCCTGGAACTGGAAAAGAACTACTCCATCTTAAATCCTCCTCCCCATCCCTTAACGCGCCGCAAGATTACCGAGCCGATTGAGACGGGTGTACGCGCCATCGACGGAGCGCTCACTTGCGGCAAGGGTCAGCGCGTCGGAATCTTTTCGGCAGCAGGAGCCGGCAAATCGACCCTTCTCGGAATGATTGCCAGAAACAGCATCGCCGACGTCAACGTCATCTCTCTCATCGGAGAGAGGGGACGGGAGGTTCGTGAGTTTATTGAAAATGACTTAGGGACGGAAGGGCTTGCCCGCTCCGTTGTCATTGTCTCAACCTCCAATCAGGCAGCTCAGATTCGCATCAACGCCGCCTACACGGCGACGGCTATCGCAGAGTACTTTCGCGAAGAGGGCAAAGAGGTCATCCTCATGATGGACTCCATCACCCGCTTTGCTCGGGCCTTAAGGGAGATCGGTCTTGCCGCAGGAGAGCCTCCGGCCAGAGCCGGCTATACCCCTTCGGTCTTTGCCACTCTTCCCAAACTTCTCGAGCGCTCGGGAAATTCCGATATTGGATCGATCACTGCCTTTTATACTATTTTGGTTGCCGGAGATGACATCAACGAGCCTGTTTCCGACGAAGTGCGCTCCATCCTCGACGGACACATTATCCTCTCGACGGAGCTGGCCCATCAAAACCACTACCCGGCAATCGACATCCTGAGTTCAATCAGCCGCATCATTTCCCACATCATCGACAAAAACCACTTAAAACTGGTCAGCACCCTCCGGGAAGTTCTCTCCAACTACAAAAAGAACGAACTTTTGATCCGCATTGGAGAGTACAAACCCGGATCCGACCGCAATGCGGACTTCGCTATTAAATACATCGCCAAGGTGAACAAGTTTTTGAGGCAAAAGATCGATGAAAAATCTTCCTTTGCGGAGACTTTGGCACAACTCAACTCCTTGTTCGTTTAACTCCGAAGTCAAGTTTAATGGATCTTCCTAAATATCCTCTCGAAGAGCTCGCTACGATCAAAAGAAAAAAACTCGATGAGGCCGAACGCATTCTCAGAGAAAAAAAAGAGGCGCTGAATCATGAGATCGAAAAACTCCGCAAAGCAGAAAAGATCCGTGATACGGCTCATGATCACAAGAGAGCTAAGCTGAAGCAGCTCCGCGAAGAGCTCGACAAGGGCACGACAAGCGTTAAGATCCAGCGTATGAAACAGTATTTAACCGTGGTAGACGAAGACTTGAAGCTCAAAACAGATAAGGTAGAAGAGCAAAAAAAAGAGGTTGCAAAGGCAAAAAACCAGCTAGAAGAGGCGCGTCGCGTTTTTTTCCAAAGACAAAAAGACGTAGAAAAATTAAAACTGCATCGCAAAGAATGGGAAAAAGAGATGAAGGGCATCCTATCACAGAAAGAGGCTCTCGTCACAGACGAAGTGGGATCTTCGATGTATATCATAAAAAAGCAAAGGCAGCTTCCTCTCATCTCTTTCAAAGAAAAGAAAAAAGAGCGTAAAAACAACCATCATGGGTAGTGCAAAACAGGTCTCAGGACCCGAGGGTCCCATTCAACCTACGGGAGTCAGGGAAAAACGGCTTCCCTCAGATGCCGAAGCCTTTCAGAAGGCCCTTGATAAGGTGGGAGAGGCCGATCCCGAACAAAAAAAGAAACAGCGCCAAAAAGAGGAAGAGGCCGAAGATGCCCGGGCTGCCATCAAAGATGCGGATAAGTTAGCCAAGCCAAAGGATACCATCGCTCCTTTCATGCTCGGTCAAACGCTGACGGCAAAGCCCTCTTTAACAACAGGAACTCCTTTTGCCGCGGCGACGCCAAGCGCCGCCACTCCCCCTCTTGTGGAGGGCGCCGATGCCGAGCTTCTCTTTTGGGAGGAAGAGGAGTTCCAAGAGCCTCCCCTTGCAAAGGAAAGAGAAGCTGCACCCCCGCGAGAAGAAGCTGTTGCGGGCAAAGAAAAACTCCCCGCTTCGCCAGAAAAGAAACCTGAAGCCGAAAAGGAAGAAAAGGTCCCTGGCTTCAAACTCGAAGAAGCAGCACTTGAAAAGGTCAAGGAGAAGAGAGAGGCGGCGCCGCCTCCTCCTCCCGAAGAAGCGGTGATGATCGCTCCTATGCTGCAGCCGGGCATCGCCCCTCCTCCCCCGACGGAGATCCTCTCGTATGCCCAGCTCTCTCCTCAGGTGCTGGAACTCTTTGAGAGAATGTCAGGGGTGATGATGGTGATGGCCCAATCCGGCGTTACCGAAACGACCCTCTCTCTTACAGCTCCCCAATTTGCAGAATCGATTTTCTACGGCTCGGAAATTATCATCCGCGAATACTCGACAGCACCTCTGCAGTTTAATGTCGAAGTGCGCGGCAATCCAGAGGCCGTTGCCCTCTTTCAAGCCAATATCCCCTATATCGAATCCTCTTTGCGCTCAGGAAATTACAACTTCGGCATCTACCGCATGGAGACCTCTCTTTTGCGCATTGAGGAAAAACCCGTCTCAGAGAAGAAGGAGGGAAAAAGGGATCGAGAAAAAGACGAGCGGGAAGGCCGCTGAACTCGACTTTGTCGAGCTGAAGAGTGTTTGAATTTTAGCGACAAGATTTTGGGCGCCTGATATCGTGCGTTCGGTATATAAGACTTACAAAGTCGAGAAAAAGGCAATAAACTCTGAATAAAGCCAAGTCTATGCATCCTTATTCTTGGATCCAGACCGTGACCGGAGCCTTGGCTGAAGCAGGGAGTATTCCTCTCTTAGGCTTTCCTCCTCCTTTCCCATGGAAGGCTTTTGAAGAAGCTCTGAAGGAAAAGTTTGCTTGCGACAGTGTGGTGATTTCTTGCGATCCACCCTCCTTTAGAGAAAAAGAGTCTCTTCTGGAGGGGCTCGGAGCCTCTCCTCTTGTGGTTCCTTTACACCTGACTCCACTTTCGAGCTCTTTCTATTGGGCCATGGGAATGGAGGATGTCAAAAGGCTCACAACCGCCCTTTTGACGCGCTCCAAAGAGCAAAAGGGATTTACGGACGACCGTTTTGCCTCAGGTTATTATCGCTACCTCTTGCTGGAGGTCTTAGAAACGCTTCACCATCTCAAACCCTTTGAAGAACTCTTTTTAAAACTGGCCCCCGAGAGTCCGCTTCCCCATGAGGAGGCTCTCTGTGTAGACGTAGACATTTCAATCAATAGCTGTACTTCCTTTGGACGCCTCATTGTGCCGCTGCCCTTTTTGAGCTCCTTCAAAAAACGCTTTTCTCAAAAGAAGGCTAAGATTCCATCAAAAGAGATCGCCTCTTCTCTTTATCTTACCTTAAGCATCGATCTCGGCAGCACAACGATTCCCTCTTCCCGGTGGGCCTCTCTCTCTGAGGGAGATCTTATCATCTTAGAGCGCTGTAACTATGATCCCGCGGAGCGAAAAGGGACCGTTGAGATCTCTCTTGGCAAAACGCCCCTATTTCAAGCTCGTTTAAAAGAGCACACCCTTAAAATCCTTGATTATTCCTTTTACTATGAGGAGGAGAGTCTCATGGAAGAATCGGAGACGGAAGAAGAAAAAGAACCTCCCGAAGAGGAGAGTCTCGAAGAAGAGGAGCTAAAAGAAGAACAGGAATCTCCCGAACACCTCTGGTCTGCCGAAAAGGGAGAGGCGCCTCTTGAAAAGTTGATGGCAGCAAGTGACGTTCCTCTCACCCTGACCGTAGAGGCGGGGAGGCTCGAAATGAGTCTTGAAAAAGTGATGGAACTGCGTCCGGGCAATACCCTGGAACTCAAAACCCGACCCGAAGATCTTTTAGACGTCACCCTGAATGGAAAACGGATCGCCAAGGCTGAACTTGTAAAAATCGGCTCTGTTTTAGGGATCAAAATTTTAAGTCTTGGATAGTTGTGGAATCCGCCTTCTACAAACAGACGACCCTCCCCGGCTTTTCCTTAGAAAAAGAAGAGACGCCTGTACTTCCCGGTCAAATCGGCCCCTATCAAATCGAGAGTCTTTTAAGCAAGGGAGGGATGAGCCATCTCTACTTAGGGTTAGATCCCCAAACAAAAGAGACTCTTGTCATCAAAGTTCTCTCTCCCCAATTCGTGAGCCACCCCGAAGCCCTTGAGCGCTTCTTAAAGGAGGCGCAAGTCATCACGTTAGCCTCCCACCCCAATATCGTAAAGTTGCATGGGGAGGGAAAATGGGAAGGAGGACTCTACCTCGCCCTCGAATTCATCCGGGGCATTTCCTTAAGGCAGTTTATTTTGCAACACTCCCTCTCTCTGAAAAGAGGGCTGGAGATTGTCCTTCAGGTCGCCTACGCCCTCTGCCATTTACACACCCATGGGGTGATTCACCGGGACTTAAAGCCGGAAAATATTTTGATCACGGAAGAGGGGGAAGTGAAGGTGATTGACTTCGGAATCGCCCAACTCCATGAAGTGCAAGAGGATAAAAAACAGACAGGCGAAGAGGGTCTTTTGGGCACCCCTCACTACATGAGTCCGGAGCAAAAAGAGATCCCCTCGCGCGCGACCTTTGCCTCCGACATCTACTCTTTAGGAGTGATCGCTTATGAACTCTCTTTGGGCAAACTCAGCTTTGGGGTAATCAACCTCTCTTTGCTTCCCATGAATTTGCGCAAAATCCTTCAAAAGGCCCTGGCTCCCTCTCTGAAGGAGCGGTACGGTGATATTGTCGATTTCATCACAGACTTAACCAGCTACCTCCATTCTAAAGAGCTTGAAAAGGAGCGGCCGGGAAGCGATCAGTTGCAAGAGCTCTTAGAAGAGCTTCATCTGACGGAGCTCTCCCTCTCTCCAAGGCAGCTTCTCGAAACAGCCTCTTTTGAAGTAGGCCTTGCTAAAAAAAAGGAAATTGGAGAGGCCGGTTATTACTTCGATCTCTTTTCCCTTCCCGAAAATCTCTTTGCCGTTGTTCTTGTAAAACAGCATGATAAAACCCTCGCCGGCTCCCTCTTTTTGGCAAAAGCAAGCGGCATGATCGAGCTCCAGATGCATCTGCAAAAACAGACGCGCGCTCCCTTTGCGGTCTCTTCTTTCCTCTCTATGCTCAATGAGATGGCTCTGTTGCATTTTAAAGAGCATCCCTTCGGCCTGGCGCTGCTTGTCTTAAGCCCCCGCTCGGAAGAGCTGGTCTTCGCCTCCTTCCAGGAAGGCAGCCTCTTCCATCTGCCCCAGGGAAGCGCGACACTGCGCGAACATCTTTCGGACAATCCTTCTTTAGAAAGCACTCTTCAAAGAGAGTTCTCCCTTGCAACCGACAACTGGAACATCGGAGATCTCCTCATCCTCTCTTCCTTTGGAAGGGACCAAAACGCAGAGAACAAAGCCCTCCTTTCACGCTCCATCCTTTCTTCCTCCACTCTCTCTATCACGAAGCAAGCCGAAGAGATCCTCTGCACGCTCACGTCCTTTCAAAAAGAGAACTTTTTTTCTCCCCAGCTTGTTTTGACCCTTCGACGCATCGGCTAAGGCATTTATACCGAACGCACTTCAAAAATTGGAATTTCGGCTGCGCCAAAACCTCGGGGTTCGACGATCGCATCTCGCCCCATATTTCTAATATTGGGCAAGATGCGATCGTCGAACCGAGGGGAGCTTTCGCGTCGGCCCAAATCCAATTTTTCACGTGCGTTCGGTATACAAGTTGGTTGCCAATAATACAAATTATAACTTAGGATCTACATTCAGGCCTCTTGTATAGAGACATCATGCGCGCTTCTTTCAGATTCTATCTTTTGCGGGCTCTTTTCCTCTGCATAACCGCTCTTTCCACCAACGCGTCTGCAGATTATGCCGATGAAATCTTAGCAGCGGTGAACAACCAGTACAATGAAGAAGAGGATGAAGGATACGTCATCAATTTTACCGGCGTCTCCATCGTCGAATACATTCGCTTTGTTTCAAAAATCTTAGGGATTAACTTTATCTTCGATGAAACCGAGCTGCAATTTAACGTCACGATTGTCTCGGAAGAGCCTGTCAGCGGCAAAAACGTTCTCTCTGCGCTCATTCAGGTGCTGCGGATTCATAACTTGCGCCTTATCGAGCAAAACGGCTCTCTCTTGATCACCTCAAACGCCGGCGTCAACGCCATCGCCCCGGTGATTGCCGAGGCCATCCCCGGATCCCAAGAGAAGAAGGGGCCTTTAGTGACGCGCATCTTCTTGATAAAAAACACCAGCGCTGAAGCCATCGCTGAAGTGGTCCGCCCTCTCCTCTCGACTGCAGCTCTCATCGAAGTGATGGCAGGATCCAATCTTCTCATCGTCTCCGACATCCTGACAAACGTCGATCAGATTGCCGAACTGCTCGTCAGCCTAGACTCTCCTCAATCTCACTTAGAGATCGATACTTTTGAGTGTAAGAATCACACTCCCCAGGTTCTCGTCTCCCTTGCCGCCCAAATCTTATCACCCTTTCAACAGGGGAAAACCCTCCTTCTTGTTCCCCAGCTGGAAACAAATTCCATTTTCATCGTCTCGACAACAGCTCTGATCGAAAGAGCGATAAGCGTCCTGGAAGATCTTGATTCAGAGGCCAAGGGAAAAGTGGGGCTTGAGAGGCCAGAAGGCAAACTTTTCCTTTATAAGATACGCTTCCAATCGCCTGAATTCCTCCTTCAGTCTCTTCAGAACATTGCTGACCAGATGAAAGATGCTCCCATGGCCTCTCCCGATCTGCTGCAGGCATTAAGAAGTGCAAAATCGATCAAAGACACCCACTCTCTCATGTTTATGGGAGATGAAGACTCTCTTAATAAGATAGAAGAAATGTTATCCTCCCTTGACGTCGAAAAACCCTTAGTGAAGGTTTTGCCAAAGGAGCGGCTTTTTCTTTATAAAATTCAACACAAATCCCCGCAATTTTTGCTGCAATCGCTTAAACAGATCCTCTCTGAAATGCAAGAGGCTGATAAAGTCTCTCCCGAACTGGCAAAGAGCTTGGAATCCGTGCAGTGGATCAAAGATTCCCACTCCCTGATGTTTATGGGAGACGACGAGTCGATCGCCACCATTCAAGAGATTTTAAGCACCGTAGATACTCCCGCCGCCGCTCTGGGAGCTCCAGGGTTCTTTCTCTTTCCCTTAAAGACAGCAAGCAAAGATCAGGTTCAAGCCTGGCTCAATCAAATTGCGGATAACCTCTCAGAAGCTCCCTCTCCCGATGAGGCGCTGATTGACACGATACGCAGCGCCAAATGGATCGAAGCGTCCAACTCTCTCTTCTTTACCGGAAATGAATATTCCATCAATCGTTTAAAAGAGATCCTCTCCTCCTTCGATTTTACCAAGGAGCTTCCTCCTAAGGCCCCCAATTTTTGGGTCTACCGTCCCGCCGTCCGAAAGGGAGAAGAGATCGAGGCCCACGTGAAGGAGGTCACCGACAATCTCAAAGCGGCAGGCCTTACCAATCCTCCCCTCTTGCACGCCCTGGAGTCGATGCAGTGGTCCTCTTCTGCCAACACCTTAACCTTTACAGGGGATGCGGACTCGCTCAATGAGATCAAAACAATCGTGCAGGAGTACGACACGGCAAAGCCCGCCGTCGCACAGGCCCCCAATTTTTGGGTCTACCGTCCCGTCAATCGAAAGGGAGAAGAGATCGAGGCCCACGTGAAGGAAGTCACCGACAGCTTAAAAGACTCCGGACTGACGAATCCAGCTCTTTTAAACGCCCTTCAATCCCTGCGCTGGACTCCATCGACCAACACCTTAACCTTTACAGGGGATGAAGACTCGCTTGATGAGATCAAAATAATCGTGCAGGAGTACGACACGGCCAAAGAAGCCGTTCCGGGTGCCTCCCATTTTTGGGTCTACCATCCCGCCGTCCGAAAGGGAGAAGAGATTGAGGCCCACGTGAAGGAGGTCACCGCCAATCTCAAAGCTGCGGGTCTGACCAATCCTCCTCTTTTAAAAGCTCTTGCGTCGATGCAATGGTCTCCTTCCGCCAATACGCTCACTTTTACAGGTGATACGGACTCTCTCAATGAAATCAAAGTCATTGTAGAACAGTACGACACAGTTAAGCCTACTGCTCCGGGTGCTCCCCATTTCTTGGTCTACCATCCCGTTCATCGAAAGGGAGAAGAGATCGAAGCTCACATGCAGGAAGTCACCGCTAATTTAAAAGCCTCGGGACTAACGAATCCTCCTTTCTTAAGCGCCTTAGAGTCCATGCGCTGGTCTCCCTCGACAAACACTCTAACATTTACTGGAGATGAGAGTTCGCTTGATGAAATCAAAACGATCGTGGAAGGCTACGATCTAAAGGGAGAGGCGGTGGATCTCTCAGCTCAGTTGGCAGCAAAAAAAACCTCCTTTTTTATCTACAAGCCCATTTCTAAGAGTCCAGAGGAGATCCAACACTCTTTGGCTGAAATTGCAAGCGACCTCGAGGCATCCGGTCTCGCCGATCCCCTTCTCCTTTCGACTCTTTCCACTGTCCGTTATGTCGAGTCGACACAATCTTTTCTCTTTACCGGATCTTTGGATTCTCTGGAAAAAGTCAGCGGCCTCCTCACACGCATCGATCTCCCTACAGAGGAAAGAGTCAGCATTCAAAAAATTGGGGAAGAGACATTTCTCATTTATAAAATTCAATTTGTCACGGCAAATCAACTCTTGGCCTCTTTAAAAGCCCTCACTTCCGACTTGGCACAGAATGAGCAGATAAACAGAAGTCTGATCAAAACGCTCAATTCGGCAAAGTGGGTTCAGGAGACTAATTCTCTTCTCTTCATCGGGCCTGAAAAGAGTTTGGAAGAGGTGGAAAGACTAGCTAAGCAGTTTGATCTTCCCTCGCTTGCCAAGCCGGGCGAGGCTCTCATTGAACCTCGAGAAACCCCTTCAAGCTATCTTCTCTACACTCCCAAATATCAGAGCGGACCGGAACTGATCCTCATGGTAGTCGAATTTAAAGACCACCTGGCGCAAATCGGGATCGTCGACAAGGCTCTTTTTGACACAGTCTCTCATCTGAAGTGGGTAGAAAAATCCCACGCCATTCTCATCTCAGGAGCTCCTTCTTCCATCACTAAAGTGGAAGAACTTCTCGAACGCTTCGACGAACCTGTGAAAGGCGAAGGCCTCCCGACCACAATCCAAGCGCTCGAAACAACGAGCTTTCTTGTCTACAAGCTGCAATACAATCAAGGCTCCGCCATTCAAGAAGCTCTCCAAAAGATCGCCAAAGAGTTTTCTGCAAAAGACGGCGCAATCAATAAAACTATGCTGGATGCCATCCAGTCCCTGCAATGGATCCAGATCACAAACTCCCTTGTGAGCACCGGAACTTCTCTCGCTCTGGAAAAACTCAAAGAGCTCATCCGCAATCTCGATGTTCCCTTAAAGCAAGTCTTCATCGAGGTGCTGCTCATTGAGACAACTCTTGAGAACACTCAAGATTTCGGCCTTCAATGGGGAAGCAAAACCCAGTACCTCAATAAATTTTCCATGGCAACCGGAAACTTCCCCGGCGGCAGTGTCTCTCCTTCTCCCTTTAACCTCAATGATATCGGAAAGCCTCTCGCACAAGGAGGCCCTCTGAGAACGCCGATTGCTTCTGACGTTCCTTTTGCTTCCCAAGGCTTTGACTTGGGCATCATCGGAGATATCATCCTGCATCGCGGCCTCTCTTTCATCTCGCTAGGATCTCTTGTCAATGCTCTACAAACCGACAGCGATTCCGTCATCATTTTGAATCCAAAGATCATCACTCAGGACAATAACAACTCGACTGTCTTCGTTGGACAAAACATCCCCTTTGTAGGATCGCAGGTCAATAACACCTCGAACAACACCCTCCTGACAACCAATGTCGAATACCGCGACATCGGCTTGAGCTTAAGCATCACTCCTACCTTAAGCACTTCAGATATCGTTACCTTAGATATCGTCACTGATATCTCCGAACAGCTCGGCCCTGCTACTCCCCTCGGGTCATCGGGCGTGGCGGGGATCACGACTTCACACACCAGCTTAAATACCCGAGTCACCGTTCCGAACCGCCACTTCCTCATCTTAAGCGGCATGCTGCGCGACGCCAAAGATCATGCCCGCACTCAAATTCCCTGTCTGGGAGGCCTTCCTCTCTTGGGCGCCGCCTTCTCCCAAAATTCGCGCGACAACAGAAAGAGCAATATCATCATCTTTTTAAAACCCTACATCATCAACTCTTTCGATGAGTACCTCCAGCTGACGGAAAATCAAGAGCTCCTCCTAAAAGAAGAATCCGGCCCCGAAATCGTCGGAGAAGAGATCGATGCCGGCCTCGAATGGGTCAAAACTCCCGAAGACAACTAAAGAGCGGGCGCCTAGGCGCACAACTTTGCAACTTGAGAACAAGCTGCAAAGTTGCAAGCCAGGCGCCACTCGTGATAAGCTCTTTTCAATGATGTGGATGAGATGGCTTTTTCCTTTGGTCTTTCTCGTGGGCTGTCAGAAGAGGGTCGAGAAGATCGAACCCCAGATTCATGCTGTCGTTCAAGAAGGGTATCTGCGCCAACTCCCCTCTCCTTTTGCCCCTCTTACTGAAGCGGAAATGAGCGCGGCATGGGGCAAGGAGTATCAGATCGCCCTTGGCTTTGCCCATGAGCTGGATCTCTACCAGGCCATGACGGGCTTCAAACGCGCTTTCTTCCTCGCTCCTGCGGATGCAGTCGAGCGCAGATTGGAACTTCAGTACAACATCCTCCTCTCCTACTACTTGGGGAAACGCTACGCAGACGTCGTTTATACCTATGAAAAGAGCGAGCTTCGTTCTTTGGGCGCCTCTTTCCTCGCCGCAGAGGATCTTCTCGTCATGCTCTACGAAAGCTACCTTCAAGCGGGAGAAGGAGCCAAAGCTGCTCAGATGCTCGAGCACCTCAAGACGCACTTTCCCAAAACCCAAGAAAAGCTTGTCCTCTCAACGGCACTAAAACAGGCAGACTTTGCCACTCTTGAAAGATCGTCCGATCCCGCGGTACAAGACCTCCTGACGCAGTATGACGGAGAGAAAAAGTCGGTCAAGCAGGCGCAAACCCTAAATGCTTTGCTGCCCGGCGCCGGCTACGCCTATCTGGGACAAAAACAGTCTGCCGTCACAGCCTTCTTTCTCAACGGCCTCTTTATTGCCGCCGCCTACCATTTTTTTCACAAGGGACATCTTGCCGCGGGAATTGTCACATCGGGCTTTGAGATGGGCTGGTACATTGGAGGCGTCAACGGGGCCAAAGAGGCAGCAACTCTTTACAACGAGCGTATCTGGGAGCGGCAGGCGACCCCTCTCATGAACCGGCAAGGTCTCTTTCCCGTCTTTCTTTTGCACTATGGCTTTTAGATCTTTTCTGCTTCTCTCTCTTTTGATCTTCGGAGCTCTAGAAGCGCGTCCCGGCTTCATCGAGCCTTGGGGTAAAGATTCAACCCTCTCCCTTGCTCCACAAGAAAAGGAAAAGCCCAAACTCTCTCTTGTTGCCAAGGGGGCTGAGAAAATCATCTGGTTCCATCAGGCGATCCTCTCTCCGGTCGACGGCCCCCGCAGCCACTTTCGTCCAACCTCCTCTCAGTACATGAAGCTGGCTATCTATCGATGGGGCTTTTTTAAAGGGTACATCAAGGGATGCGACCGTTTGCTTCGAGAAAATAGCGACACGTGGCACTATCGTGAGATTGAGATTGAAGGCAAGGTGTACAAATGGGATCCGGTAAGGTAAAGATGTCAAACGGAAGCTGTTCTCTTTTTCCCCCTAAGGGTAAAGTGGAGAGGAACGCCGGTGAAATGATAGAAAGAGCGGAACTGGCGGGTCAGATACTTCTTATAGCTCCCCTCCATGAGGCGGGGATGGTTGACAAAGAGGACAAAGCGCGGCGGGTGGCTGGCAACCTGGGCCATATAGTAGATGCGAAGGCGCTTGCCGCCGATCATGGGAGGGTGGCACCGTTCTAAGCTCTTTTCTAAAAAGCGGTTGAGCTCTCCGGTGGAGATGCGGTGGGTTAGGAAGGAGCAGACCGCTTTGATCGAGGGAAAGAGCAGGTCGACATTCCTTCCCGTCTTCGCCGAGATCATGAAGGAGGGGCAGTGCTCCAGGAAGGGAATCTCTTCCCGGACGCTCTTTAAACAGTGTTCCATCCGAAACCCTTTAACTTCGTCCCACTTGTTAAAGAGAAGAAGGCAGCCTTTTCCCATCTCTTCAATCTCTTGAGCCATGCGCATCTCCTGCTTTGTCATCCCTTCGCGCGCATCCAGAAGGAGAAGGCAGATGTCAGCTCCTTTGATGGCCTCTTTCGTGCGGATCGCCGCGAACTTGTCGACCACTTCATGCTCGGCTTTCTTCTTACGAATTCCCGCAGTGTCAATGAAGCTATAGAGCTGGCCCTCTCTGATGACGCGCTCCTCGACGGCATCGCGCGTCGTCCCGGGAGAAGAAGAGACAACGGAGCGTTCCTCATTGACAAGGCGGTTGAGAAGAGTCGATTTGCCGACGTTGGGCCGTCCGACAAGGGCAACGCGGATCCCCCGCTCTGCGCTCTCTTCTTCTCGAAAAGCAATGCCCTCAAAAGCCTCTTCAAGCAGTTCTGCGATCTGAAACCCTTGCACTGCAGAAATTGCAATGACCGAAGAGATTCCCAGAGAGTAAAACTCGCCCACGGAGGGCTCGTCGCTGCTTTCATCGACTTTATTGACGGCAAGAATCAAGCGCTTTTTCGTCCGCAGAAGACGCGCTGACACCTCCCGGTCCAGAGCCGTCACGCCGGAGCGGACATCGGCGACTTGAATGAGAATGTCCGCCTCTTCAATGGCATGCTCGGACTGCTTTAAGATCTCCTCCGAGAACTCCCCCTTGGCAAGCCGGTCGATCCCTCCCGTGTCGATCACGGTAAAGGGTCGGCCAAAAAAATCGGCCTCGCCATAGAGCCGGTCGCGCGTAATCCCTTCCGCCTCATCGACAATAGAGAGACGCTTGTTTAAGAGCCGGTTGAAGAGTGCGGACTTGCCCACATTGGGCCGTCCGACAAGGGCTACTTTTATTTTTTTCCTTTCCATGGGAAAAAGAGTATATCAGGAGAGAGCCCCGGATTCAACGGGAAGCTCCAGATGGCCAAGGAGTTCTATAAGTTCCTCACGATCAAGAGTTTTAATTTGATCCTGATCGTCGTAGGCAATCGCTTGCTCTGCCAGGCCCTTCTTCTTCTCAATAAGAGAGTGAATATGCTCTTCAATGCTTCCTTTGGTGACCATCTTAAAGACCTGAACGCCTCGGCTCTGCCCTATGCGGTGGACGCGGTCGGTCGCCTGGTTCTCTTTGGCCGGGTTCCACCATCTGTCGTAGTGGATGACAACGGAGGCCGCTGTTAAATCTATCCCTACTCCAGCTGCTTTCAGCGAGGCGACAAAGACGGCGCAGGAAGGATCATCCCTAAAGCGCTCCAAGGGTGTTTTTCGGTCGCGCGTGGAGCCGCGAATGGCGGCGTATGCAATCTTTTTTTCTCTGAGATCGGCCTCGATGATGTCGAGCATCCCTAAGTACTGAGAAAAGACAACAAGTTTCTGGCCGCTATCAAGGCTTTCCTGGAGGAGCTCTGAATAAAGCTCCCATTTTCCCGACCGGTGGCGGGAGGCCTCCTCAAGCCGCTGATGATAGAGAGCCGGGTGGTCGCAGATCTGCTTTAAGGTGGAGAGCAGAGAAAAGATGTGAAGATAGGGAACAGGCTCCTCTCTATTTTTCAGCTTGTTCAACAGCCCCTCTTTGTGCCCCGTAACAACTTCCTCATAAAGGAGGCGCTGCTCTTCTGAGAGGGGACAGTAGGCGATCTCCTCACTCTTTTCGGGAAGCTCAAAAAGCACCTCTTTTTTTTTGCGGCGCAGAATAAAGGGACGGATGAGCTTGCGCAATAGCCCGATCTTTTCTTGGTCCTGATTCTTTTCAATGGGGTTCACGAAGAGCTGGCGAAAGTGAGATTCGGCGGGAAGATAGGTGGGAATGACGATATCGAAAAGCGCTTTAAGCTCCATTAAGCGGTTTTCAATGGGAGTGCCCGTTAAACCGACCCGCATGTTGGCATCGAGCGTTTTTAAGACTCGGTGTGTTTGGGACTTGGGATTTTTTGCCGCCTGAAGCTCATCAAAGATGACAATGTCAAAGCGCATGGAAGAGAGCAGCTCTCTTTCACTGCGGACAATGCCGTAGGAGGTCAAAAGGAGATCGCAGCTCTTTGGAAGCTTGCGAAAGGGGCCGTGGAAAAGGGCTGCTTGCATCGAGGGCAAATAGCGCCTAAGAAGCTCTTCCCAATGGTAGAGGACAGACGTGGGGCAGACGACCAGATATTTTCCTTTTGCCTCTCCCTTGTAATTTTTTGCAGAGGCGAGAAGCGCCATCGCCTGATGCGTTTTCCCGAGCCCCATGTCATCGCAAAGAAGCCCCGAGAGGCCGTTGGAATACAAGAACCAGAGCCACTGGCTTCCCGTCTCCTGGTAAGGGCGGAGTTTGCTAAGCAACCCCTCGGGATTTAAGGGCTCTTTTGTCTCAAAAGCGCGAAAGCTCTCTAAAAGCTTCAGGGTGCGGCGTCCTTTTAGCGTATCTCCTGAGGGCTCTTGCATCTTCTCCAAGACAGAGAGCCTCACCCAGTCAAGCGTCGTCAGCCTTAAGAACTTTCCTTTCTGTAAAAACTTGCGGCCGGAGAGTCCTTTGAGCCAGTTAAATCTCTGCTGGGGAAAGAAGAGAAGCCCTGCGTTTGAAAAGAGATGGCGTTTGCGCTCTGCAAGCGCCTTCCAGATCTCCATGAGTAAGACCTCTCCCAGATCGCTTTCGTAGGTCAGACGGACAATCCAGGTGGGCATTGTAGTTTTCGTATCGCGCTTGAGCTCATGCAAGCGGAGTGAGAGCCATTTGGGAGCCGTGAGGCGTGGATCCAAAGAGCGAATAAAGGAAAAGAGCGCTTTGAGCTCAAACGAGAGAAAATGGTGCAGATCCAAAGAGGAGATGATGCGCTCTTGAGTATACTGTTCCGGAAGGCGCATCTCTGAAGGAATCCAGGAAAACCCTTTCCCTTCCCTGAAGATCAGATCATGGTAGAGCTTGACCTTTGAAGAATCGACTCCTTTCTTGAAGAGATAGCGAGGAGTGACAACGACGCTCCCTTTCGAGGAAAGGGAGATGTCGAGAGCGACTCTTTCTAACACCTCTTCTTGGGTAAAGAAGAGCGGACATAGCTCCAGTTCCTCTTTGTAGCGATGAATAAAAGAAGAGACCTTCTCGGGAAGAACACACTCTCCCTCTTTCAAAAAAGCCTCCTTTGCGCGTGTCATCTTGAGATAAAATCCTTTATCCTTTAAGTAGATCCACGCTCCTACATCCATGGCCTCTTTCTCCTCTTCGAGCAGCTCAAAATGCGGCTTTATGGAAAGAGAGCCCTCCTCGCTTACGGAAAAACTAAGCTGCGCTTCAATGGCGGAGAGATGAATCTCAAATCCTGAAAACTGGTTGAGAAAGTTGCGGTGTTTGAAGACAAAATCAGAGAGTCGGTTTAAGGGAATAGAGGTCTCTTTTTCCTCAAAGAGGGGGGCTTTAACCTGATAAAAACCCTTCTCTTCTACATAGACCCAATGATTAAAGCGGGCCGAAAGAGGCCGCTCCAGATCTCCCGCCTCCAACAGATAAGATGAGATGATCAGTCCCCGTTGTTCAGTCAGTTCCAAAAGATAACTTAGGGAATAGAAACCTCGATGGATCGGTTCATTCACTAGATATTTTTCTAAAAGGCGCGGATGATTGTGCAACAGAGCTCCAATCCGCTCTTCTTTTACCTCCTTTTCCAATAAAAGGGGTTCAAAAGAGGCAGGATAGAACCCGTGATTTGGAATAAAAATCCACTCTCCAATTCTCTGTTCATTCCTCTTTTGCGCCTCTCTTCTCTCTTCTTGAATCTTTGCATGTTCTATGAAGAGACTCTTTTTCTCTTTATCATAAAAGATTTTCTCAATGGCGCGCCTCGGAATCTCGTACACCAAAAGCGGAGATTTCACGGTAGAAAGAGAGGGAATCAAGCGTTCCCAATTGACCTCTGCAATGTAAAAGCTAATGAAAAGTTCTAAGAAGACAATGCGAATCCTCTTGGGCAATTGAAGCAAAGAGGGCTCAAAGTGAATCTCATACTTCTTTTCTTTTTCCTGAAGCTCAAACAACCGCTTGGACAGATCCGCCCAAAAAGAGAGCTCATACTGCAGCTCCAGACTCGGCCTTCCCTCACGCCACAACTTCAGCTCATCGAAGGGAAGCTTCGAGAATTTAAGAGAGGTCTCTTCTGTCTCCACTCTCCTTTCAAAGAGAATCTTCTCTATTGTCCTCTTGCCGGATGCGTTTTGCGCTTGTAATGAAAAGAGCTCCTTTCCCGTCTGAGAAAAGAGAGCGACTTCCAAATCTTTACCTTTTTTGAAAATTCCCGGATCGAACCCATGACGCAAAGCAGCCATCCAGCAGAGCTGATTCCACAGAGATTCCCGATGTCTGACGTGGAGAGGATCGGCTCCTTTTAAAAAGATCCTCTCAAGGGCTTTGTTAAAATGCGGGCACTCCTCTTTCTTTTCTGCCTCATTGCAGGTACAGAAGCGGTCTAAAATCCTCCCCTCGTCATCCAGCTGCAAAAAAGGCCAAAAGGAGCGCTTCTTGCGAAGGTCGATCACCTCGATCTGATAGGTTCCTTCAGAAAAGAGAAGCTGACCTATTTTTAGCTTGGAAAAAGAAGTCAAGAAAAAATCCTAAACGTGCGTACCATCGCTGTTTTTAGTGTGCATCTACAAAGATACACTCTGCAAGGCGCTATCAAGTCAGGGCGCATTCGAACAAAGCCTCTTCCAGAGGAAAAAACTCTACGCCGAGCTCTTCTCCCAGAGCAATAAAGACATCGCGGTTAGTCAGTTTTCCCAGACAGACATTGACTCCCTGAGCCAGGCCCGGATCCCTTCGAACCGCCTCCCTGTATCCCTTGCGTGCAATCTCTTTGACATAGGGCAGGGTGGCGTTTGTCAAGGCAAGAGTCGAGCTGCGCGCGACGGCTCCCGGCATATTAGTGACACAATAGTGAATCACCCCATCTACCTCATAAAAGGGGTTAGAGTGAGAGGTGGGGCGAGAGGTTTCGGCGCACCCGCCCTGATCGATCGCAACGTCGACGATGACGGAGCCCTTTTTCATCTTCTGGATCATCTTGCGCGTGACAAGCTTGGGAGCGCATTGTCCCGGGATCAGAACGCCGCCGATGACAAGGTCGGCTTCCATAACCGCTTCCTCAAGAGAGCTGGGCGTGGAATAGAGCGCCTTGAGCCGAGGGCCGAAGAGATCGTCAAGTTCTCGGATACGGCTTAAGTTGTTGTCGAGAATAGTGACATCGGCTCCAAGCCCCATCGCCATGCGGGCGGCATTGGTCCCGACGATTCCCCCGCCTATCACTACAACTTTGCCGGGAGAGACCCCGGGCACGCCGCCGAGAAGCACGCCCCTTCCTCCATTGGCCATTTGCAAGGCATGCGCTCCCACCTGGATCGAAACACGTCCGGCAATTTCGCTCATCGGAATGAGCAGGGGAAGACGACCCAGGCGATCGGTGACCGTCTCATAGGCGATGGCCACTACACCCTGTTTCAATAGATGCCTTGCCTGCTCGGGATCGGGGGCAAGGTGGAGGTAACAGAAAAGGATCTGTCCTTCGTAGAGCAGAGGAAATTCCGAGGCTTGAGGCTCTTTGACCTTTAGAATCAGCTCCGATTCATAGACGACGGCAGGAGATGCGACAATCTGCGCGCCGGCCTCTTGATACATCTCATCGGTAAAACCGATCCTCTCTCCCGCCTTTGTCTGAACAAAAAGAGCGTGTCCCTCTTGAACGAGCGCTTTGATCATCGCTGGAGTTGCCCCAACACGGTATTCATGATCTTTGATCTCTTTTGGAATTCCAATCTTCATAGCTTTCCTCATATTTTTAATCATACAGTAATACACTGAACCTCTTTTTGAGAGAAATGGCCCTTAAAGACAAAAGTCGCGCCTCCCACCATTTCAATCTCCTCATCTCTGGACAGGCGAATATTTAACTCCTCTTTAGAGGACATGATCATTTTGATGGGGCTAACGCAGCCCAGCATCCGACAAGCCGCAAGGGCCGCCGCAGCGGCGCCCGTTCCACATGCTAAAGTCTCCGCTTCTACTCCCCTCTCATAGACGCGCATCTGCAGTGCGGAAGGGGCAAGCTCCGAAACAAAATTGACATTCACTCCTTGCGGCTGAAAGAGCGGATGCCAGCGGATCTCTCTTCCAAGCTCTTCAACCGCTATCTGATTCACATCATCGACAAAAACCACCGCATGAGGCACGCCGATGTGAATAAAGTGAGCTGTCATCTCTTTCCCTTCAAGAGAAAGGTTGACATTCCAAGAGACCTTCTCCGCTCTTCCCATCTGAACGGAAACCTCCTCTCCTTCAAAGCTGCATTTGTAGAGCTTTCCCCCTGCTAAAATAGAGTTTGTAGAATGGGCCAGCCCGAGGGCGCGCAAAAAAGTCATCAAACAGCGAAGGCCGTTGCCGCACATGGCGACCTCTTTTCCATCCGCATTGAAGATGCGCATCCAGTAATCGGCCTGTAAAGAGTTCTGCAGCAAAATGAGCCCGTCGGCGCCAATCCCCGTCCTGCGCCTGCACAAGCGGGAAATCAGGGAAGAATCCTCTGTGGAAAAACTCTCTTGACGATCGTCGATTAAAATAAAGTCATTTCCCAGGCCATGATATTTCGAAAAGGGAAAATGCATCGCTTATTCCACCCTCCGGTGAAATGTCAAGAGGGATCTACAGTTCAGTATAAGAAGAGATCACCCTGTCCAAGAGCCCAAAATGCTTGGCCTCCTCGGCTGACATCCAGGTATCGCGATCGATGGCCTTCTCCACCACGCTCTCAGCCTTTCCCGTCGCAGAAGTATAGAGCGCGACGAGCATCGAGCGCGTTTTAAGCATCTCTTTGGCTTGAATATCGAGATCGGTTGCCTGTCCTCTCATGACGCCTCCAATGGAGGGCTGGTGGATCATGATCCGCGCATACTTGGTTGCAAAGCGCCGTCCTGGGGCGGCAGAGAGAGACAAGACGGAGCCCATCGAGGCTGCAAGGCCGGTCACCAAAGTGGTGACAGGAGAAGAGACCATCTTCACTTGGTCCCAAATGGCGAAACCGGAATCGATCGACCCACCCGGAGAATTGATCACAAAGAGAATCGGCTTTCCGGGATCGGTTAACTCAAGATACCAGAGTTTTCGGATCGCGTCTCGCGCCGTCTCATCATCGACAGGCCCGGAGAAAAAGAGACGCCTGGCTCTTAAGAGCGCTTCATCGATCTTATCTTCAAGAAATCTAAATCCCATCTCCTCTTTGTCATTCTGCTTTGCCATCGTCTGCACCTTTTTAGTCAAGTCATGGATGAAAAAAGTATTATTGGCTGCTTTCCAATTAATTGCAACCTGGGAGCCGCTCTCCCGAAAGATGGCGTCAAAAAACGTACAAAGTCGAGCAAATGTCGAAAGCCGCTTAAACAACGATTTCAGGATAGAGGGGAAAGCGTTCCAAGAGGCCGCAGGCAGTAACGCGCGCTCTTTTTAACGCAGCAACATCCTGCTCATACAGCGCGCGGCTTTTAGGTGCGCTTTTACAGGCAGTTAGAAGGCCGTGAATCGCCTCTGCAATCTCTTGCATCTCTTTTTCTTTCATCCCCAGCGTCGTGACGGCGGGCGTTCCAATGCGAACGCCTGAGGTAAACCAGGGTCCCTGAGAGTCGCAAGGGATCATGTTTCTGTTGACTGTAAAGAGCGCCTCCCTCAGGGCATTTTCCGCCTGCCTGCCCGTCAGTCCATACGTGGCTGCGACATCGATTAGCACAAGATGGTTGTCCGTCCCGCCCGTGACAACTTTTGCCCCCCTCTCCATCAGCGCGGCGGCAAAGACGCGCGCATTGCCGACAACTTGACGGGCATATGTTTGAAACTCTGAAGTGCCGGCCTCCTTGAAAGCGACCGCCTTGGCTGCCATCACATGGGGAAGCGGCCCCCCCAGCACAAGCGGACATCCCTTGTCGACAGCCTCTCGATATTCTTTTTTGCAAAGGATCAAGCCTCCACGAGGACCTCGCAGCGTCTTATGCGTCGTCGACGTGACGATGTCCGCGTAAGGGATAGGATTAAACTCGTTCGTGAAGACCTTTCCAGCGACAAGGCCGGCAAAGTGAGCCATATCGACAAGAAGCACCGCCTGCACACTGTCGGCAATCTCTCTCATCCGAGCAAAGTCGATCTTCCTGGGATAGGCGGAGTAGCCTGCGACTAAGATGAGAGGTTTGACTTCCTTAACCCTTCTTTCAAGCTCCTGATAGTCGATGAGCTCTGTTTTAGGATTGACATCATAGGGGAAGCTCCTGAAAACCTTGGAGGAGACGTTGAGGCGATAGCCATGAGTCAGATGGCCGCCGCTTTGAAGAGAGAGACCCATCATCTTTTGATTGACGAGGAGCTGGCGCACGCGCTCATACTCCTCATCCGTCAGCTCATCGACCTTTTTCTTTCCTAACCGCTCGATCTCCTTGTCCTGGATGCGATGCACCAAAACGGACCAATAGGCCACAAGATTGGCATCGGCTCCCGAGTGAGGCTGCACATAGGCGTGATCACAGCCAAAGAGGCTCTTTGCCTCCTCAGAGGCAAGCTGCTCCACGCGATCTACCTGATCGCACCCCGCATAAAAGCGGTGATAGGCAGACCCTTCGGCATACTTGTCCGTAAAAAGATTGCCCATGGCAAGCTGCACGGCAAGAGAAGAGAAATTCTCCGAAGCGATCAGCTTCAGGTGGGAACGCTGATCCTTCAATTCAGAAAGAATCGCATCGGCAACCTCGGAAGAGACGCTTTGCAGATGGTCAATGGCCGCAAGATAGGCTATCGCCGCACGGCTGCGATTGCCTTCGGGAACGGTTTGTAAGTAGCGTGTGAGATGCGACATCGCTTCCAGATTGTGTCACACTTCGGAAAAAAAGCAAAACCCGATCGGATCTATACCGAACGCACTTCAAAAATGGGCATTTCGGCTGCGCCAAAGCCTCGCGGTTCGACGGCTCGACTCTCGCCCCATATTAGAAATATGGGGCGAGATGCGATCGTTGAACTGCGAGAGCTTTCGCGTCGGCCCAAATCCAATTTTTCAAGTGCGTTCGGTATATTCTCTCGACTCCAGGTTGAGAGCGGTTATACCCCGCGCTTTAGAAAGTTCCGTAACCACATTGTCTTTCGTAGAATGGTTGCGATTCCTCGGGATTTTTTGCCAAGAAGCCGTATCTCTCTATGACTTTTTTCGTCTTGGCTTCGTCTTTTAAAGGTTCTTTTATCACTTGGGTATTTGATTGAATCTCATGAGAGATTCGCGCCCAAAATGTTGTTGGTGCAGCCATTATCTTCTCCTTTGCATTAAGTTAATATTTACTAGATCGCAATAATATCATTTATTATCGCAAACTTAAGTAAGATTATACTCTACTTTTAATTAACATAAAATAAACAATTTAATTTAATGTAAACCCTTTCCCTTAAAAAAGTTGTAACCTCGACTTTGCACATTTTTTGACAGACGGATTTCGAGGAGGCGGCTTTCAGGTTGTAATTAATTTCGAAGGAAGGGTTAAATCAACCCTTCCTGAGAAATTAATTACAAGATGGGAGCCGCTCTCCCGAAAGACGGCCTCAAAAAATGTACAAAGTCGAGGTAACACCTCTCCCCTTCTCCTTCCTTCTCAAAGGAGCAGTTTTTCCTTGAGATAAATGAGTGAGTGGAGATAATTATCTTCGATTATCAATTAAAGCCACGCTAAGGATCCATGCAAGAGCAATTAAAGCCTATCCTTGAGATTCAGGAATATGACATGAAGATGATCCGTCTGTCGCGAGTCAAAAAAGAGCGCCAAACGGAATTGAAGCAGATCGAAGATCTGCGCCGCGATCTGAAAGGACAATTCGAGGAAAAGGATAAAGAGATTGTAACGCTCAATGAGGAGATCGAAGGGCAAGAGAAAAAGATCGAAGAGATCAATGCCAAATACAAAAAGCTTGAAGAGCAGCAGAGCGCCGTCAAAAAAGTGGATGAGTTCAACGCCCTCACTCAAGAGATGACTCAAACCGAGCGCGAGAGAATTGCCGTCGAACAAAAAGTCTCTGATCTTGTCGATAAACGGACAGGAGAAGAGGAGCTTCTGACCAAGATCAAGGAGAGTTTCGTCACTTCTGAAGAGAGCAGCCTGGCGCTGGAAAAGGAGATTCGCGATAGCATCCGCCTCATTAACGAAGAGGGGCAAAAACTCAAAAAAGAACGCGATAAACTCGCTCAGACCGCCAATCCGGAGATTTTACGCCTCTATGAGAGATTGCTTGTAAATAAAAAAGATCGCGTGGTCGTTGCCATCGAAAACCGCACCTGCAGCGGCTGCCACATCGCTTTAACCGCGCAGCATGAAAATCTTGTCCGAAAAGGAACTCACCTGGTCTTCTGCGAACACTGCTCGCGCATCCACCACTGGCCGGAAGAAAGAGAAGAGGTTGAAGGAGCCGCCCCCAGAAGGCGCCGTCGACGGCCAGCTTCGGCTTAAGCTATTTTATTCGGGAAAGCGTGCAATCGCTGCTTAAAAAGAGCAGAGGAAAGTCTGGACTTCACAGGAGAAGATACCAGCGAAAGGCTGGGGGCCGCAAGGCTACGGAAAGTGCAACAGAAAACAGACCGCCGTATCTTTTTTTTAGATGCGGACAGGATGAAAATACGGCCATCAGGTGGCCGTCGCACTCGAGAGAGATCCGAGGTGTTGTAAACCCTATCTGAAGCAAGAGAGAGAGGACAAGGCGCTCCGCCGGCGTCCGTCTCTAATAGATCGCTTGAGGGTTGTGGTGACACTACCCCTAGATGAATGATTGCAAAAAACAGAATCCGGCTTATCGCTTTCCCGAAATTTTCCTTTCTCTCGGATGGGATCTGACATAGACCTCCCGCTTCAGGCGCATGGAGACCTGCGTGTAAATTGTCGTCGTCGCTAAAGAGCTGTGGCCGAGAAGGGTCTGAATGGTCTTTAAATCCATCCCCTTTTCCAGCCAATGGGTGGCAAGGGTGTGGCGGATGGTATGGGGAGTGATCGTCCCGGCAAGGCCGCTCTTTAAAAGATAAGCTTTAAAGGTCCGGTCAACTGAGCGTACAGTGAGGCGCCGTCCCCATCGATTGAGAAAGATCGCCTTCCGGTCGACCTCCGAACAGTGGCGCTCGCCATCGCTTTGTCGTTCGGGGTGGTCAAGATAATCTGTAAGCCATTTGCCTGCTGTCTTTGTGACGGGAAGGAGCCGCTCTTTCTTTCCTTTTCCCCGAACCCGAAGGTGGAGATGCTGCGGGTCAAAGTCTTCCCGATTGAGAGAAACAAGCTCGGAAATGCGGAGAGCCGAGCTGTAAAAGAGCTCCAGGATGCACCGGTCTCGAAACCCCAGGAAGGTCTGCGTCTCCGGCTGAGAGAGGAGATGCTCGATCTCTCGGTATGTAAGCGAGCAAGGAATTTTTTTGTCGAGCTTGGGCCCTGCAATCTCTTCTAGAGGATTCTTCTCAAGAAGCCCCCTTTTACACAAAAACTTAAAAAAAGAGCGCAAAGAAGAGAGGCGCCGGACAAGGGTGCGCTTGGACAGCCCTCTTTGACTCAGCTGCAAGAGATAGGAGCGTATGCCATACTTGTCAACCTCGTGAAAGGAAAGCTTCATCTGGTGAAAAAAATGCTCGATATCCAGCTTGTAGTTGCGCACCGTATGCTCAGAGGCGTTCTTCACCAAGCTCATCTCCTGTAAAAAAGAATGAACGGGTCCGAAATCAACTTCTTTTAAACCAGGATCTCCAAACTCCGTTTTCATCGTCTTTTACTCTCTTGCCCTCTATGATTTCTCATGGTACAATGAGCAACACTTTTTTTATACTTTGAATCGCATTCGATAAACCATAAGATCCATGATTACACTCACTCACATCAGCAAGAGGATTGGAGGAAGGACTCTCTTTGAAGAAGTCACCATGACTTTTAATGAGGGGTGCCGCTACGGCTTGACGGGACCCAATGGAAGCGGAAAGTCTACCCTCCTGAAGATCCTCATGGGACTGGAGGAGTCGACAAGCGGTCATGTCTCCCTTCCAAACAGAGTGGGTTATCTTAAGCAAAACATTGAAGAGTTTAAAGACTATCTTGTCATCGACACCGTCATCCAGGGAAATGACCGCCTCTTTTCGGCTCTCCAAGAACGGGAAGGACTCTACGAAGAGGAGATGACCGACGAAGTGGGGGTGCGCTTGGGAGAGCTCGAAGAGATCATCGGCGAAGAGGACGGCTACGAGGCCGAGACAAAAGCCGAAGAGCTCTTGCGCGGAATGGGCATTCCGGAAGGGTTCTTTCGCCAAAAAATGGGGACGATTCCTCAGGATCTGCAATTTCGCGTCCTTCTCTGCCAGGCAATCTTCGGATCGCCCCAAGCCCTCATTCTCGATGAGCCCACCAACCACCTCGATCTCGAATCCATCGGATGGCTCGAAACTTTCTTGATGAACTACAGCGGCACGCTCATCGTAGTCAGCCATGACCGCCATTTTCTCAATTCCGTGGCAACCGACATCGCCGACATCGATTATGAAACGATCATCGTCTATCCGGGAAACTACGACGAAATGCTCGTCTCCAAGACCGCTGTGCGAGAGAGGACGGAGGCTGAGAACAAAACCAAAGAGAAAAAGGTTTCTCAACTGCGCGAATTCGTCTCGCGCTTCGGAGCGGGAACACGCGCCTCGCAAGTGCAATCGCGCATCAAGGAAATTGAAAGGCTTCAGCCGCAAGAACTTAAAAAGTCCAACATCGTTCGTCCCTACATTCGCTTCTACCCTCCCGAAAAGCAGTCCGGTCACATCGTCTTCAAAGTGGAGCGCGTCAGCAAAGCCTACGAAGGCCCCTCTGTAATCGACCATCTCTTTTTCGAGGTTCTGCGCCAAGATAAAATCGCTCTCATCGGAAACAACGGTCTGGGAAAATCGACGCTCCTTAAGATGCTTGCCCACGTGCTTCCCCAGGATTCGGGCCTCATCGAAACAGGTCACGGAGTTGAGATAGGCTACTTTCCACAAAATCATCTCGACCTCATCTCTAAAAGAGCGGACATGACAGCCTTTGAATGGCTAAAGGGCTGCAAAGAGCGCGTCTACGATCAGGATGTGCGCAGCATCTTAGGCAAGCTGCTCTTTTCCGGAGATGACGCCTTCAAGCCCCTCTCCGCTCTTTCCGGAGGAGAGAGGGCGCGCCTTCTGATCGGCAATTTGATGCTTTGCAATTTCAATACGTTAATTCTTGACGAGCCCGACAACCATCTCGATCTGGAAGCCGTCTCGGCGCTCTCTTGGGCACTTGAAGAGTATAAGGGAACGATCCTTTTTGCCTCCCACAACCGCGATCTGATCACTAAAACCGCCACTAAAATTCTCGCCTTCGAAAAGAAAAAGATCCGCCTCTTCGAAGGAACTTACGAAGAGTATCTAAGCGAGAAAGGAGATGCGCTGTGAGGCAAAGTTAGCTGTCTGCATAGCCAATAATCTCAGAGATTTTTATAGTAAAGGAAAGTCTAAGGTAACGATGGCCGGAATTTCACCCGTCGGGGGACCACCTTCCCCTTTCCCTCTAGAAGAAGGAAGAGAAAATGTGAAGCGTTCTCTTTTAAACTCCATCGCTCAATTTAGAGAGAGCCTCTCGACATTTGAGGGCGCTCCCCAGGAGGTCGCCTCTGCTATTATTAATCTGGCTCACTGCAGCCAGGCAGCTCAAAAAAGAGGATAAGAGATGGTTCGAGATAACCTGCAGAATACAGGAGAGAGTATTGAAACCATCTTAAACCAGCCTCTTCTCATTCCCGATCTTCCTCAAGATCTCACTCTGTTGCAAGCCGCCCTCTCCTTTCGGCAGGAGGAGAGCGAAACCTCGATGCTGAAAAAGGTGCTGGATTCCTTTAACGACTTTCCCGAGGCAAAAGAGCACCTTTTGAGAGAGCTGGACATTCTCTCCGAAGAGCTTAGGGGGGCTTCCTGATATGTCTATCCTCTCATTAGCTGACTTAAAACAGGCTCTGGACTCAGGTAAGCTGCCGCAAGCGGAGAGCTTCAACACAGAAGATGAGGAGCTGAGCAAGATCGAGCCTCTCTTTGATCGCCCGACTCTCTCTTCAGAAGCGCAGGAAGTCATGTCATCCGCTCTCGAGAAATCCATTTCTCTATGGCTGATGCAAAAAAGCCCTGCGTCAGAAGAGAGTCCCGCGCTCGCCTCCCTCAAGAATGAATTTCGATGCCTCCTCAAAAAAAGGCATGACCACTTTCTCGGCAAAGAAAAACAGAATCCAAAGATTCCGGTCTGGCAGCCTCCCTCGGAAACAGACGCTAAACCGCTAGGATGGAAGAGAAAGGGCAACTTTCATCCGTCCATCCTCCGGAACAACCAACCAATAGAACGCACTCCCTCCTTGTGCCGCCAAGACTCTCCCGGCTCCGGCTAGCGAGGAAAGGGAAAGACTTTGAGGTCTTCGGCCAAGAAAGTATTGGGGAAGATAGCCCGGGCCTCGCTGGCAAATTCCGAGAGGTCCTGATACCGGGCCGAGTAATGGGTAAGGATGAGTTGCTCAACCCCCGCCCGTTTGGCAATCTCTGCCGCCTCCCCTGCAGTGAGATGATGATGTTTTTTTGCGAGTTCTTTATCTCTTTCCAAATACGTGCTTTCACAGAGAAGGAGTTTGGCTCCTTGCGCAATCTCCACAGCCCGATGGCAATAGGCAGTGTCAATCACAACGGCGAGCGTATCCCCTTTGCGAATGGAGCTGACTTCGTCAAGAGCGACGCGGCGCCCGTTGATGTCCAACTCTTTTTTCTCCTCGAGCAGGCGGACGTTGGGCCCTTGAACGCCTAACGCTTTCAGCTTCTCCCCGTCAAATTTCCGTCTATCCCGCTCCGTGATTCTCCACCCCACATTGGCAACCCCATGTTGCAAAAAGGCGGCCTCGATGCGAAAGCGGCCGTCATCCTGAACCACTCCATCCTCTTCTACAGGATGTTCGATGACCTGGATCGTCTCATGATAGAGCGTGCCGTAGCGGAGGCGTTCAAAATAGATGCGCCCGCCCGCGGGATAGTAACAGTGGATGGGATGGGACACTTTGTCTAAATTGAGGCGCATGAGCATCGAGCCGAGCCCCAAACAGTGGTCTCCATGAAAGTGGCTGACAAAGATCCGATTGACGCAGGTAGGAGCAATGCCGGCAAAGATGAACTGCCTCTGCGTTCCCTCTCCGGGGTCAAACAAGAGCCCCTCTTCATTCCAGCGCACGAGATAGGCGCCGTGGTTGCGCTGCCGAGTGGGTTGCTGACTGGAACACCCTAAAATGGTGAGATAGCGCACGCTCATGCCGTACTTCTCTTCCTTGCAAAAAAAGAGAGCCTGCCCAGCCCGATGCCTGCAAGACCTCCGACAACGTGGGCCGTATTGGCGATATTTGGGGCAAGCTCGGTCACGCCGAGGAATTGCAGAGTAAGGGTAACAACTTCCAAGACGAACATCGCAATAATGAAGAGAAGGATAAAGATAAGCGTCGCTTTATTCAAGGGATACCCTTCCCAGGGCGCCAGGGTTTGACGCATCCAGATCAGCCCTGCCATCCCTACGACAACTCCTGAAAAACCGAGGAACAGGGGACCGCTCATGAGATATTGAGCGACATTGGAAATCACACCGACAATCAGAATGAAGAGAAGAATCTTCCAGCGACTGATACGCTCCTCGATCTGAAAGCCTAAGATCCACAGCCACGCCATGTTAAAGAGAAGATGGAGAAAGTCTCTGTGTAAAAAGACCGGAGTGATGAGGCGCCAGATTTCGCCTTCACGAATCTTTTCAAAGAAAGGAACGCTCTTGACCATCTCCCATTTCACTTTTGCGGGAGGAACGAGAAGGCTAAAAAGACCCTTCCAGGAAGGGGTCTCCTCCGACTTCAAAATCAGCATTTGGGCGCCCTGAGGAAGATCTTTAAGCTCTTTGACTCCTTCTAAAGGATATTCCAAAACCAGCTGTTTTAAATAGTCCATTGCCTGCGGATAGTCAAAGAGCAGCTCTTCTTGAAGAGGGGTCAAAATGATCTGCAATGCCAATCTCCCCTTCGCTTGCGCAATTTTTGCCTCCTGAAAGCCGTTCCAGAGATAGAGAAAGAGAGCCGTAGCAATGAGAAGAGTCGTCAGAGGGTGTGAAAGGGGCTTTCTTTGACGCAGCAACACCTTTACCTTTAAGCGGGGAATCTCCTCTTTGGGCTCTTCTATAAGAAGAGGCCGGGGCGGCTCAGGCGGAGGGAGGGACGCCTTCATCTCTGCAAAGGGAAGGCTCTGAGGATCCTTTTTGAATTCTTCCAGCCACAGTTGAGCCTTCTCGACCTGCTCTTCCTCATAGACCCAGATGTGATAGCTCTTTTTTTGTGAGAGCGGGTCTGCAAAAGGCTCATACGTGCTCTCGATCCCCTGTTTGGAAAGAAAAGAATAAAAGAGGTAGGCCTTCCTCTCTTCTTCGATATCTCCGACTAATCGCATTGTATCTTTTTAATCATTGCCGTTGTGGAAAGCCCGGGCACCAAAGAGACCAGATGCACTCTCCCTCCCCCCGCTTCAACTACCTCTTTTTCAATGCAGTTCTCTCCATACTCTGCACCATTGACATGAACATGCGGGCGGATTTTTTTAAGCAGCTCCCTTGGGTCCGTCTCCTCAAACCAAGTCACATAATCTACCATGACAAGAGAGCTCATCATTTGCAAGCGGTATTTTAATGGAATAATGGGTCTTTTTGGACTCTTATACTTTTGAATGGAAGCGTCGGAATTCAAGGCGACAATAAGAAGATCTCCTTGCATCGCAGCCTGGTCCAGAATTTCCAAATGGCCTGCATGGAGAAGATCAAAAGAGCCATTGAGCGTGGCAATCCGCTTCTTCATCCGTTTGAACTCTTCGACGCTCTCTTCGATCTCTTTGGGTAAAAGAAGCTTCCCTCGGCATCTGCTTAAGAGATCTTGTTCAAAAAAAACTTCGAGAGCATCCATCATGAACCTTTATACAATTAGCGCCTGCCGCTTTGGAATTCATTTATCGGGAAGGGTTAAAAAAGCGATAGGAAAAACTTGATCATAATGATCGACAAAGTGAACCGCGATTCCCTTCTTGAGATAGGGAGGGAGCTCATCGAAATCACGCTGATTTTCTTTGGGGAAGACGAGGATCTTCACTCCGGATCGCCTGGCGGCGATGAGTTTTTCCTTCAGGCCTCCGATCGGAAGAATGCGTCCCGTTAAAGTAATCTCTCCCGTCATCCCTAAATTCTCCCGTACGGGGACCTCTTTGAGCAAAGAGAGCAAGGCAGTCACCATGGTAATGCCCGCGGAAGGGCCGTCTTTGGGAGTGGCTCCTTCTGGAATGTGCAGGTGGACTAAAGACTTTTCAAAAAAAGGAATCCCCGGAGCATAGAGGCCTATCTTACTGTGCACATAAGACCAGGCGATCTGGGAAGACTCCTTCATCACATCCCCCGCACACCCCGTCAGCTTCATCTCGCTCTTTTCTCCGCTCTGCAAGACGGCCTCGACATAGAGTGTCGCCCCGCCAAGCGAGGTCCAGGCAAGCCCCATGCAGACGCCGACAGGCGTCTTTTTGTAATAGCGATCAGTTAAAAAGCGGGGTTTTCCCAAAAAAGTAAAGAGGTTGGACTCCCTGACTACCACTTTCTCTCTCTTCCCTGCCTTTTTCTCCTCTGCGCGCACCCGTTTCATCGCTGTTTTGCGCAAGATTTTTTTGATCAGGTTCTCTAAACTGCGCACCCCCGCCTCCCGGGCATAGCCATGAATGATCCGGTTCAGCGCCCGTTTTGTAAAAGAGATGTCGGACTCCTTCAACCCCATCTCTTTGCGGTGTCTGGGAATCAAGAACTTCTCTGCAATGGCGGCCTTCTCTTCTAAGATGTACCCGGAGAGGCGCAAGATCTCCATGCGATCTTTCAGAGGATCGGGAATGGTGTCGAGAACATTGGCCGTGACCAGAAAAAGGATATGGGAGAGATCGCATGGGACATCGAGGTAGTGGTCGAGAAAGTCGCGATTCTGCTCCGGGTCGAGAACTTCGAGAAGGGCCGATGCCGGATCCCCCTGATAGCTACTTCCCATCTTGTCCACTTCATCGATCATGATCACGGGATTCATGACCCCTGTCACCTTTAGCGCCTGAATGATCTTTCCGGGCATCGCTCCGACATAGGTGCGCCGGTGGCCCTTGATCTCGGCCTCGTCGCGCATTCCGCCGACAGAGAAGCGAAAAAACTTCCGGTTCAAGGCTCTGGCAATACTCTTTCCAATACTGGTCTTTCCTACGCCGGGGGGGCCCACGAGAGCGATGATGCTCCCTTTGACACCACCTGTCAGCTTGCCCACGCTAATAAATTCTAAAATACGTTCTTTGGTGTCCTCAAGGCCCCAATGATCCTCTGTTAAAATCTTTTCTGCACTCTTCAGGGTGGATGTCTCTTCGCTTAAAATCCCCCAGGGAAGAAGCGTCAGCCAGTCCAGATAGTTGCGCGAGACTCCGAATTCTGCCGAATGAGGCTCCAATAAGGAGAGCTTCTCCCTCTCCCCCTGGATCACTTTCATCACAGCCTCGGGCACCTTGCGACTTTTGAGCCGCTCCTCGAACTTTTCAAGTTCCTGACTCTTTTCATCTTTTTCTAGTCCCAGTTCCTTTTTGATCGCCTTGAGCTGCTCTCTTAAAAAGAACTCTCTTTGCGTCTTGGAAAGGGATCCTTCGATCTTTTGCGTAATGCTATTCTGAAGACGGCTGACATCAAGCTCTTTTTTCAAAAGCGTCAGCGCCTTATCGATGCGCCCGTGAAGATCAAAGGTCGACAGCACCTCCTGCAGCTCCAAGCGGCTTGCCGTCGTTAAGGCAACGGCAAAGTCAGCGAGCCTTCCGGGCTCCGTAAATTCAGAGTGGCCCAGGAAAATTTGAAGCTCCTCTTTAAAAAGAGGATTGAGCTTTAAGAGGTCTTTAATCGTGCTGATGATGCTGATGGAATAGGCTTTGAGCTCCTTCGACGTCTTTTCGTAAGGGGGTTCTTCATGATAGAGAATCGTCGCAATCAGCGCCTTGCCGCTCTTGACTGCTTTTTTGATGGAGATGCGTTTTTCCATGTTGAGAACGACCTGCGCCCCTCCCTGCTCCATAGGAATAATGCGCAAGATGCGGGCGAGCACTCCGACCGGAAAGATCCCCTCTTTAGAAAGCGTGTAGATGTCCGCCCCCTCTTCTTTTGTCAAAAAGAGTCCCATGCATTTGTGTTCGGTCTTTGAAATGAGCTTTAAGGCCTCAAAGTAGGGACCGGGTTCAATCACAAGAGGAGCTGCCATCCCCGGAAAGAAAGGGCGGCGCGTGAGCGGCAGGACAAAGACCTGCTTTGGAAGCTTCAGTGAGACATCGTGGCTATTCTTTTCAACCGTCTCCTGGATCTCGTCGAATAGAGCTTCCTCATTGTCCATTAAAGCGGATGGAGAGGGATCTTCAGTGTCGTCCAAGCGGGACCTCGTTAATTAAAAATTTTACAAATTAAAACGGACATATCTCGACATTGCAACTTTTTGGGCCCGAAGGCCTCGAGATATTTGCTCTCGGGGGAGTTATTTAAACCAGGAAGGGGTTAAAAACCCCTTCCTGGTTTAAAAAATCTCCCAGTTCGACCGTAGGTCGAACGTCCGAGAGCAAATAGACGAGGCAGGCGGGTCCAAAAAGTTGCAAAGTCGAGACATATACCTTGGCCAAAAGTATACAAAAGGATAGAAATTGACACTACTCGTATGTTATTTTCCCTTCCGATGAGGCCACGATGACTTTACAAAGCGCACACCATCAAAACTCCAGCTTGCCGCCCAAGTTCCAAAGTTGCAAGCCTGGAACCGCATTCCTTGTGGAGACGAGCAGGAAAGAGGGATTTGTTGCTCTTGCGGAAGGGCGGGAGCTTGTCGCCTTGCAGGTAATGCCGTCAAAAGATTTCTTGCTTCAGGCAGCCTATCTTCTCGCTGACCGCTCTCTTGGCTATGTGGCGGTCGGCATCGGGCCGGGATCTTACACGGGAACCCGTGCGGGAATCTCCTTTGCTCAAGGACTCTCCTTCGCCCTTCAGGTTCCTCTGATCGGCTTCTATTCTCCTCTGGCTTATTTGCCCAAGCGCCCCGGACCCTTTGCTCTTCTCTTGCCCGCCAAACAGGGCGCTACCTGCCTGCTGACCGGAGAATGCGACGCGCGCTCCCTCCTTTTTCATTCCCATCCCAAGCTCCTGGAAAAAGAAGAGCTGGCCTCCCATCTTTTGCCCTCCCATCTAAAAGTCGAATCCGAGACGGCTCTCCTCAACCTGTCCCACCTCCTGCCATACCTCCTTAAACGCTTTACACTCAAGGAGTACAACCCCATGCGCGTTGTGGAGGCTTCGTATCTTTACTCAATTTAACGACGCGACGCGCTTGAAATTTTGCTTTTCCTCCGGTATACTGCGCCATAGTCATTTAACTTCAACTTTTAAGGATCGATCCATGACTTGTGTAAAAATTCGCAGCGGAGATTCTATTGATAAAGCGCTCCGGATTCTCAAGAAAAAACTCGACAAGGAAGGCGTGATGAGAACCGTCAAAGCGCACCGCTTTTACGAAAAACCTTCCGTAAAGCGCAAAGAAAAGTCCAAGGCTGCCTTAAGATTTAAAAAGATCCGAAGGCCTTATGCCCCTTCGGGAATCTAAGTGTTCCAGGCTTCATGAGTGATTACTACGAGATCTTAGGCGTCAGCCGCTCTGCCTCTCAGGACGAGATCAAAAAAGCTTACCGTAAATTGGCTCTCAAATACCATCCCGACAAAAATCCCGGCAATAAAGAGGCCGAAGAAAAGTTTAAAAAGGTCTCGGAAGCCTACGAGGTCTTAAATGATGAGAACAAGCGCCATATGTACGACCAGTATGGCGCCGACGCCCTTCGCGGATCCGGGATGGGAGGGGGAGGCTTTAGTCCGGGCGGCTTTTCTTCCATGGAGGAGGCTCTGCGCACGTTCATGGGAGCTTTTGGAGAGAAAGGCGGGGGAGGAGGATCGATTCTGGATTCTCTCTTTGGTTTTGAAACGGAAGGGAGTGAAGCCGTCTTACGCGGCGCGAGCAAACGGATGAATTTGACCATCCCCTTTGAGGAAGCTGTCCTGGGAGCAGAAAAAGAGATTGCCTTAACAAATTTCATGATCTGCCCTCGATGCGACGGCTCGGGAGCTAAAGAGCGTTCCAGCATCAAAACCTGCTCTTCTTGCGGCGGAAGGGGAAGCATCCATCAGAGTCGCGGTTTTTTTAGCATGATGTCTACTTGCCCCCACTGCCGCGGCCAGGGAAAGACGATAGCGGAAAAGTGTCCCGAGTGCAGCGGCGGCGGACGGATCAAAAAGAGGCGAAAAGTTCAGGTCAAGATCCCTCCCGGCGTTGATACCGGAATGCGTTTGAAAATGGGCGGCTACGGCGATGCCGGAGAAGGAGGAGGCCCTCCAGGAGATCTCTTCGTCTACATCACCGTGACCCCTCATGACTTTTTCAAACGCGATGGAGACGATGTTTTAGTCGAGCTCCCCATCAGCTTTTCAGAGGCGGCTCTTGGTTGCAAGAAAGAGCTCCCCACTCCCGTTCAAGGGACATGCCGCCTGACTATTCCCGAAGGAACGCAAGGGGGGAAGATCTTGCGCATCCGCGATGAGGGGATGCCCAATGTCCACGGCCAGGGAAAGGGCGATCTTTTGGTTCACGTCATTGTCGAGACGCCGGTCTCCTTAAGTCCGAAACAAAAAGAGCTCCTCTTAGAATTTGCAAAGCTCGAAAAAGAGCAAAACTCTCCTCGCAAACGCAGCTTTCTCGATAAGTTGAAAACCCTCTTTTCGTAAATCTGGGCCAGAAGGTCCTTAGATTTTGCATGGGCGCAAAACCGGAGGTTACAGGAGCGGAGAGGATTTCCTTGGAGGACGGATGAAGACTCGAGAAGTCAAAGTGGGAAAGGTGGGGGTCGGTGGAAACAATCCCATCCGCATCCAATCCATGACGACAACGCCCACAGATAACGCTCAGAAGACTGCCGATGAGATCATGAAGCTCTCCGACCTGGGCTGCGAAATCGTACGCGTCACCGTGCAGGGGATGAAAGAGGCTCATTCTTGCAAGACGATCAAAGAGATCTTAGAAAAAAAGGGCTACTCCGTCCCCTTAGTAGCAGACATCCACTTCTATCCCAAGGCAGCCCTCGCCGTTGCCGATGTCGTCGACAAAGTGCGCATCAACCCCGGAAATTTTGTCGACAGGCGCTCGGCCTTTAAAACCGCGGCCTTGGATGAGACCTCCTACAACAAGGAGCTGGAAAAGATTGAAGCGGGGTTTGCTCCTCTTGTCGAGAAGTGCAAACAAAAGAAAAAGGCCATTCGGATCGGAACCAATCACGGCTCGCTCTCTGATCGCATCCTATGCCGCTTCGGAGACACTCCCAGGGGGATGGTCGAATCGGCGCTTGAGTTTGCAAGAATTGCCAGAAAGCAAGATTTTCACGATCTCATCTTCTCCATGAAGGCGAGCAACCCCCTTGTCATGATCGCCGCCTACAGACTCTTAGTACAACAGATGGAGCGGCTGGGATGGGACTACCCCCTTCACGTGGGCGTCACAGAGGCCGGGGCAGGAGAGGACGGAAGGGTCAAGTCTGCAGTCGGCATCGGCGCGCTCCTGCTCGATGGCATCGGAGATACCCTCCGCGTCTCATTGACGGAAGATCCCGTGTGCGAGATCCCCCCTGCTAGACACCTCGCTTCTTTTGCACAACCTTTTAGAGGCCGGCTCTTTTCCCCCTTTTGGGAAGAATCGCAAGCAGAACGTGAAAGAAGGGTCGTTTTCCCCCCTTCTCTTTCCTTGCACAAAGGAGGTTCTGTCCTCTTAGAAAAAGAGCCCCTTCTTCGTCCCCATGAGATGAAACCCGACCTCATCCTTCAAGATCAAGCAGGAATTTTTCGTGCGACAAAAGAAAAAGAGTGGGAAGAGATTCAAAGCAAACAGCCTCAGCTCATCCTCTTTGCACCTCTTCATGACCGCGTCGCTTCGGGCCGCCGTTTCTTCCGCTATCTTCACGATCAACACATTCTCACTCCCGTGATCTTAGACTTTTCCTACACAGGTTCTTTTGAGGATCTCATCATCGAAGCTTCGGCTGAGTGCGGCGCTCTTCTTGCAGACAACCTGGGAGAAGGGATCCTCCTTCGCGCTCCCCATCCTCCGGAAAAGCTCTCTTCCCTCTCTTTTTCCATTTTGCAGGCGTGTCGAAAACGCCTCACAAAACCCGATTTCATCTCCTGCCCCGGCTGCGGCCGCACCCTCTTCAATTTACAAGAGGTCGCAGAGAAGATCCGTCAAAAGACAGCCCATCTTCAAGGCATCAAGATCGCCATCATGGGCTGCATCGTCAACGGACCCGGCGAGATGGCCGATGCAGATTTCGGCTACGTCGGCTCCGGCAAGGACAAGGTCGACCTTTACGTCAAAAAAAAGTGTGTAGAGAGAGGAATCGACGCCGCTTTCGCAGAAGAGCGGCTCATCGCCCTCATCAAAAAAGAGGGGGCCTGGATCGAACCAAGATCATCTCCTCAAGTCGAGCTATTGACTTTTTTTTAATGGAACCGCAAGCTTTTTTAGTAAAAAAACCAAAGGATTCTCATGAGCCATCTCGTCTATCAAGGGATCAGAATGGGTGCAGGAGCCGCGTCCGGATTGCTCGTACCCGTCATCTCCGGCATTCTTGGTGAAGCAACCACCGAATGTTTCGGCACTATCTCCAGTACACGAGCAGTGTGGATCGGTTCCAGCACCTTCGGCACTCTCTCCTTTCTCCGTCTCATTGCCTCTCAGCCTCCGGCCTTTACACTTCCGGCCACTCTTTGTGCAACATTTGCCGCCATCGTAACAAGCGTTATCGCCGATCAGGAGACCTTCTCGCGAAGAGATCTTTTCTCCATCTCTTTAGCAACCGTTGCAGCCGGATTGTGCTCACCTTTTTCTCCCCTTGCCTCCGTCGTCGCCGGCGT
>Ga0156232_111_pt1 | contig 74510 bp, 65 predicted proteins | sample RifCSPlowO2_12_FD_107879 | JGI IMG/M metagenome (GOLD analysis project Ga0156232, IMG submission 107879) | Chlamydiae bacterium RIFCSPLOWO2_12_FULL_49_12
TCATTCAGGCGATTTTTCTTTTCTGCAGGGGGAGTTAATTGAGCGAAAGGTCTTCCGGAATCATCGAGAGCGTTGCGTATTTTCCTCCCATCTCCCGAAGGATGGTCTGCCAAAGAGTCTCCGGAGGAAGCTCGAAGATGTGCCTTGAGGCTGCGGGATGCAGAAACCACATTTCGCTTAAAAACTCCCTTTCGAGCTGACCCGGCCCCCAGCCGCTGTAGCCAAAGCAGAGGCGAAGATGCGGCCCGTCGGGTGTGCTCAAGGCTTCCTGAAGGAATTTCAAATCTCCTCCGAGATAGACCCCCTCGCAGATCTTGATGGTTTGATCGGGGATGACGTCCGAGGAGTGCAAAATCAGCATCTGGCTCGGCTGAATCGTTCCCCCCGCCCGCACCTGGACATTGGGGTTGGGAATCTCCTTGAGATTTAAGATCTCTTCGGGGAGCTCCAGGTTTAAAGTTTTATTGAGGATCAGTCCAAAGGAGCCGCCGGGACTATGTTCGCAGATCAAAACCACGCTGCGAAAGTAGATCCCTCCTTCAATCTCCGGAGAGGCGATGAGAAGTGAGCCTTTCGTCAATTGGGAATAGGGTACCATCTCCATCTACTGCCCCGAGCCTCTGAGTTGTTGATTGAAGAGTCTTAAGTTTTCTGCGAGTTCATCCACCTCTTTTTTGAGCTCTTGAAAATCCCTTCTGAAGGGCGTACTTTCCAAAATGGACTCGCGATCGGGGCTCTCTTCAGCGCGTTGCAAAAGCAATGAGAGGCGCGACATGGAGAGGTTGATCTGGCCGAACTCGTCTTCAAAAAAGGAGCGGAATCCTTCCGGAGTGTCCAGAGCGTTGAGGAGGGTGATCCTCTTGAGGCGGGTGCGCTGCCATCCCCGGTTGGTATGGAAGAGGAGTCCATAATGGCTGATGTCTCCAAGGACGGTGTCGACTTTACTCATAATGGAAGAGAAGCGTAAATAGAGATCGTCTTCATTGATGAGACGTCCGAGCGTTCCCTTTCCTTCCGAGAGATTGCCGGTAGAGACTTTTAAGTTTTTGATCACATCGGAGATGTTGGAAAAGGCCTCCCGCTCTTTCATCTCGTTAATGGCGTTTCTTACCCCCTCCATCGCGTCGCCGAAGTTCTTGACGGCCGCCGTCAGCGCTTCATCATTCTTTTCGATCCAGTCTCCGGCAAGTTTAAAGGCGCGTTCCATCTCATTGGCTACTTCGGAGACCTGGACAAGGGCATTTTGAAGGGGATCCACCGAATCCGCATAGATCGGCTGATCCGTGATGCGTTTTGCAATCACGCCGGGCGGGGCGGCTTTCGGGACGATTCCGATCGATTTTTCTCCAAGAAGCCCCGATGTCTGAACAGTCACTTCATCTACATCGTAGACTTTGATCCCCGAATCAATTTTTAAGGTCAGCTGGTAGATATAGACCCTGCCGATCTCATCGACCGGCTGCTTGCGGGCATCGGGAATCTCGGAGAGGGCGACCACCTCTCCAACGGGCCGTCCCGCATAGAGGACTCGGGTTCCGATCCCAATGTTGTTGATATCTGAAAAGCGCACGTTGAGCGTCTGCTCCATATCGCCGACAGTGGGCCTGAGAAAGAGAATAAAGGAGACGAAGACGGCGGTTGCCAGGATGACGAAAGCGCCGATCAGCATGTTTTTAGTCGTTTCTCCCATATCTAATCGCCTTTATTGTGGTTGTTGTATTTCAAGGTGCGCGGATCTTGAGAAATCAGCTTGTGCAAAAAACGGATCTCCGGATCATCGATCTGGACAAAAGTGTCCGGGTCCGCAAGATAGGCAATTTTTCCCTCTTTATGCAAAGCAAGCCGATCGCCGATAATGAGCGCAGAGACAATGTCATGGGTCACCACCACGGTGGTTCCTTTCAGCTCTTTTTGCGTCTTGACAATCAGTTCATTAATGGTCATGGCCGTGATGGGATCAAGACCTGTTGTCGGTTCGTCATAGAGCAAGATAGAGGGACGGTAGACAATCAGGCGAGCCAGCGCCGCCCGCTTTTTCATCCCGCCCGACAGCTCGGAGGGCATCTTCTTTTGGGCCTCCTGCAACCCTACCATCTCCAGCGCCCCTTCCACGCGCTCTTTAAGTTCTGCCTTAGTGTAGGGCCTTAAGGTTTTGGGGTCGCCATGCTGCTTCAAGTAGAAAGCCGTATTTTCTTCCACTGTCATCGAGTCGAAAAGAGCGCAGCCTTGAAAGAGCATGCCCATGTTGCGCACGGCATGATAGAGCGCAGCTCCTTTCAGACTTGAGATTCTCACTCCTCCCACATCGACATAGCCGCGGTCTGGTTTTGTCAGACCAATGAGATGTTTGAGAAGAACGCTCTTTCCCACGCCCGAGCGCCCCAGGATGACGAGAATCTCCTGATCGCTAATCTTTAAAGAGAGTCCCTTTAGAACATCATTGTCTCCGTATCTCTTCCAGAGGTCGCTGATGACAATCATCTTACATCCACCTCTCGATTTTCTCGCGGAAGATATTGAGCGCCATTGTCAAAAAGAAGTTGGTGCAAAGGATTGCCACATAGGTGATCACCACGCTGTTGGTTGTCGATCGGCCCACCCCTTCAGCTCCTCCGGTTGTCGTGATTCCCTTGTAGCAAGAGATCGTCATGATCAAAATCCCAAAGAAAAAGGCCTTCACAATGCCTGTCATGTAATCAAAAAGGGTGATGTGGATCGGCATCGGATCGTAATATTGAGAGGGCGGCATGCCGAAGAAATAGACAGCGATCAAATATCCTCCCCAAATCCCCAATGCAACGCTAAAGATCGTCAGAAAGGGCATCATGAAGATCCCCCCGATGAAACGGGGAGCAATGAGATAGCGGTTGGGATTGACAGCCATCGTCTTTAAGGCGTCCACCTGTTCGGTCACCGTCATCGTCCCGATCTCGGCGCACATGGCAGCCCCGACGCGCCCTGTGACAATAAATCCCGTTAAGAGAGGACCCAGTTCTGTCATCATTGCCTTGCCCACCATGATCCCCGTTACGCCCGTTAGTCCCTTGTCGGCCAATTGATAAAACGATTGGGCAGCCACCACAAGGCCGGTAAAAAAGCCGGTTATGGCCACGACGATCAGAGAGGCAACGCCAATGTCATAGAGCTGTTTCAAAATCAACGAGAGAGCAGGGGGACGTCGGAGCGTCGCTTTGAGCACTTCCCAGAGCAGCACCATGTACTCTCCGATCGATGCGACAAAGCGAGTTCTTCCTAATACGCTGTAAGTAAGACTCTTAAGAGTTATTCTCTCTGTTTCCAATAAAAAACACCTCAGCTGCAAGAGCCCTCTTACTCGATAGTAGAGGAAATTTGAATTTAAGGTAAGAGGGAGAAGCGTTGAGTCTTCTTTTGCTCACAAAAGAAACCACACCCTATAACGGCTTCCTCTCTTAGCGAGTGCGGGCGCGTTGATAGGTGCTGTCTTGGGTCTGGACGGCTTCCATGATGCGGTTTAAGGCTTGGTGGACGGTCTCATTCCCTCTCTCTTCAAGATTTAAGTCATTGAAAAGAAGCTGCTTGCCAACTTCTTTCCACATTTGTGAAGCGCTATAAAAATGATCCGAAACTGTACTAAAACCTTGAATCATGGTTCCGATTGAACTGGCCCCGGAAAAGGCGCAGCATCCCACGGCGCCTCCGGTAAGGGAAAAGGCCACATAGAGGCCTGCCTGCGCCTGTTTAGAATTGTACAGGTCATTGGTCAGATCGTGGATCATCTCTCTTAGGAGTTTTTGATCCTTGTCATAGATGTCCTGGCGCTGGCTTAAAAGAGTCAGGATGCGGAGGACGGTCTCTTTGGAGAGGTGAAGGGTGTGTGTTTCATCAGCCCTCTCTTTTTCGGTTTGAAGGAGCTCTTTGAGCTGTTCTTCGGGCGACGCCTCTTGTTGTTCCAGAGTAGCTTGGGTGACAAAATCTAGAGTTTCAATCGGATGACTCATCTGATGTTCCTCCTTGTTGGGGCAGCTTGATTTCTAACCTTTTATACTTGTATCTCTCTTGCCAAAGAGGCGTTGCGGGAGAGGGCCTCGCGCGCTCCCTTGCAACTCTCTTTTAAGGCTTCCGCCATCTTTTTCAATACTTCGAGGGCTCCATTCACCGGGCCATCTGAGAGATTGAGCGAGGTTTGGAGGCGTTCTCCTTCTGCCTGAATCTTCAAGGATTCCGAGTGAATCACACCTTCTTTCATCTTTGCGATGTGTTTGGCAATATCGGCAGCGGTCTTTCCCATCAAAAGAGACTGCTGCGTCCAATTAAAGGCCTCCATAAAAAGCGCTCCAAGGGAACCCGCGCTTCCGATAATTAAGGAAAGGATGTTGATTCCTGCAGGAAGCCAGAAGCGCAGGGTCTTTTTGAGCTCCTGGTCATCTCCTGCGATTGTATTGGCTGTCCATTCCCACATCTTTGTCTCTTCAAACATCAGATTGAGAATCGAGAGAAGACTTGATGCAATCAAAAGAGTTCCCGCCGCCATCCCTCCTGCAGGGGAAGTGACCAGGGAAATGCCAAAGATGAGCGCAATAGAGGAAAGAATTCCCGAAACAATCTTTGAAAGGTTGGACCAGATAGATTGCTCTTTAAACTTCGCGTTGTTCTCGCGAATCATCTCCATCATTTTTTCAGTCAGCGAAGAGATCCATTCGGTAAGCCATTCCAGGCACTCTTCTTCACTCTTCATGACTTTGGAAAGACTCTCTTCCACGCGCAAGACAGTATCCACGTGTTCTTTCATGTAATGTTTCGAGGACCTAAGGAGAGGGGGAACTGCAGGAGATGGCTCTAACATCTTGGCCGGCGGCGCGTTCTGCTGGAGGCGGGCAAGAATTTTACGAAGTTCAAGAAGGTTCTCTTCGTCAGCTCTCTCTTTTTCTTGAGACTCTGCCTGTTGGCTCTGATGGAAATAGGGGGCATACCAAGGCCTGTGGCTGGAGTCGGGAGGATCAAAATGAGAAGGAGGCTCCTTTAATAAAAGAGGCCGGGGAGGTGGGAGAAGAACCGTCAAGCTCTCTTCTGCAGGGTCCATAAACTTTAGCGAACAGTGTTTTTAAGCCAATGACGAACAGATTCGATGTAATCCTTCAGGATCTCTTTTCCCGAATCGTTAATAGCTTGCTGATCGTAGATGAGGCGGCCCACTTCAATCATGGTGTATTCAATCAGGGTCGTCGGGCGGCGCATCTGAGTGTCTAAGAGGCGTTGCACATCGGGAATGGAGTCTTTATGTAAAATGCCGTCATCCGGAATAAAGGCCGCTGCTTCGGGTGCAACTGCCAAGTAGTTATCCAGAGCTGTCTTGAGGTCATGATCTTTGCTGAAATCGATTGCATCCGATCCTGAGGAGGCTGCTTTTACAATTGCGGCTTTTAAAGCGCTGACCAGATCGATCAAGGCTAGATTTTTTTGAATCGTCTCCTTATCGAGCTGCTCCATCCGTTGGATTCCTCTTGGTTCCACACGATTGGCAATGAGATAGACCACCTCTTTTGCCAAAAAGATATCCATTCCTTCCATGAATCAACCTCTTATTGATTTACGCTAGCGAATCAAAAATAGCAGTGAATCGTTTTTTATGCAACCTTTATGGAAATTAAATAAAATTCTTAAATTCGGCGCTGAACAAATTTTTTGTCCTATACCGAGAGGCATAAAGAGAGAGGAGAGATTAATAGTTGTGGTTCCACTTTAAACTAAATTTACCTTCTTCTTCTTCCTGGGTTTCCGCCTGGAGGATAAAGCCTGCCTTCAGTTCGACTTCCACGATGACCTGGCTGGAGTGGGCGCTTTGAGAGAGGGTGACCATCACTCCCTCTACCAAATATTTGCCAATTTGCAGCGAGATCTCATCGCTTCCCGCTCCGGTGGAGACGAGGTTAAAGCGATCCACGCCTAAGCTGCTTCGGATCTTTTCTAAGAGGTTGGGAGCGGAATCTCCGGAGAGGGTGACGATCATCTGGGCGAGCTGAACGGCTTGGAAAGGAGTGATTTCGGAGATGTCTTTGTTAAAGATGAGCCGGGAGAGAATAGAGCTTGTGGGCATAGCCGGCATAGATTGGAAGGTCAGCGAGGGAGAGGTCAGCTCTCCACTCAAGATTGCGGTTATGGTGGCATCGGCAACCTGAACGTTGCCGCGCACTTCCATCTGAGCTCCGCTCTCCGAAAAGGTGATCTCTCCCTTGGTCAGGGAAAAATCCTTTCCCGAAAAGGCAAAGACTCCATGGAGCAGGCTTAAGTCCCCCTCGCCCTTGTAATCGGTGTCCTCTCCCCAAATGTGCGCTTTTCCCTTCCACTCCGAGTTGAGTCCTCTTCCTCGCACAAAGACGTGGTCGGAGGCCTTAATCTTGAGATCGTAATGGATGGGAAAGATCGAGAGGGGAGGAGGGGGGCTCTCTAGATGAGAAGGGGGGTGGATCAAGGTTACGGGAAGCTCGGGGATTTTGGTGGGCAGTTCATCGGGGATGGTAATGAGGACGGAAGAGGCTGCGAGCTTTCCCTTGATGGCAAGATCGTGAAGAGTGCCGTCAAAGTGCAAGGGGCCAACGAATTGTGCAGAGAGGGCGTCAAAATCGATCGCGCCAACATTCTCCAGCTTGGCGTCGAAATGGTAGGGAAAGTCCTTTTCGAAAAAAAGAGCAATTTCTCCCGTGGCGGATAAGCTGCCGGAGCTGGCCCCTTTTCCGACAAAATGATCCAAGACCAACCTCTCTTTTTCTCCTCTCACTTCTGCCTGAATCTCTTTGAGAGAGGTTCCCAAAGTGTAATTTTCATAGGCGCCGTCCAGAATACGGATGCCTCCCGTCGCGGAGGGGGACGAGAGGGTATTGGAGAAAAAGAGCTGTCCCATCGCATGCCCTTTCAGCTCTTGTCCTTTAAGATCGAAAAAGTCAAAGAGCTCCTCGATCCGGCCGTCTATGACGCATTCGGCGGAGAACGGCCTCTCTCTTTCCAGTTGGAGGCGAAAGGGGAAAGGGGAGTAACTCAGCGGCAAGGTCGCCGAGAGAATGAGAAAATGGTGAAGGGAGGAGATCAGATGGGTATGGAGTTGCATGTGGTCGTCATCAAGATGTAATGAGAGCGAGCCTTTGGCTATCAGAGGGGACTCTTGTCCGTACTGAAAGAGAGCGACGCGCTCCAAAAGGAGGTTTAAGCGGCCTTGAAGCTGCTCGGGTGTTGAGAGGAGTTTGAGGTCGATCCCCGCCCCTCCTGAAAGAGAGAGGGATGTGAAGGGTAAAGAGAGGAGATCTAAGGGAAGATGTTCCGTCTTCAAAGTCACTTCTGAACGCTCTTTGGAGAGCAGGCACTCGCCTTGCAGATAGCCTCCCGTAAAATGAAGCGAGCAATCGGTCATTTTCAAAAAATCAGGACTCCAGATGACCTGAAAGGGTTTTTGCATCCGGAACTCTTTTTGGAGAAGTTTTCCTTGAAGAGACGAGAGAGTCATCTCTTCTTGATCCTTTGTTGCCAAATAGGCGCCGGCAAGATCAAGGGTGAAAGGATCTTTCCATTTGCCTTTTGCTGAGAGTTCAAAGGGCCATCGCTCCCCTTCGAAATGGCTCTGAAAACTCCCTTCCTCCATAGAGAGATCCTTCCATTTCAGCTCTTCTGCATTCAATGAGGCGACTCCTTTTGGGGAAGTGAAGAGATCTTGAGCCTGGATCTTTACTAAGAGATGGCCTGCCTGCATCTCCCTAAATTGAAAATGGTTGAGAGAGAGAAGCAAAGCCGTTTGCTGGAGGGGAGCGGAGGAAAAGTCGATCTCCCCTCCCAACTCTCCAAATAGGCGAGACCCTGGCCAGAATGTGGCAAAACGGTCCAGTTCTTTAGCCTGAACAAAGAGAGATCCAGCCATTGAGAGATCGGAAAAACGCAGCTGGAGAGATCCTCCCGCAGTAGCCTTGGGAGCCGCGAGATCCAGATCGCGGAGGGCGAAAGAGCCGCCGGGGTCAAAAGAGAGGTTAGCTTGCATTGCGATGGGAAGCGTGTCGCTCTGCATTTCAGCTGTCAGAACACCCTCCCATCGCTCGCCTTGAGGCTGAGCTTTCAATGAGAGGCAAGCAGAGGAAAAATCCTCTCTTCCGACCTGAAATGCCCGGGATGCGGCGGTCAGCTCCAGGTGATTGTTTTGAAAGTGAGCCTTCCCTGAAAAGGGGACCGGATTGTTAAAGAAAAAGGTTGAAGAGGCGCTCTCAATGGCGTTTTGGCTTGTCAAGAAGAGCTCTCCCTTGCCTCCCCCAAGAGGCGTGGAAAGTTCGATGCTTACCCTTTTCTTAGGAGCTCTGGTTGCAGTCAGTGTCAAAGTTGAACGGGGATCGCTCTCTAAAAAGGCTGTGAGAAAGAGATGTAGCGGAAACCAGCTGTCCCTCCACCGCCCCTTGGCGTCAAGAGAGAGGGCGAGTGGAGAAAAAAGAGCGGGGTGCTCGAGGCGAAGCGAGGAGAGTTTCAGCGATTTCAGATAGAGCTCTTTTTTTAAAAGAGAAAAGAGGGAGATGCGTCCCTTGATTCTTTCAACGGATAGAATGAGATCCCTTTCGAAGGCGATCTTCACCCCGTAGAGCTTCCAGTGAAAGGGGAGGCGTCCTTTGATCTCCCGGATTTCAAGAGCGAGCCCCTGCTTTTGTGCAGAGTGGACAAGAGCGCTTGTAAGAAGCTCTTTCCCCTTTTGAGTTTGGAGAAAGGCGAAAAAAACGCTTAGGACGAGCAGGCCGGAAAGAAAAAGCGCAAGAAGAGAGGAAAGCAAGAGCTTCAGCGTCTTAACCATCAAAATGCCTGACCGATACTAACTAAGATACGGTATCTGGGATCCACTCCTTTTCTCCTGTTTAAAGGAAATCCTACATCAAGGCGAATGGGTCCAATGAAAGAAAAATAGCGCACTCCCAGTCCTAGAGATTTTGCCCACTTGCCGTCAAAGGCAGGAAATTGCGTCGCATAGACATTTCCTACATCAAAAAAGGGGACAAGTCCAATCCATTTTCCAAGGCGGAGACGCATCTCCAAAGAGTAGAAGACGGCAGATCTTCCTCCAATCGGTTTTCCCGATTTCGTGAGCGGGCTCACCGTTTTATACTTATATCCTCGAAGATCGTCCTCGGAGCCCCCAAAAAACCGTTTAGGGACGGGGACAAGATGCAATTTGGGACTGATGATCGATCCCAGAGTCACCTTTTGAGCAAGAATACAATTGGGGTTGTCAAAGAGGGGAAGATAGGAGCTAAAGCGCATCTCCTGCTCGAGATAGTATGTGCGGACAGCATCGACGCTTAAGGTAGGAACAATGCGTACATCAAGCGTTTTTCCGCGCGTGGGATTGAGAACGCTGTTGGCTGTGCTCCAGCGGGCGTAAAGAGGGACCTCAAAGAGCAAAAAAGCTCCGTTATTGACGCTTCCCGTAACGAGAAGACGCTCGAGTTTGAGCGCCGCCGCCGAACTGAACCGGCGGCCAAACTGTCTTTCCAATCGTGTGACAAGGTTGTAGGTCCTTTGGGAATAGGCTGTGATTGCCTCATGCATGGCTTGCGCTTGCCAGATGTAGTTTTGACCCCGCTTGTAAAAATCGGGAAGGAAGAGGGTAGCGAGTCCCGAATGGCTTCGCTTGGTCGCATCTCCCTGAATGGAGAGCTTCCTTCCCATGCCGGAAATGTTTCGGTTTTCCCATCCAAAGGTGAGACCGGGACCAAAAAAGGTTTGGTAGCTGACACCGACGTTTAAGCTGTGGTGTTTGCTTTCGGTTACCTCGACTCTCATCGGCAGCAGCCCTTCATCGTTAAGCCGCTCTTCGTGACTGATCAAAACAGAAGTAAAAAGGCCCGTTTTAACTAAAGAGTCTTGCGTCGCGGTCACAAGAAGGCTCTTGTAGGGCTCTCCTTGCTTCCAATCGAGTTTTTTTTCAATAAGACGCCGGCGTGTCGTGGTCAGTCCCTTAATCAACAGGGGCCCAAAGCGCGCATAGGGCCCCGTATTGATAGTCAGGGTCACGTCAACTTTTTTGGTGTCGCCATCGGCAATCACGCTTCTCTTGAGGATCTTTGCCAGGGGATAAGAGAAGAGAGCGAGGCGTTCTAGCGCTTTCAATTCGGCCTCCAGGATCTTCGATGAGAGGGCCGGCTGATTCGCGGCGATTCCAATGGATTTTAAAGAGAGCTTCTTATTTAACAAAAGATTCACCTTTCCATCAGTGTAGAGGCGCAAGGTGTAGTTGCCAAGGGTGTAGAGGGGGCCTAAATCGATGACAATTTGAACACCGATCTCTCTCTCTCTCTCTTCGAATTTAAAAAAAACCTGTGCTTCAAAGTATCCCAAAGAGTGGAGCAGTTTTTTGATGTCGGGCAGGTCGGCCTCGGCGCGAAAATGGAGAGCGCTCAAAGAGCTCGCCTGCCGTCTCTTCAATTGAAAGAGCTGCGAAACGCTCCTCATTTTTCGGACAAGGGCGCGATCTTTAACTCCTTGGATCTCAACCGTATAATCAATTCCGTCGGCGCAAAGAAGAGGAGAAAAAAAAAGAACCGCTAGAGTAAAAAAGAGAAATCTCATCCATATTTTGGGATCAACAGTTTGCTATTTTGTCCTAAACGGCGCCGGCAGTCAATCTTATTCATTTAGCCGGAGAGGAGAGATGATGCACTCTTTTAGCCAGGAGAAGATATTCGATCTTGCTAACTTTCACCGAGTTAGGGTTTCTCTTTCTCTGAGCGGGGCAAAATCCCCAAAATCGCACAGTACAGAGATTGAGTCGCCATCCCTCTCTTGCTTTTCATTGTAAAAAAAATATTTAATTAATATAATCAAGTAAGAGAGAAATCATTATATGAAGATAACAACAGAGAGCGCTATTGTTCACAAGAATATTAGATTATTCAAACAGATTGTGCAAAAGCATGCGGAACTCTCCGATCCCTGTTTTAACGCCTTTGTCAATCGGAACACGGGAGAACTCTTCTTTGAAGGCGCTCTTTTAGAAAAGACTTCCCTCAATCGCAAAAAATGGAAGGCGATCTGTCTGCGTTACTGCCCGCCATCAAAAGAGAGAGCGGGGGGCTTTGAAATTCTCGAAGAGAGAACTAATGAAACGCTCTTTCAATGCGAAGATTTAACGCCGCTTGCTTGCGAGATGCTCTCAAAAATGGTCGCCGCGCTCAATTGTTTTGTTCAAGAGAATCCACCCCCCTGCGAGCTCCAAGACGTGCTCAGAGAGATCTCTAAGGCCGAGCTGGAGGTTGTCCTGCCGAAAGGACGAGAGAGGGACATCGTCCACGAGACCTGGCATTCCGTCGATCGAATTGGGGCGGAAGCCTTGCTTGAGCATGCAGCCGTCGGAACCTTTTTTTTTAGAAAAGACTCCTTTGCGGCCCTCTTGGAAGAACAGCTCAGTTCAAGGTGGCGCATCCCCATCAAATGCATCACACTGACCTTTCTGGAACCTTGCCAAAAAGTGACAGACCTAACACTGGTTTCAAAAGAGGGGAAGTGGTCGATCTATGATGATGATCCGAACTTGGAAGAGCCTCCTTACCCCACCATCTCTTCTCTTGTGGAAAGCTTAAAGGAGGGTTTGACGGAGCCTCTTTTTTTCTCTGATCAGAAATGAGTCTAAGGAGAATGAGCCGCTCCCTTCAGCCAAGTCGGAATGCATCCCTCCCGCTTGAAGCTCCATCCGGGGGAATTAAGCACTCCGTTTTCATAAAGGTATTGGACAGCGGTTAAGAGAGGAGAGAGGGAGAGTAAAACCAGCGGGATCAGGGGCGGGGCGCCCGCGAGAGCAAGAAAAAAGCCCGTTCCCAAAATGGCAATAATGGAAAGGGCCAAAAGGTGAAGAATGAACTTTTTGAGAACCTGGATCTCTATCAGCCGCATCCACTTGTTAACTTGTTCTTGAGGAATCCCGTTTGGATGTTCTTGAAGGCTCTTTGTGATCTCCTCCACGAGAGGAGCCCCGATGCGCCACGTAAGGGGGTGCATTTTCCTGGTATAGAGTCTCTGTTGCCATTCAATGAATTTGGCTCTTTTTGAAACAAAATTGAGGTTCTTTATTTTGCCTGACAATTTATTTTCCATGCCCTCTCTATCTCTTTTGCTGATTCCTAAGTACTTACGAAAAAGATGGGCAAAATACTCTTGGGGATTTTCTTTTCTTTGATGCAACTGATTCATAAAGATTGTTTGGTGGTAGAGGCCCCACAAATGGTAGGCTGTTTCAAAGCAGGCCATGGCAAGCCCGCTCACTGCCATCGGAACGAAAAAGGAAGCAGCTGAAGCCGTGTGCAGCCCGAAAAGGGCGGCGACCTCGTAGACGCGAATCACTCCATAGAAGAGATTGGAGGCAATGGAAAAAGGAGCTCCGAACATCTGGAGGGTCACATTGATTTTTCCTTCGTAATTGTCTTGGTACCAAGCCTTTATCCCTTCTGCGATGGCTGGGAAAAAATCAAAGAGATAGGGGACATGATGAGGAAGATGCCCGGTAGCAATAAATCGATGAGGAGTGTATCCCGACGGGACAAGAGAAAGTGTTGTCATAGCTTTTGTTGGTAAGGAAAAGTAGAGTCATGATACCAGGATGGAGAAAAAAAAGGGATGACTTTTTTTGAAATGGGAGAGGTAAAGCAGTTTGTTTTCGTTTTCACAGAAAATTTTACCTCAATTGAGGGCATGCTCTTTGCTTTTGAAGCTGAGGAGCGGGTCTTTTCCTTCCCGGTTGTTGTCGGGAAGAGGGGAATGGGATGGGGGAGGGAAGTGGAGCTTGCCGGCCCTCTCAAAGAAGAGGGGGATTTGAGAGCGCCCTGCGGCCTCTTTCTTTTGGGGCCGCTTTTTGGGAAAAAAATAAAAAAAGAATTTAAGATGCCTTTTTTAACGCTGCAAGCGTGCCATGTTTGCGTCGATGATAGTTCCTCTCTATGGTACAACCGTATTATTTCAGAAAAAGAAGTGAACAAGGATTGGAAGAGCTCAGAAAAGATGCGGCGAGAGGACGGCCTCTATGAGCTGGGAGTGATCATCCAGTACAACACGGATCCCGTTGTTCCCCATAGAGGATCTTGCATCTTTATGCATAGTTGGAGAGGTCCCAACAGAGAGACGATGGGATGTACGGCGATGGCAAAAGAGAATCTTTTCCGCCTGGCGGAATGGCTGGATCCGGAAAAGGATCCGCATCTGTTGCAACTTCCCCAAAGCGCCTACTCCCTTTTTTTAAGTTCCCTCCAAAGTGAGACGATCAGAAGCAGCATCACCAAGAGAGCAACAGCGCTCATCACGAAAAAGGGATAGAGCTCTTTATCGCTTAATCCCTGATAAACAAAAAAAAGTACCAGAAAAAAGAGCAGGACCAGATCTGCCCATGCCCAGTGCAATCTTTTTTTAACTAGAAAATAGGAAGAGATAAGAAAGAAGAGAGAGACTGCTCCACTTGTCCAATAAGAGAAAGGCGGCGGTATCAATGCCCACCCGCCCACTCCTGCGATCCCCAACATCGCTGCAAAAACTAGAACAAAAAATGCTGTGATTTTCATGTGTGCTTCTTATATAATTCAGGAATTATCAGTTTATGAAAACAAAAGTTTTAAAAGAAGAGGGCTTAAGAGAAGCTGCCGCACTTCTTAAAAAAGGAGAGGTGGTGGCCTTTCCCACGGAGACAGTCTATGGCCTGGGCGCGCCGGTCTTTTACAAAGAAGCTATCCTCAAAATCTTTGCACTCAAACATAGGCCGCCGGACAATCCTCTGATTGCCCACATCTCCAACCTCTCTGAACTTGCTCAGATTGTCACTCATTTGCCCGATGAATTTTTTCTTTTAGAGAAGAGATTTTTCCCAGGCCCGCTGACCCTGATTCTTCCCGTGCATCCAGCCGTTCCTAAAGAGGCAACGGCAGGTCTTAAAACCATCGGCGTCCGCATGCCAGGCCATCCCCTGGCCTTAAGATTGATTGAGTGCGTAGGACAGCCCATAGTGGCTCCTTCCGCGAATCTCTCCGGACGCCCCAGCAGCACGAGGGCGGCCCACGTTCTGGAAGATTTCTCCGGGCGCATTCCTGCCGTGGTGGATGGGGGAGCCTGCACAGTGGGACTCGAGTCTACCGTTTTGAGCCTTGAGGTGCCCTCGCATCCCGTGATCTTTCGACCTGGAGCTGTGACACGCGAGGAGCTGGAAGCTGTTTTGGGAAGAAAAGTTGATGTTGCTTCTTCACAAGTAGAGAGGCCCCCCTCGCCCGGCCTCAAATACCGCCACTACGCTCCACGAGCCAAACTTTTTCTCTTTGCTTTAAGAGAAGAGATGCAAAGCTATGCTGATGCGAGCAAGCGACGCTCGCTTGTTGTGGGATTGGATGAGAAGAAAAGAGTGTCGCGAGAGAATCTTTTTGACTGCCTGCGGTTAGCCGACAGCGGCGGCTATGACGAGATGTTGATCTATTGCGATCCTCAGATGCGAGAGGATGAAGCTCTCATGGATCGTTTGACAAGAGCGGCAGGAGGCTCTTCTCTTCTCAACGTCTCCGGCTAATCGTGCAGCATCGAGAGGATCTGGCCGGAGAAGTGGTGCCCGTAGCGGGAGATCTCTTTTAGCCATAAGTGAAGATCGGAATGCAGGGGATCCTGCTCTCCATAGGAAGCGGCGGCCTCCAATAGCGTTGTCTTTATTACAAAGGGCGCTCCCCATGGGGTTGTTAAGGAGAGCAGGATGCGCTCTGCCCTCTCTTTGTATTTGGGAAACCTCTTCAGTTTGAGGGCTTCAACATAAAGATGCTTGAGGTTGAGAGCGATGCGCTGGATGAGGCGTGGGTCATGAGGCGATCTCTTTTTTTCAAAGAGAAAAGAGAGATCTCTGTCTAAAAGAGCAAGCGTCTCCTGGAAACTTAAGGCAGGATTCTTTGTCTGTCTGCCTGCGCCTTTTTTTAAAATGCGCATGGTTCTTCTCTTGTATCGGGTTGCTCTCATAGGGATTTCGGGCTCTTTTTCATAAACTATCGCCGGATATTTAATAACTAAATTCTTTTAAAGAAAAAGGCAAGTAAAAAATAGTTCTAGCAAAACAAAGCCCATTAAAAGAGAGAGCAGAATTTTCCCGCCCGGAAGTTGCTGATGAAGGAGCGAGTGCCCCCTGTAATAGCGACCTGCCCAAACCATGAGAATAGGAAGAGCCCCCAGGAGCAATGCGACGCCAAACCCTCCTGCAAAAGAGAGCGCCTGGATAAAAAGAGTGGGATCCCAAAGAGAGACCGCAGTCGGCAGGCCAAAGACAAAGAGACAAAGCAAGAGCTTCTTCCACCCTTTTTTTGCCACCTTAAGCCCGTCGGCTAAAAAATCAATAAAAGCAATGGAGATGCCCAGATAAGAAGTAGTGAGGACAAAAAAGGCAAGGATGCGCCCTCCTACGAGAATGCTCTTTTTGCCAATGTGGTGATGGAGAGGGCTGACTGCATTGAGTCCCTTTTCTAATGTAGAAAGAAGACCATTCTCTCCTTCCAAGGGGATGATGCCGAGGATGACAAACTCCCAAATGATGTAGATGCAAAGGGGAATGCAGGTTCCAAAGATGATCGCCCGGCGCACTTTTTTTGCATCGCGGTTCATGTAGTTGAGCAGGGTGGGAATCAAGCTCTGATAGCCAAAGGCCGTGAAGACGACAGGAAGCGCCACCCACATTCTGGACCAACTCATGTGCAAGAGGAGGTCCGGGCGGACGTGAGGAAGGGCGGAGAAGAGAAAAAAGAAGTAGGTGAAAAGCACCCCGGCCATCAAGATGAGATTTGCGCGGTCAACCCAGAGAGTGCCGAGATAGACCACTGGAGAGAAGATCAAAACATAAAGTAGGATGCTCCACTCATTCGAAAAGGAGCCGTTGAAGAGCTGCATGAAGACCGTTCCTCCTCCTGCGACATGCGCCACCATGAGAGAAGAAAACAAGAAGAGGTAAAGGATCCAGCATGCAAGACGGCCCCACTTTCCGAGTAGGCGCTGGGAAAGGGTGATGAGATTGGCCTCTTTGGGCATCCATAAGCACGCCTCCAATATCAAAAGACCTGTGCAGATCATAAAGATCCAGGTCAATAAATAGACGGCAAGGGAAGGAAGGAAGCCTGCTTCTGCCGTCGCAACGGGAAGGGCTAGCATTCCCACCCCTAAGGTAATGCCGGCCACCATCAGGGTTCCGCCTAACTGATGTCCCATCCTGTGAAAGAGGCGTTGCATGAAAAAAAATTTATCGCAACAAGAGCAAATTGTCGAGGCTAATCGCCTCTGTACCGGACAAAAGTTTTATACACAAGTTAGCTCAAGAATCGGCTTTGGGCCGCGCCAAAACCCCGGGGTTGACCTATCGTAAAGAGGTTCATATTAACTTAATATTGACCTCTTTACGATAGGCCAACCGCGGGAGTTTTCGCGCTGGCCGAAAACCGATTCTTGAGTTAACTTGTGTATACCAAGTTGAGCTAATCACAGTGTACAAGTTTAAGACCGATGATGCCGGTAATAATGAGAAAGATAGAGATAAGCCGGATAATATGATAAGAATCACCAAAAAAGAGAATCCCGCAGGAGACCGTCCCTGCAGCGCCAATTCCCGCCCAAACGGCGTAAGCAGTGCCGATAGGGATAGTTTTCATGGACTGGGAGACGGAAAAAAAACTCAGGACAACAAAGACGAAGGTAATGATGCTGGGAATTATCCTGGTAAAACCCTGAGAGTATTTGAGGGCAATGGTAAAACAGATCTCAAAAAATCCTGCCAAAAGAAGAAAGATCCAAGCGAGCGACATACCTTCTTCATAGAAGAAGATGGGTTAAAAGGCAAGATGGGGAAATTTTCTTTGATTTGGTAAAAGAGGAAGTGGAAATCATGATTAAAAATGAAACCCTTAAAGGGTTTTTTCAGGAATTAAATGTCGTCTACTTACCCGCTCTTTGCTATGTCAACGAATCCGTTAGGCAAGCTGTAGAGAGGAAATGTGCGCGCGCAGAGAGAAGAAAAAAAATCGAACGCGAACGGAAGTGGCTTGGGGGATTCTATGCCAAAGAGATGGAAAACGAGCTCTTTCCTCTTTTTGAAATTCGATGGATTGATGCAACTATAGGCTATGGAGTCTTTGCACAAGAAGAGATTCAACCCGGAAGATTTGTCGGTGAATATACGGGGTTTGTCCGCAAAAAGAGACTCTTTTTTTATAAAAGCAGCAATTATTGCTTTGGCTTGGAGACCCACATGGGCTTTTGGGGTTTTGTCATCGATGCGGAAAAAGGCGGCAATCTCACCCGTTTTATCAACCACAGCGATCAGCCTAATCTGGAGCCGATCGGTGTCTTTTGGAAGGGATCGCTCCATATCATTTTACGTTCCTTAAAAAAAATCCAAAAAGGGGAGCAGCTAACCTATGACTATGGCGCAGACTATTGGAGCCGGCGCAAAGATAAAGTCTCTCCCCCCGATGCCCTTCCGATGAACAGACTCTCAAGGCTTTAAATGCGAGCTCATGGAGTAGAGTGGCTATCGCCTTGAGGATTAATGGCCAGCAGCTCCATTTCAAAGATCAAGGTCGTATTGGGGGGGATCTCTCGTTGAAATCCCCTCTCTCCATAGGCGAGATAAGAGGGGACAAAGAGGCGCCACTTCGCTTCGACATTCATGAGCTGCAGAGCTTCTGACCAGCCGGGAATAACCTGATTTACGGTGAAATGATGCGGCTTCCCCCTTTCGGAGGAAGAATCAAAGACTCGGCCGTCAATAAATTCTCCTTTGTAATGGACCAAGACGGTGTCGACGAGCTTGGGATGCGGCCCCTTGCCTTCCTTTAAGACTTTGTATTGAAGCCCGCTGGGAAGTGTGACGACCCCTTCCTTGTTTTTGTTTTCAGCAAGAAAGGTTTCACCCTGCTTTTTTTGCTGTTCTGCAATTTTTGTCACAAACTCTTTTTGCTGCTGCTCGACCTGTTTGTGGAGAGCCGTTAAAAGAGATCGGATCTCATCTTGGGGCAGCTTGGGAGAGGCATGGGTAATGCCGTCTTCAAAGCCCTCAATCAGAAATTTGACATCCATATCCGCAAACTGGCTCTTTAAATTTTTACCTGTCTCCAGGCCGATCGAGTAACTGAGTTTTTCTTTATTGGTTTGCATGGAAAAATCCTCTTTGCGTCACTTTGCGACTTTTTGGATGTGTCTTCCAAGACTCTGCTATCCAAAAAGTCGAGATTCATGCTACTCGATGCAAGAGATGAGCTCAACCTTTTTGGCCGTTGTGATACAATAGCCGCATGCTTTTCGTCATCCAAGAAAAAATCTCTTTACTCGAAGCTTTAGAGCGCCTCTTTCCCGAGAGCTCAAAAAAAAGCCTTCATTCCTGGATTGCTTCCGAGCGGATTTTCGTCAACGAAGCCTTAGTGCAGGACGCAAGGATGCAACTCGTTCCGGGACAAGCGTTAAGAATCGCCAAAAAGAGCTCCTTTTTAGAAGGGGGAGTCAAGATCCTTTATCAGGACAGTCACCTCGTTGTAGTGGACAAACCCGCAGGGCTGCTCTCGGTAGCGACTGCCTTCCAAAAGGAAAAGACCCTGCATGGACTGCTCAAGCGGAAATTTTTTCGCCGAAGGGTCTTTCCCGTTCACCGTCTCGATCAGGATACCTCGGGGGTGATGCTCTTTGCCTTTACGCTTCCGGCTCAAGCGGGGCTAAAGCAGCAGTTCGCCCGCCATTCGATCGAGCGCCGCTATGTCGCCTTAGTCGAAAAAGAGATTTTAGAAGAGGGTCGTTGGGAGAGCTTTCTTAGAGAAGATGCTGCCTATTTTGTCAAGAGCTGTAAAAGAGGGGGAATGCGCGCTGTCACTCATTACAAACCGCTTCGAACTGAAAAAGGGTATACCCTTTTGGAACTCACTCTGGAGACGGGGAGAAAGAATCAGATCCGGGTCCACTGCTCCGAAGCCGGCCATCCCGTTGCAGGAGATAAAAAATATGGAGCGCGCACAAACCCTTATAGGCGTCTTTGTTTGCATGCCCATTTCTTGGAGTTCGTCCATCCCATCTTGAGAAAGACGCTCTCATTCTCTTCTCCCCTTAAGCGCCTTTGGTAAAAGAAGCGTCTTTTCCCCTTCGGACCGCGCCACCAGCAGGGCGCAGGTGCTGTCGCTAAAGACATTGACCGTAGTGCGGCACATATCGAGCAGACGGTCCAGAGCAATAAAGAGTCCAATGCCCTCAGTGGGAAGACCCACAGTCTTGAGGATCATAATGATTGCTACCAAACTTCCTGAAGGAACTCCAGCAACGCCGATAGATGTGAGGAGCGCAATAAAGGAGAGGAGGAGTTGGTGGAACAATGAGAGATGCACGCCGTAAGCCTGGATGACAAACATGGCGGCAACCAGTTCGTAGAGAGCAGAGCCGGACATATTGATGGAACCTCCGAGCGGAATGACCAAGCTCGCAATACGGTTCGAGACGCCTGCTCTCTTCTCGATGCAATCCAGCGTTACGGGAAGGGTGGCAGAGGAGGAGCTAGTAGAAAAAGCTGTGAAGAGCGCGGGATACATAGAACGGAAAAAAGAAAAGGGGCTCACTTTTCCGATGAATCGAATCAAAAGAGGCAGACCCGCAAACAAAAAAAACGAAAGACCTAAGAGTACGGAGAGAAAAAAGTATCCCAGACCCGAAAAGCCGTGCGCAGTGGTGGCGAAGGCTTTTGCAACGAGGAAAAAGACTCCAAACGGAAGCAGATGGATAAAGAGATGGGTGATATGGATCATGGACTGGAAGAGTCCTTGAAAGAAATGGATCAGGACTTTTGACGAACGGTCCCTAATCTTAGAGATGGCGTAGCCAAACAGGATGCTAAAGAAGATGAGCCCAAGCATATTTCCTGAGGCAAAAGCATCCATGATATTTGAAGGAACAATTTGCAAGATGATGCGCACAACCCCAAAACTCTGTCCGGAAAAAAAGGCTCCTTGGAGATGTTCCGCATTTTGAGCGTATGTTCCTAAGAGAGGGTCTCCCGCAGCGGTAATCCCCGGCTTGAAGAGATTGATAAAGATTAAACCGATCAGGATGGCAAGGATGCTTGTCAGAATATAATACCCGAACGTTTTGATCCCCAGACGGCCAAACTCCTCTTCACTTCCAATTTTCGCCACGCCCGAGATGATAGAGGAAGAGACCAAGGGAACCACCACTAACGAAAGGGCATTAATAAAGAGCGCTCCCAAAAGATCAAAAATAGAATAGAGATTCACTCCAAAAAGAGTTTTGGAAGTGCCGCTCCATGAGCCGACGAGGATTGCCAGAAGAATGGCAAAGATCACTTTCCATAGACCGTGTCTTTTTTTGGGCATCTCTTCTACTCCGCTCGGTCTCTCTATTTTTCTGGAGAGATTTTTTGAATTAGAAAGGTCTGTTCCCCTTCGGAACGGGCAACGAGAAGAGCGCACGTGCTGTCACTGAAGACGTTGACTGTGGTGCGGCACATGTCAAGCAGGCGGTCTACGGCAATAAAGAGTCCGATGCCCTCCGGAGGAAGGCCGACGGTTTTCAGGATGACAATAATGGCAACCAAACTGCCCGAGGGAACTCCAGCAATTCCAATAGAGGTGATCAAGGCTAAAAGGGCGACAAGGAATTGGGTAAAAAAAGAGAGTTGGACTCCGTACGCTTGCACCACAAACATTGCAGCGACGAGATCGTAGAGAGCAGATCCGGACATATTGACAGAAGTTCCTAAAGGAACGACTAAACTTGCAATGCGATTGGAAACGCCGGCCCTCTTCTCAATGCAATCAAGGGTGACGGGAAGCGTTGCAGAAGAAGAGCTCGTCGAAAACGCCGTAAAGAGGGCAGGATACATCGCCCGGAAGAACTTCCAGGGACTCACTCTTCCAATAAACTTAAGAAGAAGAGGAAGGCCGATGAAGAGGAAAAAAGCTAGTCCGGAAATGACGGACAGGAAAAAATAACCCAGACCCGAAAGACCATGAGTTGTTGTCGCAAAGGCTTTGGCAACAAGAAAAAAAACGCCGAGCGGCAAGAGATAGAGGATAAGATGGGTGACATGGATCATGGCATTGAAGATGCCCTGAAAAAAATGGATCAAAACTGAGGCGGGCCTCTCTGCGATTTTGGAGATGGAGTAGCCGAAAAGAATGCTGAAAAAGATGAGTCCCAGCATGTTGCCCGAGGCAAAGGCATCGATGATATTGGAAGGAACAATCTGCATGATCACGCGCGCGAAACTGGGCCCCTTATCAGACAGAATATCTTCTCGAATCTTTTCGACCGCGCCTCCTGCATCCGCAAGAAGGGGCTTTCCTGCAAGCGTGATTCCAGGTTTAAAGAGTTGGACAAAGAGCAATCCGATGAGGATGGCGATGAGGGTTGTCCCGATGAAGTAAACAAAAGTTTTGAGACCCACCCTTCCGAAATCTTTTTCGCCTCCCATCTTCGCCACGCCAGAAATGATCGAGGAGGTGACCAAAGGAATGACGATCAGAGTCAGGGCGTTGAGAAAGAGAGTTCCAAAGAGATCGAAGACCGAATAGAGGTTGACTCCAAAAAGAGTTTTGTCCGTTCCGCTCCAGGACCCGATGAGCATTGCTAGGACAATGGCAACAAGAACCTTCCAAAGGGTATTTTTCTTTTTGGTCATAACTCGCCTTTTAGGGATTCATTCTAGGCAATAGGGCAAAAGAAAGCTATACATGAACTCGACCAGATGACCTTCCTGTCCTTTAGGCTGTTGCCTCTTCTCTCGTTGAAGAAAGAAACTTGATCAGCAAGATAAATTTGTTGTAAGCATTTCCCGAGCGAATCTCTTCGTCCGCCTGCCGATAGAGTTGCGTTACGTCTTGAGGTGCAAAGGCGAATGCTCCCACTACAAAAATTGAAAAGAGTCTTCCAAAGGTATCTATGCCAACATAACCGAGATGTTGAAAAACAGCCATTCTTGCTTCCTCAGGCTTCACCTCCTTGAGCCAGGTGACGTCGGGAAAGAAATGTCGGGCCAGTCCCATTCCTCCCTTCAAGGCGGCCATAGAACTGTTCCAAAACGCTCCCACGAGCGCAAAATAAGGGAACACGGCATACGTTACAAGAATGGAGGAGATTTTTTTGACAAGAGGATTTTGAATCGTGATGGCTGAAAACCATTCTGCTTTACCGGCTTGTTCTACGAGTTCAAAATAACGATGCGAAACCGATCCTTTCGGCAAGTTAATGAGAAATGATGCGCTGACCATAGTGACTCTCCTGAGAGTTTAGATTTCATGAAAATGATGTTAAGATTAAACTTGATTAAAAAATTTCATGCAACAATTTTTTGGATGTTTCATCGCCAAGATCTATCGGAAGAGATGGAAACGCTTCGTTAAGTTGAGTTCAAGGAAAAGAATGCAAGACAATCATTTGATCGCCTTGAAGAACTCTTTTAAGGGATTGCGGTTTTTTTTTGGCTTGTCTATTTCTTGAGCTTTTTGCTGATTTTTGGAGGCGACTTGCTTTTTGGGTTTTTTGGGGGATGGCTGTTTTTGATCCCAAGGGAGAGGATTTTTGGAGGGAGGAGCAGGGTTGTCCTTATCGGGAAGGCTTGCCACGGTTCCTAGGAGGTCTCCCCAAAGCGAACCCTTTTCTTTTTCCTTAAAAGCCTCTCTCCAGGCAAGAAGGGTGGCGATCTTTGCTGTGGCCGCCACCTTGTTTAATGAGGCGTCTCGCGTGGTGCCGGTAAGAGGGAGTTGGAGGACGTAGTCCGGGGGGAGGTTTTTCAAGGAAAAGGCGCGCTCCAGACAGGGCTTTGTGAGGCCGAGGATCATCTTTACAGAGTCGTTGGAGAGGTCGATGACGCCCCAAAGAGCGATCTGAAGTGAGTCGGCAAGGAGGATGTCGGTTCTTTGCAGATGCACGACTCCCTGATAGATCTTAAGATCGATGGGAGTAAACCAGAGTTCCAGTTGCTGATCATGAGAGAGTTTTGAGCTCTTTAAGAGTTTTAGGACGGTTTTGAGATTTCCTCGACTTTCGCAGGCGATTTTTCCAAGCTCAAGCCTCGCTTCGGGGAGGTTGAGCTGGTTGAGCTTTAAAGGATAGAGAGGCAGGGAAAAACCCTTGTCGGAGATTTGCACTGTAATAGGGTCTTTAGATGTGAATGAGGAGATCTTTAAGGGATTGGCTTTCTTCAAGAAAAGCTTACTCAGATCCTGCGTCATCTGAAATTGGGCATGCACGGGAGCGGTTAACGTGAGGATGCCGTCTTGGAGCTGTCCCTCGAGAGAAGCTTTGGCGCGATCGGAGTGGAAGTTGAGGTGGAGTGCGCCGGAGCAATTCTTGAGGTGGGCGCGGAGGCTTGCGTTGATTTTTTCACCCAAAAGAGTGGTGAGGTGAAGAGGAGTTTTGCTTAAGGCTTTAAAGAAGAGATCAACGAAGGGGGTCGGGAATTGGCGCACCTCTGTTTCGATCTCTGTTCCGACAGTGTCCAAAGAGAACCTTCCTTCATCATTGACAAGGTGATTGAAGGTGGCCGTTAAATTAAGATCTCCTTGAGGCTGGCTTTTTCCTTCAAGAGAGAGCTTGATGGGAGCGCCGCTCTTTTTATCAACCCTAGCCTTGAGCTGGTTTAAGATGAGACCTTCTTCTAAAGAGAGGGAGTCTAAGAGAACCTCTCCTTCCAGAGTGGCAAGGTCAAGGTTCAGAGGAAGGTAAAAGCGGGAAACGGAGCATTTTAAAATCGCTGTCTTGTCGAGAGTAAAGGGAGGCCGTTCTTTCTTAAGCATCTCATGCAGAAATGCAAAGCCTTCTTTCGTGACTTTCCATTCGATTTTTGTCGGAGCCTCGCTTTGCAGCTCTTTTTTCTTATTGACGAGGAAGGAAGTTGAAGCTTTTAAATTTTCGGATTGCATGTCGAGAAGAAAGTGCGCCTCCTCATCTTTTGAGGCGGCTTCACATACGAGATTGAGGGTAGGGCCAAGAACGGGAAGGAGGGGGTCTTTGATTCCAAAGAGGTCTTCCAATACCTGAACCTTCAAGTGGGAGAGCTCGCACTTGCCCGTCAGATGGACAGCTTGGGAGGAAAAGAGCGGGGCGCATTGAAGAGAGAGCGCGATCGTCCCGCTCTGTTTCCCTTCAATTTTGCTCTTGGTTGAAAGATCGAAGAGGAACTTGGAATTTTTTTGATCGGCGAGAAAGGTAAAACCGATGCCGTCGAGCGTGGAAAATGCGGTGAGACGGGGGTTTTTGAGTTTGAGTTCATCGACTCTTCCCTCTCCTTTGAAAAGAAGGGGAGGCAGAGAGGAAGTGTTCAAGGGAATGGAAAAGGGATCTAAGGTGACATCGCATAGAGCTGGAGTTTCAAGTTGAGGATTCAAGAGGGGATGAAAGGAAAGGAAGCTCAATAGAGGATCAGTGATGAGGTATTTGAGATGGACGGGTTTTTTAAAATCCAATGAAGAGAGGGAGGGAGAGAGAGAGGCAAAGAGTTCGGTTTGAAGGAGGGAGCTTTCGATCTCGATGCGCATCTTTTCTAAAGAAGAGGCTTCCAAGCGCGCTGTGAGTTCGGGAAGAGAGATGCCCTCTTTTAAGATAGGAGGGAGGAAAAGAAGGTTCCGCGCGGAAAGCTCTCCTTTGCACTGAAGTGATTTCCACTCCTCGCCAAGAGGGATTTTCAACTCCTCGATAGAGAGAGTGAGAGGAGCAGGGGTTGTGACATAGAGAGAAGAGCGCGCGCGAATAAAATCAAAGAGTTGTTCGGGGGGGCGGTAGGAGAGCGTCACGGGATTGTCTAATGTCATGCTTTGATTTAGAGTCAGACTGGTTTGAGGAAAGGTGAGGTAGGGCGTTCGGAAGTGAAAGCGCAGAAGAGTCTCTTCCGGAGCCCACGTGCTTAATAGCTCTCCGCTTAAGGAATTTCCGAGAAGAAGGGAGACGTAGTGCTTTTTATCGAGTAAAGCTAAGGGGAAGCGGTCGATGTGCGCTGTGAGTTGGCCGGAAGAGAACTCCTTCCACTCGCCGTCTAAATCTACGGATGCCTCATCTTGGAGATAGGAGAGTTTGATGCGGAAGGCTCCGCTGATGAGTTCTTTTAAATTTTTCGATAGGATGACAGCCTTGAATTCTTTTAATGAGAGCGTCTGATCCCTTTTGGGGAGGGTAAATGAGGTGGGAGAGAGGGAGAGGTGGGCTTCTAGGCCGCTCTCTTGAAACCGGATGCCTTGGGAAGTAAGAGGAAGAGTGAAGGCCGGGATCTGGAGGTGGAGTTCGGCTCCGCTATGGAAGGAGAGGTCCGGAAGATTGGAGAGGGCCAAGAGGGTGTGCATGAGATCAGGTGTCAGGGAAAGCGAGAGGGTGGCGGGCGAGAGGAAAGAGATGGTTCCTTTTTCCTGTTTCGTATGCATCTCGGCAATGAGATGGTCGGAGCCGGCGCTCAAAGAGAGTTGGAAGCTCTCTTTGGAGAGGAGTCCTTTGAGCTGAAGGTCCAACGTCTCTCCGATTCCTTCCAATAACACTCCCTTGAGGCGGGGATACTTCCAGGCAAGAAGGTAATCGATTCCGGAGATGGGAAGCTGTCGCGCCTTGGCGTCGATTTCAATCTCGTCGTCCGGATTTAAGCGTGCAGTGAGGTTGAGGTTTCCCAAGTGATTGTTTTGAGAGGTTTGGCAAGAGAGAGAGAGCTCTTGGGGACGGGAGAACGAGGGAAGGAAGAGATGGGCGGAAAGATCGAGAAATTGAATCTTTTCTCCATTGGAAAGAGTTGCAAAAAGAGCTCCTTTTTCGATGCGCACTCTTCCTTTGAAGGGAAAGGGAGAACGCTCTGCAAAAGTTTTTAAAAGCTTATTTGAAGGGAGCGCATGGGGAAGGGAGGAGCTTTTGCTCGTCGAGCGGACAAAAGAAAGCTCTTCTGTTTTGTTCTCGTTTTGCACAGCGTGGAGCGCAAGGCAAGGCTCTGAGATGACGAGTTCGTTGACATTTTTTTTCTTCAAACAAAGAGAGAAAAGGTTGGTGGATAGATGGATTTTTCGAACGCTTAAGAAAAGACCGGAGGAAGCATCTTCAATACATAGACCTTCAATGACTTGAGGGCCGAGCCAAGATAAGGAAAGAGAAGAGAAGGTGATCTTTCTTTCATTCTGATTGATTAAATAAAGAAGAGCTCTTTTTCCAGGATTTGTAGAAAGAAGAGCGGGAAGAGAGAAAATGAAGAGAGAGAAAAGAAGTACGATTGCAAAGGCGGAACGAAAAAGCCATTTCATTTCGTTGTCCTCAAAAGACGTGCATATTTTAAGACGCCGACAAGAGTTTTTGCATCAGAGATTTCATTGCTATCGATTAAGCTCAAAGCCTTTTTAAGGCTCAAAGGCAAGAGATCGATGGCTTCATCCTCGTCAGCCGGAAGAGGGGATAATTTGAGATCTTTTGCTAGAAAGAAGTGAAGATATTCTGTGCAAAATCCCGGCGTGCTGAAGATCCCGCCAAAGGTAATGAGCTCCTTAGCTCTGTAGCCGGTCTCTTCCTGCAGTTCTTTTTGCGCCCGTTCTTTCAGGGTGTCGCCCTCTTCGAGAACTCCTGCAGGCAGTTCGATAAGGATTTTGCCCGCGGCTCTTCTGTACTGTTGGATGAAAAGTATTTTCTCTTTATTTAAAAGAGGGATGAGGACGACAGCTGCTGTATGGACGACGGTTTCGCGCACTCTCGTCCTATTCCGGGGAAGGTGCAACGTCTCTTTTTTAACGGAAAAGCGCTTTCCCTCAAAGGGCCATAGGGTCTTAACTTGCGCAAGCAATTCTTCCTTTTCCTGCTCTTTTGCTCTCTCCACGATTGGACTCTCGCATTTTCTTCTGTTTTAAGCAGGATATCCTAGCTGGGAATTTTTCTGATCCGCTTCTTCATTTTTTTTCTTCCGTAGGCCTAAACTCGAGAACCCTGTCAACGAGTTCTTGGGTCAATTCAGCTTGAATCCCTGCCTTCATTGCCTGCGAACGAATGGCGTTTTTCAGTTCGGGAATCAAGAAATAGTTCAAAAGAAAAAAACGCTTTAAGGAGGACTTGTCTCTTGGGGAAAGAAGAGAGTCTTTTTGAATGTGCTTGACTTTTCTTATTTCTTGGTGCATCGCAGCTTTTGATTGAACGAAAAGATCCTGTGTGCGGCGTAAGACGGAGATGTTTGCTTTTTCATTGTGCAGGATGACTTGTTCAGCATCCACCCTGTCCTTTAGCTCTTTTATGGCTTTTTCTCTCTCTGTAGCACGGGAAGAATATCCGCTATCAAGCACTCCTTTGGAAATCAGCAATTCCAAGTTCTCTTGGTTCTCGCTGGCTTTGGAGCGGGGGGACGCTATCAGCTGGCGGATGCATTTTGAGATAAGGATATGCATGCCGTGCGGCTGCGGATGATCCGGAAACTTCTTTGTTGCCTCATCATAGAGGTGTTTTAGAACTTTTTCATCGCATAAGAGCTGAGGGGCTTCTTGATTGACGATCTGATGTAAAAATCTCATGCAGTCGGATTCGCCCATGCTCTCTACGAGGTTCTTCTCAAAACGCCTATCCAAAGGCTCCCTGGGTTGAATATACTTCGCATATTCCTTATCGGTCGTGATGGCAATGACATGGCGCAAATCTCCCGTTTTATCTAAGGCCATTTTGAAAAGGTCGGCAAGAAAAGAGCTCTGTTCATCGTTGCCAACGTTGTGAAACTCTTCAAAAATCAAGACGATGTCATCGCGGTGCCGCCCCATCGCCTTTCCAATTTGTTTCAAGATCTTTTCAGCTCCATAACTCTGTGCCTTAGCTCTTAGTTGCGAGGTGTCGTAACAAAAGATCCGTTTTCCTTGAAGCTCAGGATAATCTCCGCGGTAAGCGGCATGTGCAAAGCCATTTTTAATCTCCGATTTTCCGATTCCAGAGGGGCCGTAGAGAAGGACATGGAGATGTGTCTTTTCGCCTCTGATGAGTTCTTCGGAGATGAGATCGTTGTAGTACGATCTTTCATAAGGGTGCGGCAACTTCCCTTCAGTAATGAGTTTCGTCAGATTTTCGGGAGCATAAGGTAACGTGTCGGGGAGAGGTTTTAAATATTTTTGATAAATGGAATTGAAAACAAAAAGAAAAATCAAAAGAGATGAAGCGATGATTCCGCCCGTTGCAGCGCCCAAAATTGCCACGGACGTTGCAGAAAGAGAAGAGAGCATCATGAAAAGAAATTGTAATTTTTGCAGCCTAAACCCTGCTTCCCAGTCATGTTCCAGAGGATCAAAAAAGTCGGCGATGCCGAAAGCTAAAAGAACGGTATCCATCACATGGATGGAGCCATTCCAGAGATTTTCAAGGAAGTTGTAGACATTGAAGGATGTCGTCTTTTCTCCTGCATATTTATGAAAATAGTCGGAAAAGGGCACTTTGGATTGTGCCGCCTCCACAGCATTTGTGAAGTCTTGAGGAAACCATGTTGCCAAGGCTTTTTCGAGTTGATTAAAATCGAGAAGGTCTCCGAGTCGCTCTAAGCTTTTCAGAGGGATGGGCCTCATCGTTTCCTCTGCAACTTTTTTTAAAACCAGCCCCAACTCTTTGGGATCCATCTCGGAAAGTCGGGAAACGATGGGATGTTGCTTCCATCGGAAAAAAGTCCATGCCGAGAAGCCTTCAGGTTGTAAACCCTTGATGACGTCCTTGGCAAGTTGAGTGATCCGCTCATCGGTCTTAGGTTCCCAAGCGCCGGCCGCATCTCCTGCTGGCAAAGAGAACGATGGAGGATTCAAATTTAAAGCAGCGGTTGCCATTATGGCCTCATTTTATGAAAAAAGAAAATAATAATAGATCAACTTGTATATAATCGTCAATTGAAAAGGCGAGTTTATTCGACTGTGACGGACTTTGCTAAATTGCGGGGTTTGTCGATCTCTCTTCCCAGGAGGGCGGCGATCTCATAGGCAAAGAGCTGCGTGGCGACGGTATAAGGGATGGGAGCGAGTTCATCGCGCGTTGCGGGGAGATAGAGGACGTCTTGGGCGATCTCTTTGATTTGGGACGCATCTTTTGGGACGAAGGCCAGGATGGTTGCTCCTCGCGCTTTGGTCTCTAAGAGGTTGCTGATGCTCTTTTCATAAGTTCTCTTATTTCCGCACATGCCGATGACGGCCAGCTGGGAGTCGATCAGGGCGATGGGTCCATGCTTCATCTCTCCGGAAGGGTAGCCGCTGGCAAAGAGATAGGAGATCTCTTTGAGTTTTAGAGCAGCTTCCAGGCTAGTGGCAAACATGTAATGGCGCCCTAAAAAGAAGAAGTGATTGAATGTGGAGTATTTTTTTGCAAGCCGTTGAATCTCTCCTCTTTGATTTAAGACCTCTTGAACGACTTGAGGGAGAGCTGCCAGTTCGTAAAGAAAGTTTTTCCCTTCCTCTTTACTCAGGTGTTTCAAGCGGGCCATCATAAGGGCAAAGAGGGAAAGGACGGCCAACTGGCTGGTGAACGCCTTGGTGGAACAGACGCTGATTTCCGGTCCTGCCCTTAAGAGGAGCGTGGAATCGGCCTCTCGGGTCAAAGTGGAGTGGGGTGCGTTGCAAATCCCTAATACCTTGGCTCCTTTTCTCTTGACTTCCCGCATGGCGGCAAGGGTGTCTAGAGTCTCTCCCGACTGGCTGATGGCGATGACCAGCGTGTTTTCGGAGATTAAGGGGTTTTTGTAGCGGAATTCCGATGCGATCTCAGCTTGGGTGGGGATGCGCGCCATCTCTTCAAAGAGGGAAGCGGCGATGCATCCTGCATGAAAAGAGGTGCCGCAGGCTAAGATGAGAATCCGATTTATCCCCAAAAGCTCTTTGGAGGAGAAGGACAAATTCTCAAACTCCGCTGTGCCATAGCCTTCGATCATGCGATTGTGCAGGGCTTGCTGGAGAGTTTTTGGCTGCTCCATGATCTCTTTGAGCATGAAGTGGGCAAATCCTCCTTTGGAAATCTTCTGTTTGGAAAGAAATAAGTGCTCGACGGGTTTCTCAACCTGGGCGGAGTCGGGATTGAAGACGTCGATCTTGTCCGTCTTAATGCATGCCACTTCGCCGCTTTTGAGAAAGATGACATCGAGGTCTTTCCCCTGAAAGGCTTGAGGGTCGGAAGAGACGAAGACTTCTTTTCGTAAACAATTCTTGCCGATGCAAAGGGGATTTTCTTTGGCGGCGGCGATGATGGTTCCGGGGTGGTCTTTGTGGATCAGGCAGATTGCCCAAAACCCCCGAAGGAGAGTAAGCGCTTGTTGGACGGCAGAGAGAAGATCGCCCTTGTAAAAATGGGAGACGAGATGCGAAATCACTTCCGTATCCGTATCTGAAGAAAAGAGAGTTCCCTCTTTCTGGAGCCTTTCTTTGAGTTCAAAGTGGTTTTCGATGATGCCGTTGTGCACGACGGCGATCTTTTTCTCGCTGTCGAAGTGAGGGTGGGCGTTATCGCGGCTCGGTTTGCCATGGGTTGCCCAGCGCGTATGGGCGATTGCGAGATCGAGCTTCAGCGGTCTTTTTGTTAAGGTCTTTTCTAAGACGGCGACTCTTCCCTCTTCCTTGCAGGCCACAAGGGCTTGATTGGAGATGCCGGCAATACCGGCCGAGTCATACCCGCGGTATTCGAGGGACTTTAATCCGCTTAGGCAGACTTTTGTAGAGTCCTGAGGGCCGATATATCCAAAAATTCCACACATGACCTTACCTTATTTCAAGACTATGTTTAGAAGCATCAGAAAGAGAGGAAACTCTTTGCGTGCCCGGTTTTCACTCTGCGCTCTTTTGCCTCGGCTTTCCTTTCCGCTGCACCATTCTTCCATTGAGGCGATAACAAAACCGGCTTCCTGCAGCCATCTCCCATAATAAGAGAGAGGATAATGGAAGGAGTGGGTTATTTCCGAGGATTTCTTAGAGGGATGCGTCTTGATCGGGATGGTCATCGCTGACATATAACGATCGATGCGGCGGTACTGCAAGCTCTTTGCTTCATCCATTCCCCAGCTGGATTGTCGGGGAATGCGAAAACAGGGGTGGTTTAGCACAAGGATGAGTTTTCCCTCTTTTTTGAGGTGACGCGCCGCATTTTTTAAGACCTGGCCGGGAGAAGAGATGTTCTGAAGGGACAAAATGAGAGCGGCATGTGTAAAATCTCTTTTTTCAAGCTCAAGCGGCTGTGACAGATCGTGGACCGCAAAGCTCCCTCGAGGGCCCTTCCCTTGCGCCGCTTGAATTAGCGACGTTGAGGCGTCGATTCCGACATAGTGGACCCAGGAAGGAAGATGGCGAGCCAGGACTCCTTCCCCGCAGCCTAAATCGAGAAGCGAAGGAGCCTCCTCCTTTTTGAGATTGAGAAGGCGTAGAACCCCTGGAAGAATGATCTCGCGATGGTAAAAATGACCCTCGCTTCCCACAAGCGAGTCATACCAGGGTGAGACGCTCTCCCAACCTCTTTTTTTTTCCATCCCTTTATACGCTCCAAGCGGGCTTCTTAAACCAAAGGATCATCGAGGGAGCCAAGCATCCCAAAAGGACGCCGAGGATCAAAAAGAGCGAATAGGCAAGTTCATTGCCCGTCTGGATCTGTTCGGGAGGAAGGAAACCGAAAAGAAAGGTCAGAATCGCGCCTAAAAGCCCGACGCCGGCCACCAGCCACATCCCGAAGTTTCCTCCAGGAATCCTGTAGGCTCTCTCCACTTCCGGTCTTTTATACCTCAGTTTGATTGCAGCTGCAAACATCAGGATATACATGACAAGGTAGAGGTTTGCTGCGAGCACGGTCGAGATCCAATAGACGCTGTTGACGGAGGGAAGAAGAATGAAGAGGAAGGAAAAGAGAGTGACAATCCCTGCTTGCAGAAGAAGGAGATTGACAGGCATGCCGCGGCGGTTTACCTTCCGCAAGGCGGGAGGCAGGTCTCCGCTCATCGCAGCGGCGAGCAGGCCCTTGGTGGGCCCGACGAGCCAAGTGCTCATGGTCCCCATAGCTCCTATCATTACCAAAAAGGCCATGACGGGAATGAGACTTTTGAGGTTGTAGGCTTCCATAAAGGTGGTAAAGGCTTGAAGTGTTCCTGCCGCCAGGCTGATCTCTTGTTGAGGGACGACCATGGCAATGGCAAGGACTCCCAGAGCCGAAAGTCCCAGAATGGTGATCACGGAGAGGAGAATGGCTTTGGGATAGTCCCGTTTGGGATGTTTGACGTCATTGGCGTGCACCGCGGCCATCTCCATGCCGCCCAAGGTGAGTAGAATGCCCGTAAAGATAGCCAGGTCTTTGGGATGGGTCATCCTGGGAAAAAATGAGGAGAGGGTAAAGGTGATGTGGATCTCCCGGCCCTCCACGAGCCAAAGAATGCCCAGCCCCACGATGATGAGTGCGGGGAGATAGGTTCCGCAAAAGGCGCCGATCGTGCTGATCCACCCGGAGGTGCGCATCCCTGTGAAATTGATGAACGTCATAGCCCAGAAAATGGCGATCACCACGCCGACCATATAGAAAGGATTTTCAGCAAGTTTAGGATCAAAGAGATAGGCCATGGTTCCTGCGATGAAAGAGAGGACGGTGGGGTACCAAAAGACATTTTCAATCCACAAGACCCAGACGGCAAGAAAGCCGACTCGGTGGCCGAACGCCTCCTTGACCCAGACAAAGATCCCGCCCGCCTTGGGCCATCCGGTTGCCAGCTCCGCGGCGATCAATGAGACGGGGATTAAAAAGATGACGCCGGCCAGGAGAAGATAAAAGAGGGAAGAGAAGCCGTATTCTGCCGTCAGGGGCCAGTTTTTTACGCTGCCCACGGCGGCAACGTTGATCATGAGCAACATAAAGATGCTGATGGTGCGGGGTAGTTTTTTCGATTTTTCTTCCATGGAAAAATATGGTAGTCTAGCGCTCTTCTAATCCGCAAGCGGAAAGGAGCGGCAAGATGGTAAAAATTTTTATCACAAGAAGACTTCCTCCCGTCGCAAAAACTCTTCTTAGCGCGCATTTTCAAGTGGAGGAGAGCCAAAAAGAGGGTTCGCTGGATCCTCACGAACTGCTTGAGGCTGTTCAGAAATACGACGCTCTTCTCTGTACTTTGGCCGACGTCTTTACGCGCGATCTTTTGGATAAGACCTCACGCCTCTCTGCCCTCTCGAACTATGCGATCGGATTGGATAACATTGACCTGGAAGCTGCCAAAAAGAGGGGAGTGGCCGTCTACAACCTCCCTGATGTAGTGACCCACAGCACGGCGGATTTGACCTTTGCCCTCATCCTCTCCTTTATCAGAAAGGTCCCCGAGGCCAGAGTCTTTGTCCAAGAAGGCAAGTGGGAAGGATGGAGTCCCGATCTTTTCTTGGGAGAAGAGCTTTTCGGAAAGTGTTTTGGGATCATGGGGTTTGGTAAGACAGGGCGCGCAGTGGCAAAGAGAGCCTTGGGATTTGGCCTAAAGGTCAAGATCTATCATTACCGTCCCCTGGACTTTACCGAGGAAGAAAAGAGAGTCTATACTCAGGTGAGTTTCGATGAGCTGCTGGAAGAGGCCGATTACCTCTCTCTCCACCTTCCCTTGAAGGAAGGGACGCGCTTTCTCATCGATCGTCGAGCTTTTGAGCGGATGAAGCGGCGTCCCCTCCTCATCAACATGGCGCGAGGTGCCGTCGTTCACACTGATGATCTCGTTTTGGCCTTAAAGAAAAAAGAGGTGCGCGGCGCTCTCCTTGATGTCGTCTATCCCGAGCCCATTTCCCACCGCCACCCTCTTACTCAGTTTGAAAACTGCGTCATCGTACCCCATATCGGATCGGCTACAGTAGAGTGCCGCCACAGGATGGCCAAGGTCGCTGCCGAAAACCTCATCCGCCATTTTTGCATACCGGGAGCTCTTCCCACTTAGAGGTATAGGAGGGGGAGCGGCGCTCAGAGCGGGGCCGCCATTTTTGAGCGAGGCCCTCTGCAGCAAAATGGACGCTGCGTCTTCCGTAGGTGCCGTTGATGCTCTCCATCACACGGATGAAGGCCTCTTTTTTTAAAGAGAGATCGGAAGGAGCGAGGAGGTCGAGCTGGACGGTTTTTTCATTTACGATCTCTGTAAGAAAGATCCCGGCCTTTTTGTAGACGGCGCCTTTGCTAAAAATACCGTCTAGACAGCGATAGGCAGCCTGGATGAGCGTTGGAGGATAGGCGGTCGCACAAGGAAGAGTCAGAGTGGCAGATCGATGGCCTTGCCTTGCCGAATAGACAAAGAGCCCGATCACGCCGGCGCATCCTCGATGTCTCCCGAGCTTTTCTGCTGCGCTTGCCGTAAAGTGGGCGATTGCCTCTTTAAGCTCCTCTAAAGAAGAGAGCGGCTGCCCAAAGGAGCGCGATGAGAGAAGAGTTTTCGGAAGCTCTTCTTTACGGATTTTTCCGATGCAAGCCACTCCTTTAAGTTCGAGTGCTGTCTTTAAGGCTTGCACATTGAGATGCGAGCGGATCCATGCTTCATTAGCCTCTCGAAGCTGCCATGCCGTTCGGACGCCTGCCTTTTGAAGGGAGAGGCTCCAGCGCTTTCCAATGCCCCAGACCTCTTCGACGGGAAAATGAGAGAGGGCCGCTTTGATCTCGCTCTCTTCCAAGAGGAGTCTTACTCCGTCTCCCTTCTTGGCCAGTCTGTTTGCCGCTTTGGCAAGCGTCTTCGTTTTGCTCACTCCAAAAGCCGTAGGAATGCCCGTCCACTTCCTGATGCGCGCGATGATCTCTCTTGCGCGCTTTTCCAGCTCGGATGGGGGCATATCGGGAAAAGAGAGAAAGGATTCATCGATGGAGTAGACCTCGACGGGATAGCCAAACTCTTCTATGACGGAGACAACGCGTTGCGAGAGGTCTCCGTAGAGAGCGAAATTTGAAGAGAGAACCTCGACTTTTTCCTTGAGGAAACACTCGCGGAGTTCGAAGGCGGGAGCTCCCATGGGAATCCCTAACGCCTTGGCTTCCTGAGAACGGGCAATGACGCAGCCGTCGTTGCTGGAGAGGACGACGACGGCTTGTCCTTCGAGCTTCGGTTGGAAGAGACGCTCGCAGGAGACGTAGAAGTTGTTGCAATCGATCAAGCCAAGCAAGCTGTTTTCGGACAAGGCTTTAGAATCCCTTGGGAAGATGACAGTTGTGGATGACGTAAGTAACCACTCCCCAGATTTGAAAATCCTTTTCGGAATCGACCTTGAGTGGAGGAAATGCGGGATTTTCGGCAACGAGATAGAGGGCGTCTTTCGTACGGCGGATCCGCTTGACGGTAAATTCTCCGTCTACCACGGCAATGACAATCTGACCTTCTTGGGGATCAAGCGCGCGATCGACAATCAAGATATCTTTGCTGTGGATGCGGGCGTCGGCCATCGATTCTCCGCAGACGCGGACAAAAAAAGTGGCGGCTCGATGTTTGATGAGAAGCTCGTTCAGGTCGAGACTTTTTTCAATGCAGTCGTCTGCCGGGGAGGGAAAACCCGCCCGCACTTGTGTCGAAAAGAGGGGAAGCAGACAAGCCGTCTTTGTGTCGGGGAGAAAAAACTCAAGCCTCTCATCCTTGTTTTTTTCTGCTTTCATAAAAACTTTGCCGATAGAGCGCTACTCACAGTTGAGGTTGTCTGCGACATAGATTCCTGGAAGCTCTCTGTAACGTTCTTTGTAGTCTAGTCCGTAACCGATGACAAAGCGATCGTCGATTTCAAATAGGGAGAAATCGGGGCGGTAGGAAGTGGCTTTGGGGCTCTTTTTAAAGAGAAGCACCAGAGTTTTCAGCGTTTTGGGAGCGTGAGCTTGTAATCTTTGCACCAAAGTAGAAAGCGTCATGCCGGAGTCGAAGATATCATCGATGAGAAGGACATTTTTTCCTTGAAGATCCAAATGTCGTGTCTCATCGACGATCAACTCGCCTCGTTCAGTTCCCCTTGCTCCATAACTGCTTGCTTTGAGGAACTCAACGGAGAGGGGGAGCCGGAGGCGTTTGACAAGGTCGGCAAGCAATAGAAAGGAGCCTTTAAGGACGGCTACAACAACAAGAGGCTCGCCTGCATACTCCTCGTTGATCTGTAGGGCGGCCTTTTCGATTCTCTCGATGATCTCTTCTTCTGAGATCATTAATTGGAGAGGGGGCAAGGCGGCAGGAAGCCTGAATGCGAACAAAAGAAAAAAAAGAAAAAAAAACAACGCGCGGCTCATGAAGTAAGAAGATAGCAGCCGGTTTTTTTTAACTCAAGCGACGCCATTTTCTTCCTTCGGCATAGTATCCGGGAGTAATTTTATGGATGACGGGAGGAATCTTGAAGGGAAGAAAGGGGAAGGAGCCGATCCAGAGGTGGAACTGGGTGCGCGTCGCCTCATCCAGGCAGTGCTCCCCGTAGGCTCGCTTCAAGTAGGAAAGAGGGTTTTTGAGACAGTTTGCAAGAAGAGATTGCGGACCAAAGGGACGCTCTTCGATTTCAAATTCCTCCTCCTTAAGCCACTCATTGGGAAATTGTTGACGGATCAGAGGGTGGGCAAAAATCCACCCTTGCTCATTAGAGGGGGTAGTTCCGTTCTCTAGGATGAAAATGTCACAGAGTGCATAGGCTTTGGGTTCATACCCAAGAAGGGAACGTCTCATTGCGGGATCGAGTTTTATGCAGTAGTGCCGGATCAGTTTAACAGGGAGAGACTCTTCAAACACCACTCCTTTGTTTTTTAAAAGCGGGATTAGGGAGTTGAGGAGGGGCAGATCTTCTTTTTTCACCGCGTAATCTATGTCGTCGTCCCAGGGAATAATCCCCTGTGTGCGCGCCTCTCCCAGAGCAGATCCGGAAAAGAGGATGTAGGGAAGATTGGCTTCTTTGGCTGTTTGATGCACGATGCGATGGATCTCGTAGAGTTGATCGATCACCTCTTTAGAGGTGGCGGGGATCTCTTTGTCCGATCTTGCCGAGAAGGTGTGGGGAAGAAGAGAGCCCGCAGCTTTGAAGATCGATCCGAGAAGCGTGAAGGGGAGGGTAAGCATTGCCAAGGCAACGGCGGCCACTTTTAAAACAAGAGGGGGAAGAGAGGCTTTGGGATCGGTCCAGAAATGAATCGCGGTGCGAAGAGATTCTAAAAGAGAAAAGCCGCTCCTTTCCAATCCATTAAACTCATAGCCGTAAGGAAGAGGATCGCACCCTCCAAAAAAATGACCCATCGAGTGGAACAAAGAGGAAGAGCGATAACCCGGATCCAAACCAAAACTGCTAGAACAGCTCATACGAGGACTTGAAATTTGAAGTGACTTGGATAGAAGCCGTCAGTTATAGAGAAAAAGAGAGAAGCATTCCAGAAAAATGGAAAAAAAATTGCGACTGCCCACTTCCATCTATCGCTTGCAGCTCCATCAAAAATTTAATTTTAGACAGGCCGCTGCCGTCCTGCCCTACCTCAAAGAGTTAGGGATCGAAGCGATCTACTGTTCTCCCTTCTTTAAGGCCTGCAGTCCGCATGGCTATGACATCACCGACCCTTCCCGCTTCAATCCTCTGATCGGAACCGAGAAGGATTTTTTACATTTATGTGCAGAGCTTAAAAAACATCAGATGGAGCAGATCATCGATATCGTTCCCAATCACATGGGCATCTGTAAGGGGGAAAACCGCTGGTGGCAAGAGGTGTTGAAAAGGGGGAAAAAATCGCCTTTTGCTTCCTTTTTTGACATCGACTGGGAGAGTGAAAAGCCGGCTTTAAAAGGGAAGGTGCTTCTGCCTCTTTTGGGAGCTTCTTACGCCGCATGCCTCAAGAGAAAGGAGATTGTGCTGTGCCAAGAGGAGGGCGAGTTCTTTTTTCGCTATCTCAACTACACGTTTCCCATAGCTCCTGAAACCTACCCTCTTTTCATTGACTCAAAGGGCGCAAGAAAAGAGCGGATGCAAAACACGCTTCAAACCATCAACCGCTCCTCACGCCGGCTCCATGCGCTTCTTGAGAGACAACACTACCGCCTTGCCTCTTTTCGAGCAGGAGGGCAGGAGGTCAACTACCGCCGGTTTTTTAATTTCAATGATCTTGTCGCTCTGCGCATCGAACGAGAAGAGGTATTACAAGCCCATCACCGAAAAGTCTTCGATCTTGCTCGAAAAAAGCTCATTCAGGGGATCCGTATCGACCATCCCGACGGCCTCTATGATCCCAAGCGCTACCTTGAGAGAGTCAAAGAGGAGACGCATCTTCCGCTCTTTTTGGAAAAGATCCTAGATCCGCATGAAAAGCTTCCCGAAGAGTGGCCTGTGGAAGGAACGGTGGGGTATGATTTTCTCAATTGTTTGACCGCACTCTTTGTAGATAAGAGACAAGAGAAAGCCATCAGCGCGGCCTATGAACGATTTGTTAAAAAGCGTCTTGATTTTGGCGATCTCCTCTACGAGAAGAAGAAATTCTTTGCAAAGAGCTACATGGGGAGCGAATTGAGGCGGCTGGGAAGGATGCTGGAGGAGATTGCCGAACTTGAGATCTGCTTTCGAGACTTGACCCGGCGCGACTTAACAGAGGCCGTTACAGAGGTGATCGCCTGCTTTCCCGTCTATCGCACCTACATTGGCCCGAAGACAAAATCGCCCTCGAAGCGAGATGAAAGCTTCATGCAAGAAGCGCTTCAAAGAGCCCGCAAGCGCAACCCCAAGCGCGAGAGCGCCCTCTTTCAGCTGATCGAAGAGCTTCTCATGCTCCGCCTTCAGGGAAACAAGAGCAGCCAAAGGGTCTTTCGCCGCTTTGTCTTGCGCTTCCAACAGTTTACAGGACCCATCATGGCGCGCGGGCTGGAAGACATCTCTTTTTACCTCTACAATCGCCTCCTCTCTTTGAACGAGGTGGGGGGGGATCCCCGCCATTTCGGGATCTCTGCCGAAGAGTTCCATCAGTACGCCAAAGAAAAGCACCACCGATGGCCCCATACTGTTCTTGCGACCTCTACGCACGACACCAAGCGGAGCGAAGACGTGCGCATGCGTCTCAACGTCTTGAGCGAACTTCCTCAAGAGTGGGAGGCGTGCATCCTTCTTTGGAAAGAGCTCAACCATATCCGGAAGCGCCGCGATTTCCCGGGCCCCAATACCGAATATTTTATCTACCAAATGCTCGTCGGCCTGTGGCCCGAACACGAGCTCGCCTCCCGCGAGTGGAGGGAATTTAAGGGAAGGCTCTGGAACAATCTGTTAAAGTCGATCAGGGAGGCGCGGGAGGAGACCTGCTGGGAGAGTCCCGATGAACAATACGAGAAGTGCGTCAAACACTTTCTCTTTGGAATTTTAGACCGCGAGAAAAATGGCGCTTTTTTCGACTCCTTTCTTCCCTTTGTCAAAAAGGTGATTCCTCTGGGTCATCTCAATTCTCTTTCTTCTCTTGTGATCAAACTCGGATCGCCGGGAATTGTAGATGTCTATCAAGGCAATGAATCGTGGAATTTTGTCTGGGTCGATCCCGACAATCGAAGGGACGTCGACTACGGAGAGCTTAAGAGGCAGCTTGAGCGAACTCGCGTCACTCATCTTAAAGAGACGGGCGATTTAAAACTCTATCTCTATCAAAAAGGGCTCCGCTTAAGAAGAGAGCATCCCGCGCTCTTTTTGGATGGAGAGTATTTGCCCATCCGCGCTGTGGGGGAAAGAGCGGAACGTGTTGTTGCCTTCATGAGAAAACAGGAAAAAAAGGTCGTCCTGGTGGTTGCGGGAAGATTTTTTTCCCAACACCTCTTTTGGGAGGAGACAGCGTTGAATCTTCCCTTTGGAGGAACATTCGTCGATCTCTTTTCGGAACAGAGGTTCTCCCTTAAAAAAGGAAAAAATCCCCTTGCCCCCCTTTTGAACGCCTATCCCTTTGCGCTTTTATACTCAAACAACTTGAGAGAAATAGGCTGATTTAGACAATCAGACCTTGAAACATGTTTCAACAACTTCGGAGGAATGGAGCGGCTCCGATAGCTTTGAGAAGCTGTGCAGCATGTCCTTTGATATCATCTCGACTTTGCAACTTTTTGGACCCGCCTGCCTCGTCTATTTGCTCTCGGACGTTCGACCTACGGTCGAACTGGGAGATTCTTTAAATCAGGAAGGGGTTTTTAACCCCTTCCTGGTTTAAATAACTCCCCCGAGAGCAAATATCTCGAGGCCTTCGGGCCCAAAAAGTTGCATGTCGAGATCATTCCTGACCCATACGAGGGCCATTGGATTTCTTTTCCTTAATCTTCTACTGCACGGATATTGTGAAAGGGCAACGTGATCAAAGGTACTATGCTTACAGACCTTCCAAGAAGAGGCTGTGTGTATGAGCCATCGCTAGCAATGGGTTCTAACGTTTCTAGTTGGGATTTTGAAAATTCAATAGGATTCGTCAGAACAATCCATTTGACAGCTGGAGCGAGGTCTCCTGATGTTTTGCCCCCTAGATATCTGAAAATACATGAGTGGCGCAAGGGTAGCAGTTTTGCTATACAAATCTCTTCTTTTAACACCATCTTCTTTTCTAAGCTTTCTTCTGAGGAGAGTTCTTTGGATGATTTGGGAAATTGATTTAAGAGTGCTTGATAGGCTGCGTTCATTGCACCTTTTATTATAAAGGCGCCAACAACAGCAAGCTTTTTACTATCACTTTGATGAACAAAGTGAACCTCTGCTCTTGCGCGCTTACCATTGACTGTATGCTCAGAGGGGACGTGAAAATGAAACTGTATTAAGTGGTATGTGTCACCGTCAACCACAATATCATTACCATCGATAATCGCCCCTTCTGTAGGGTCTATCTGAACCATATATTCGGAAGATAAGTTTCGTTCGGACAAATCTTCATGAACCACCTTAATTGTTCCATTAAAGGGTTTTGTATACGAAAATTCAACTGTTTGTGGGAAACTAAAATCTATTGGGGATTTTAACTCGGCTTTAGACTGGGTCTTTGCAGTAGATCTAGGATTGTTCTCATCAGCATGAAGACTAATTAACGCAAATGAAACAAGTATAACGCCAAGTATCTTTTTTCTGTTTTTATTTAATTTCATAAATTATGTTCCAATTGAACTCGACTTTGTACGTTTTTTGACGCCATCTTTCGGGAGAGCGGCTCCCATGTCGCAATTAATTTCTTAGGAAGGGTTGCTTTAACCCTTCCTTCGAAATTAATTGCAGCCTGGGAGCCGCCTCCTCGAAATCCGGCTGTCAAAAACCGTACAAAGTCGAGGTTACGATGTTAGCCTGTTGGAAGGAAAGATTATTTATTTTACCAAAGAAGGTATACCCAAACAACTTCAAAAATTGGATGTTTTGATTGGGAACATATTTTCTCGACTTTGTACGTTTTTTGACGCCATCTTTCGGGAGAGCGGCTCCCATGTCGCAATTAATTTCTCAGGAAGGGTTGCTTTAACCCTTCCTGCCTGATTTACCAGCTGAACAAAATATACGGGAGTTATGCTTTACAAAAGGAGGACTGCTCGTTAAAGAGTTCGAAGAGATATTTTCTGATATTTTTTCTCGCAGTGTTGCTACCCATCGTGAAATCATCGATTGTCTGGCTAATGGTCCTAAAGAGCTGATGCAAATTTGTAAGGATTTAGGAAAAAATCAAGGAGGTAGATACAGCAAACATTTAGATGAGTTAGTTAAAGCGGGATTTGTGCAGAGAGATTTTGCTTGGCATTTGAAGAATGGAAAACAAAGTAAACTGAGTAGATATCGGCTTAGTGATAACTACCTCCGATTTTACTTAAAATACATCGCTCCAAATCACGCGAAAATTGATAGGGAAGGGTTTTCGAACTTAATGTTAGCTAACTTACCAGGATGGGATGGTGTCATGGGGTTGCAATTTAAGAATTTAGTGACCCACAACCGTAAAATTCTTTGGGAAATGATGGGATTACCTCCTGAAGAGATCGTGATGGATGGACCTTTTTTTCAGAATGCATCTGCAAGGCAAGCTGGATGTCAAATCGACTACATGGTTCAGACACGCTTCAATACTCTTTATATTTGCGAGGTAAAGTTTGCTAAAAATCCTGTGGGTCATCGGATCATTGACGAGATGGAAGAGAAAATTCAACGACTAGCAGTTCCGAAAAGGTTTTCAATCAGACCCGTTCTTATTCATGTAAATGGTGTAGATGAAAGTGTTTTAGATACAGGTTATTTTGATAAGATAATCGATTTTGGTAAATTATTGGAATAAATTAGGATGAATTTAATAAACCATAAAGTCAATTTTTATTTGTTTTTACTATTATCAGTGTTGTTTGCATTGTTGGAACAACTTCAATGCAGGCGGCCTCTCATGCACAAGAAAAGGGGAGTAAAGTGGACTACGAACTTTCTCTCATTCGGAAAGATTGACTCCCGCCGGATGTCTTTTGCTGAATTGAAACATAAAGAACGCGGAGAAGAGACAGCAGGTTCCGCCGAGCAGCACTACCCATGAAGCATGTCCTGTGACCTCTAAGAGAAAAGCCCCGAGAGCGGGGAAGAGCAATCCTCTTAATCCTACGGCGAGGACATTGATCGAGCTAAAGGGAGCGCTGTTTTCATTTTTGGAGAATAAGGCGCCGGACATGCGCCAGCTCAACTCGCTTCCGCTTTGCATGATCCCATAGAGGAAATAAGAGAGATAGAGCAAAAGAGGCAAGGCAGGAGTGCTGATCAAAAACAAGAGCGAACAGGCGGCGAGAAGAGAGACGCATGCGGAAAGAGAGTAGATATTTTTTGTATTACAAAAACGCACCCAGGTCGGAGAGGCGAGAGCAAAACCGATTCCCTTCATCGTGGCGATAGCTCCGGAAATCCCGGTATAGGAGAGATGGAGAGAATCGACAAAAAAGCTCGGCAGGATGGGTTGGACGATCATTAACCCTGCCCCCCCTAAGAAAAAGCCGATCTGAAAATTCAAAAAATCTCTTCGGCTGTTCAGGACATTCCAACAGCTCGTCCAAGGTTTGAGAAGATAGGAAAGGGGGGAGTCGGAAGGGGGAGGGGTCGAAGAGGGGTGAGAGGGGATCTTGAGAAGATAGTACAAAGAAAAGAGGCCGATAAGAGCAAGCATCGGAAAGAGCCAGCGCCAGGCTTGGTCAAAGTGGTCCAAAACGACTCCCAAACAAAGCGGAAAAAGAGCGCTTCCCACATAATCCAATGTCAAGGCAAAGGAGCAGATCTTATTGCATTCTTTGGGAGAAAGATGGAGTTTCAATAATTCCATCCAGGCAGGAATGGTGCCCCGGCTGAAAGACATATAGAAACCGCAGGCTAAAATATAAAAATAAGGAGAATTAAAGAAGGGAACAAAGAAAAACGGGAGATGTTTTAATAGATTTGCCCAATAGAGATTGGTTTTTAATTTATTTTGATTGTTGTGCACATATTGACTCCAATAAGGAGAAAAGAGAGAGGCTAGGGGTTTGCAGGCAACGAAGGCTGTCATTTGAAAGGGAGTGACTTGTAAATCCCGGTAGAGGATCATAGGAAGCAATAAAAAGAGTCCCCAAAAAGGGAGGGAAAAGAGATGTGCCATCAAATAGCCGCGGATGATGGTTTTTTGCAAACTTGTTTTCATCCCGGAGGAGATCCTCTCGGCAGGAGAGCGAGTGGAGATCATAGAGACGAGAATAGCGCTCAAATTGAAAAAAATAAAGAGCTAAAATATATCCAAACAACTTCAAAAATTGGTTTTAGGCTTGAGCGAAAGCTCCCGCGGTTAAGCGATCGTAAACGGATGAATATTAATGCAATATTGATCCATTTACGATCGCTTAATCCCGGGGCTTTGGCGCAGCCGAAATTCCAATTTTTCAAGTGCGTTCGGTATAGTTTTTGACTTTTTAGCTGTTGTTAGATGATGCCATCTATTGACAACTAAATTAGTTATATTATCTATTTTTTTTGAAAAACTATGAAACAGTCGGTTTGGCAAGGAGAGTACTATAGCGCGCACTCTCAGATTCAGGAGGGATGGTGTCGAAGAGCTCTCTCTTCCATCTCCTTGAAAGGCGATGAGAGTCTGTTGGATGCCGGGTGCGGAGACGGGCGTATCACGGCTCATCTCAGCTCTCTTGTGCCGCGCGGGAAAGTTCTGGGGGTCGATTCTTCGGCATCCATGATCGCCTGGGCAAAAAAAAAGTACGAACGTCCTCCTTTGCTTCTTTACCAAGTTGGAGATGTCGAAACGATGGGCATGGAGCAAAAATTTGATGCCGTCTTTTCCTTTTGCTGTCTGCATTGGGTCAAGGATCATCGAGCGGTTTTTAAAAATTTTGTACGAGCCCTCAAACCAAACGGCTTCTTTCACCTCTTATTTTCGGCAGTGCAGGACCGCTCCTTTGTTCAATTGGCAATTGACGAGACCCTCTCTTCCTCTCAATGGCGGAAGTACTTTCAGGATTACGGCCCGCGCACCTTTTCTTATTGTCCGAAAGAGTATGAAGAGTGGGCGCTTCAAGCAAAACTCTCTAGTTTTACATTAACGAAAATAGCTGTAGAGGAATCTTTTAAAGATCTCTCTTCCTTCATCGACTGGATGATGGCCTGGCTGCGTCCCCTAGAGCGGCTCCCGCATTCTTTGCACCGTATGTTTGCCGATGAGGTGGGGTCGCGCTATGCGCTCAATCCCTCCGTTTGCGACGCTCAGGGCAGGATCCGTTTTTTTCAAAAACTCTTTCTGATGCGAGGAAATTGCCCAGAACCGGAGCGTTCTCGAACCAATTCCTCGAGGGAATGAAGCAAAATCTTTGAGCTTGAGCCCTTTATCAAGGTCAAGCCCTGCCTCACAAACCAGCGGGAAAAGAGCGGATCTAGCCTAGTACAAGCACCTCATAAACCACAGAAACTAGTTTTTGCGGATTATGGGGATATATCAGCGGCTCCCGCTGAAGCGGCAGCTGCTGCTTCTCCTACTCACAGCGCTGCTAGCAAAACGGCGGAAGAACCTGCTTTGAGCTGTTGCGGAGTATTGGGTGGGGGGAGCTGTCCTCGGCGGAATTGTCGGCTTTGTAGGAAACTATGCGCTCAAGCTGTTGGCCGGACAAGCACAGAAAAAAACAAGTGAAGAAAATCTGTCGAATGCGATCGGCCTGGCGATGGTTGTTGCGCCCCTAGGGGCATGTCTATTTTTGTGGTGTTGTTGGTCATCAATAAAGCGAAATTAGTCTACTGAGAGCAGTTCCTTAGATCCTTCGATGTGAGCCGGGCCTTTGAGCTCTAGACCCTCCTCTGAAATCGTGATTTCCAGATCGCCTCCTGGAGTGGCCACATGGATAGATCCGCTCTCGCCTCTAAGAAAAATTGTTGAGCTGCAGGAAGAGCCCGTTCCACAGGAAAGCGTCAGCCGCTGCACCCCTCTTTCGTAGGTTTTCACTGTGATTCGATTTTTTTCTTTTTCTTGGCAGCCATTGACATTGATCCCCAACGGAAAGAGCTCTTTTCGCAGATTGAGCTTTTTTCCAATTGAAAAAAGCTCTTCGTCGGTTAGACTCCCCAGGATCACAAGATGGGGCTCGATCGCTTCGGCATAGACGAAGCGCTTCCCCTCGAAAGAAAGAGAGTAGCCTATTTTTTCCTTTTGAAAGAGATCAGGCCGTCCAATGAACTTAGGATTAAGCTCTAGGCGCACTGGAGGAAGCTTAATAGAGTAGAGGTTTTCCGAATACTTTAACAGTGGGCGGTCTCCCTGATTCGTTGTGAGATAGTAGCGCTGAAAACCCGGATATCGGGAAAAGAGATAGGCGGCGCATGTTCTGGAGCCGTTGCCGCAAAACTCTCCCCACTCCCCATCGATACCCAGGACAAGCATGCGGGCATAGAAGGCGCCCTCTTTGGAATGGCCTTCCACCAGAATCAGGGCATCATCTCGTTTTTCCTCCAAGAGAGTGCGATGAATTCTGTTTGTCAAGCTCTTCTCGAGAAGAGAGTGATCCATTAGATCGAAGAGGACAAAGCTGTTTTTGCAGGCCTCGGTTAAAAAATATCTCATTTTCATCTCCATTCTATTTTCCTGTGAGAGTCAAGGCAAAAATTCCATTCGAATGTGTGTGGGCAGCAGAATGAAACACATTGGTAATTGCCTTCACATAACGAGAATCCGTTTCATTATACACCTCCTTGTAAAAGGAGGGGTAGAGAACAGTACTGACATCACCGGGAATGAAATGCGCAGGTCCAATAGCCTTGATGTAGGCATCTCCATGGAGCTCAAATCCATCTCCGCATTTTACCGCCTGCCCGAACTTAAAAGCGTTCATGACAAATTCAGCAGTTTGACAGAAGGAACTTCCGCCCTTCTCATTCAGCAAGAAGTCCATCTGATCCGGAGTAAATCCTCCATGTTCCAGAAGGTTACGTTTAATAGATCCCTCGCCGATCATGAACTGGACATTTCCCGCTTGCAAGAGTGTTCGAATCTGTTGATAAGCAGTATCCGATGTTCTCTCTTTTTCGGTAGGTTTTGTTCGAAGGAAATCTGCCACTATCAGTTCATTTGTTTCCAAAAGAGAAGGACATTGGAGGCAAGGGCGATATTTAGTGTGGGTGTCTTGAAGATCTAGCACAAAGACGCGCTGCGTCTCCACGTTATATAAAGGAAAAATGGATATGGCTTTTTGGACGTCCTCCAGATCGCCTTTGTGAAGGATGTGCTTGAGAACACGTGTCGAGCCTCCGCCATTCGCGCCTCCATTTTTTAAAGTCCCGTTTAAAGAATAGACATCGAGAATCTCCCCTTTTTGCGGCACGCTATGTTGAAAGATTTTAAAGAGTGTCTCCTCGATCGCACTCTCTCTCTGAAAGACAACTTTATATTCATAAGCCCCTTTCCCTTGAGAGGCTGTTGAAAAGGTAACATTTATAATAGACATATTATTCTCTTCGTTATATACGTTCGTTTTTAATGTTTTTACAATTCAATTATAAAATTTACTATATTAAAATTCATTAAAAAAAAAGATGTGTGTTTGACTTAAAAAAGAGAGGGGACTTGACAATTTTCTTGAAAACACCCAATATTATTAGTAGTACACAAGAATATATTCAAGTGAGCTTTTATGAAGTTAGACGACTTTTTTTCCTTACATAAAGCCTTTACTTTCAAGGAATTTGAGTTAAACCTATCGAGTGATAAGGATTCTCCTGCCCAAAGTTCGACCCTCTATAACTTAGTTACTTACCATCAAAATCAGGGGCACATTCTCCGCATTCGACGAGGATTATACTACTCCATCCCTAAAGGTACGGATCCAACTCACTGTTCTGTTGATCCATTCTTAGTGGCTAGTAAAATGGCAGAGGATGCTGTGATAGCCTATGGCTCCGCACTTGATTTGCATGGAAAGCTCCATACTGTTCAAAGCCGAGTGGTTTATCTCACCAAAAAACGAGTGATGACCTCTTTTGATTTTCAAGACATTAAGTATCAAGCTGTGGCTATTCCTTCAGCTCTGAAGACTGCCAATCAAAAAACATTTGGAGTACAGCCGATGGATCGACTAGGACAACAAGTTTTTGTCACAAGCCTGGAGCGCACATTAGTGGATGTGTTGGATCGACCATATCTATGCGGTTCATGGGAAGAAATATGGCTCTCCCTCGAGAGCATCGAATACCTGGATATGGATCAGGTGCTAAAGTACGCTCTTCTTTTAGCCAATTCAACTACTATCGCTAAGCTGGGATTTTTCTTAGAAACTCATCGAGAAACCTTAATGATTCCTGAGCATTATCTCGAAGAATTGCATAAGCATCGTCCAGCCAAGCCTCACTATATGGACCGTAACCAAAGTGAACCTCAAAAAATGATCGCTAAATGGAATTTAGTAGTTCCTCTAAGCTTGATCAATCGCTCGTGGGAGGAGCCTAATGCAAACATCTGAAAGAGAATTGATGCGAGAAGCTAACGAAACAGGATTTCGTCCTGAAATCATGGAAAAAGTTTGGCATCTGATGGCCATCCTTGATGGTATCAGCATACATCCTTTTTTGAAGGATCGATTGGTGTTAAAGGGGGGTACAGCTTTGAACCTCTTTTTCTTTGATCTTCCTCGATTATCCGTGGATATCGACCTAAACTATATTGGGCAGCTTAATCGACAAGAGATGTTACTAGAGCGTCCAGAAATAGAAAAAGCTTTAGAAGCTGTATTTCAGCGAGAGGGCCTGAGCATTCGACGTATCCCAGAAAAACACGCTGGAGGGAAGTGGCAGCTGCGCTATGCAAGTGCGCTTGGAGGGAATGGTAATTTAGAAGTCGATCTAAATTACATGTTTAGAGTGCCATTGTATGGAATACACAAGAAATCTTCGCACAACATTGGGACACGAAACACTAAAGAGATTCCACTTTTGGATATCCATGAGCTGGGTGCAGGCAAGCTCTCAGCCTTGTTTGGAAGGCATGCCTCTCGTGATCTCTTCGATACTCATCAACTGCTCACGAAATGCTCTTTAGATATCGAGCAATTAAGACTTGCATGTCTGGTCTACGGAGCAATGGGGTCGAAGGATTGGCGGCAGATATCGGGCGATGAAATTCACTTCGATGAAAGAGATCTTAAAGATCAGCTCATTCCTGTGCTTAGAAAACGTGCATTTCGCAACGACGATTGGCTAAGCTGGACAAATCAGCTGCTAGAGAATTGTAAAACGGCATTGAAACCTCTTTTTCCTTTAAGGGAACGTGAGAGCGCTTTTCTGCAAAACTTGTTTGAGCATGGAACAATAGATGCAACGCTTGTCACAGACGACCGTAATTTGGTTGAGAAAATCAACATTCACCCTCTCTTACAGTGGAAAGCAAAGCTTGTTTTGGAAAACAGGCAAAAATCGAGGAAGCTGTCAATAAATTGAAGTATAATACAACGAGAGCTGCTGACACGTTGGTTAGCCTCCTTTCCCATTCAAATCCAACGATTGTTTCAAGCGAGCTTTTTGACAAAGTTCAAATCATTCTAGCAAGAATTTTTGAAAAGAACGCGTCTCGTGCCAAAAAGATCAACTATCGGGATGAGTTACCATTGAGAGGGTTGCTACAATGCCCCAAATGCCATTCTTCTTGGACAGGTAGTGGCTCAAGAGGAAATGGCGGCACATACTTCTACTATCATTGCCAAAATGGCTGCAAAGAGCGAATTAAGGCAGAAGAAGCCAATGTAGCCTTTTCTGCTTACCTGAAGAGTTTCCAGGTATATCCTGAAGTCTCAAATCTTTATATGGCGATTATGGAGGACATTTTCAAAACGAAAGAGGGAGATCGAGATAAGGAAATAGATCGGTTCCAGAAAAGCTTATCCGAACTTGAAACCAAGCTTCTTAAGATAGATGAGATGTATATAAACAGAGAGCTGGAAAAGGATTCCTATCAGCGAGTGAAAACATCCACGAAAGACGAAATCCAGCGGTTACAAAATCAAATATCTCGATTGACGAGCACGGACACAAACTTTATGAAGTACTGCCGCTATGGCATGTCGCTTTTAGGTAATCTCGATTTTCATTACCAACAGTCATCCCCGCATGTAAGAAAAAAACTTCTTGGTTCGATATTCACTGGAAAATTGGTTTTTGAAGATGGAAAATATCTAACCACAGGACTTAATGAAGCAGTGACTCTTATCGGATTGTTTCAGAAGGACTTACAAAATAAAAAAGCCGAACGTTTGGACATTTCTGACAAAACGTTCGGTAATGTGCCCAGGATAGGACTCGAACCTACATGCCTTTTAGGCACCAGATCCTAAGTCTGGCGTGTCTGCCTATTCCACCACCTGGGCATGAGTTGTCATTTTCTCCTTTAGACTGAGTTTTCGTCAATGAGGACGGAGAGGCGATGCGGCCTATTCACAGAGCGTTTTCCCGGTAGACGGGGTGGATGGTGAAACCGGCTTCGCGTACTGCGACGATAGCCTCGGCAATGGGCTGCCAGGGCGCTTTTTTGTCGATATGGAGGAGCACTTTGGTATGGCCGCGTTTCAATCTCCCTTCCCCCTCTTCTTGGAGAAGTTTGCCATGGATGGCTCTTGCGGTGTCGAGCAGGATCTCTTTGGATTCACAGAGCCACTTGTAGTTTCCGGTGGCGTTGATGCTTAAGTTGATGAATGAGGAGGTTTTTTCCGAAGCAGGCGGGCTATCGGCCCGGCCGGTAGCAATATTAACCAGGCGGACCTCCTGGTCAAAAAGGACGGTGCGCGTGACGGTGATGGTGGCAAAAACGGTCAGAATGATGAAGAGAAAGTCGACCATGGGGGCCCAGGGCACTTTTTCAAAACAGCTAAATTCTTCTTCAGGGATGAATTGCATCATTGCTTACCGTTGGCAAGTTTTACTAAAAGGGGAAGAAAGGCGTGTGTCTCGCTTTCCAAGAGATTCAAGCGGCGGATGAGGCGGTGCTTTAAAAAGGTGTGCAGCAAGAGTGAAAAGAGAGCCACAAAGAGGCCTGCCACCGTAGTTGCTACAGAGATGCCCAAGCCGTCAAAGAGTTTGGTGATGCTATCTAAGGAGCGATTGAGATCGTAAAATGCGTAAAACATGCCGAGAACGGTTCCCATCAAGCCGAGCATGGGGGCCAAAAGAGCAATATCATTGAGCAGCCCGATCCTCTGCCAGGTTGCGCAGGTCGCCCCTTTGATCTCTCTTTGCATGACCTCTTCATACTCCTCTTTCAAGGTGCTGCCGGAGGTTAGGGCGACAGAGAGCATCCGGGAGAGGAGATCGCCTCTGTTGTTTAAGAGGAAAAGCGTCTCTTCCTGCTTCCTCTCTTTCAATTGCATTTTCACTCTTTTCATCAGCGCGTAAGGAAAGTTTCCCAAGGTCCTCCAGCGAAGGACTGTGTAGAGCCAAAGGAAGAGCGCTGTCATGGAGAGCGCGATCAGAATCGAATAGATAAGCGGAGAGCCATAAAAGACCTGCTTGAAGTCGATATGCAGTCCTCCCGGCTGAAGCATCGAGGGCGCTTCAGAGCTTTTCTCAGGGGCTGCAGGGATCATTTGGGCGGCTTCTTCAAGTTCATCTTCGGTAAAGAGGAAGGCATTTTCGTCGCTCGCGGGCTCCTCGGGTTCTATCGTCTGGTTGGTGATGATGCTTCCTGTGAATCCCTTCGCATCTACAAAAGGAAAGGTGAAGAGAGTTAGCATCAAGGACAATAGGAGATGAAAAATTTTCATATTAACCTCGACTTTGTACAATTTGCGACAGCCGACTTTCGATGAGGCAGCTGCAGGAAGTTCTCCAACGTCGAATTCCAGTTCGAGTTGCAGAGGAAAATTAAAATTGAATCTATACCTCGAGTTTGTATATTTTTTGACGCCATCTTTCGGGAGCCGCCTCCTCGAAATCCGCCTGTCAAAAAACGTACAAAATCGAGTATACCTTTGCTTGTGAAATATTCAAGATTTAAATTCTCTCCTTTTTTTTTCTCTTTCCACAATGAAACCCAACGAGTTGAAATATCCCCATCTCTTTAAGGAGCGCAGGCCCCTGATTGCCGGAAGGGTCTTCTTTGTTCCCGACTATTATTTTGAGCACCATCTTTTTTCCTTTCCTGCTCTCGAGGATGAGAGGCTCTTTGGAAACAGCAATCCCGTCTTTGTGGAGTACTGCAGTGGAAACGGGTCGTGGATTGTCGAAAAGGCAAAAGCCTGCAGAGACAAAAACTGGATTGCCGTGGAGAGGGATTTTGAGCGGGCGAGAAAAATTGTCTCCAAGACAGTCAACGGAAAACTTGCCAACCTCTTTGTCGTATGCGGCGAGGCGCTGACCTTTACCCGCCACTATCTAAGAGATCAGAGTATCGAGGGGATCTTTGTCAATTTTCCAGACCCCTGGCCGAAAGAGCGCCACGCCAAACACCGTCTCTTTCAAAGCGAGTTTGCAAAGGAGACAGCGCGGGTGGTCTCTTTTCAAAAAGGGGCAGTTGTGGCAACAGACGACCCTGCTTATGCAGAGAACATCTCATCCGTGATGCTGGGGTCTTTGCTATGGGAGAGCGCCATACCTTTTCCCTACTACCGCACGGAGTGGCAAGAATACGGCACCTCGTTTTTTCAGGCTCTGTGGGAAAAAAAAGGCCGAACCATCCGCTATTTCAGTTTTTTGCGCAGATGAGCTCAAAAAAATCGGAGCAGAGGGATTCGAACCCCCGACCTACAGCTCCCAAAGCTGCCGCGCTAGCCAAACTGCGCTATGCTCCGAAGATGTATCATCTTACGTTTCAAAGCGCTTTCTGCGCAAGCAGGTTGGGGTCGTGAAAAAAAATGTTGAGATGGAGATAAGATTCGGTATACTTGGTTGCGGTATGTATTCTTTTTGCGCGTCCAAATCTTTTCATCGGTTGAGAGAGCTTGCGGAGGAGGTGATCGATTTGAGCGATGCGCATGTCATGTCTCCCAAACGCGTGGAATCCCACGTTGCAGAAGCTTTGGGGATCAAGCTCATTTATGCAACGGAGAGGGTCAATGAGGTCGTTCTTCATTCCCTTTTTGACCTCGCCCAAGAGGCCCGGGCCATAGAAAAGATGGAGGCAATGCAAGCGGGCGAGATAGTCAATTTCATCAAGGGATGCAAGAGCGAAGAGCGCGCAGCCCTTCATACCGCCATGCGCGATTTCTTCGAACAGAGAAACAGTGCTCTTAAGGCTATGAGAGCTTCTGAACTTGCTTACAGAGAGCTGGAGAAACTAAAAAGGTTTCTTGCCGAACTAGATACAAACGCTCTCTATACCGATATGGTGCAGATCGGCATCGGAGGATCTCTACTCGGGCCCAAGGCGATGTATGAGGGATTAAAGGCTTTTTCTAAGAAAGAGAGGCATTTGCACTTTCTCTCCAACGTCGATCCCGATGAGGGCGCTGCTCTCTTTAAAACCTTAAACCTTTCCCGTACCCTCTTTGTGGTTGTTTCGAAGTCGGGGACCACTTTAGAGACAAAGACGAACGAAGAGGCGGTTCGCGCCCAACTGCTTAACGCGGGACTCGATCCCAAAAACCATCTGATTGCAGTCACCGGAGAAAAGAGTCCGATGGATGATCCTTCCCGTTATTTGTCAAGTTTCTACATTTGGGATTTCATTGGCGGTCGCTTCTCCGTGACTTCGATGGTCGGCGGGGTTGCACTGGCCTTTGCGCTAGGGATGGATCGCTTTTTAGAGTTTTTGCGCGGAGCGAGCGCGATGGATAAGATAGCGCTCCGGCCCAGCCTTAAAGAGAATTTGCCTCTCCTTTCGGCGCTTCTTACTCTGTGGAATCGGAACTTTTTGGGCTATCCTACTTGTGCTGTGATTCCCTATTCCGCAGCCCTTCATCGCCTTCCCGCACACCTGCAGCAGCTGGAGATGGAGTCTCATGGGAAGAGCATTGACAAGGAGGGAAATGGAGTCCATTTCGACACAGGCCCCATTTTTTGGGGGGAGCCCGGAACGGATGGACAGCACTCCTTTTTTCAGATGATTCATCAGGGAACGACGGTCATTCCCGTCCATTTCATCGGTTTTTTTAAGCCTCAATATCGAGAGGATATCCTGTTTCAAGGCACGACATGCCAGGAAAAGCTCATTTCCAACCTCTTTGCTCAAGCTATTGCTCTTGCGACAGGACAATCAAGCGACAATCCCAATCAGCTCTTCTTGGGAAACCGTCCCTCGCGCATCCTCTTTGCAGAGGAACTCAACCCCTATACTCTGGGTGCTCTGCTCTCATATTTTGAGCATCATGCAGCCTTTGAGGGCTTTATTTGGAATATCAATTCGTTCGATCAGGAAGGAGTTCAGCTGGGAAAAGCGTTGGCTAATCGGCTGCTTGTGCAATTTGCTCAGTTGCGAGAGGGAAAAGAGCCGAGCCATAAAGAGTTTCCTCTGGGACAGGCTTTTTTGCGCCATCTGAAACCATGACGGCACCTTCTCGAATATGAAAGTGGCGTCTTTCTTTAGTTTCACAAAAAGAGAGGGGTTTGGGAGAGGTTAAAAAGAGTTGTCCTAAAGGGAAAAGCGCCTCTTTGAGAAACTTCTCTCTCATTTCATCCAAATGCACGCCAAAATCGTCGATGCAGAAAAGGGGAGAGACGCCCAAGCGCTCTTTCAAAAGCTGCCATTCGGCGAGGCGCAAGGAACAGGCGCAGCACCTTTTCTGTCCTTCGCTGGCATAGAGTCTTGCCTCTTGAGAATTTAAAGAGAGGAAGAGATCGTCTCGATGCGGGCCGATTAGGGTCGATCCTAAGCGTCTCTCTTTCTCTCGTCCTTTTGCAAGAAGCGCTGCAAACTCTTCTTTTTGCCCCACGGGGAATGAGGTGTGATAAGCCAAATCGATTGTCTCCTTTTGTCCCGATAAGAGCGCGAGATTGCGTTGAAGCGGGACGCAAAGGGTTATGAGAGCCTCTTTTCTTTTCTCGATCAGATAAGCTCCGGAGCGGGCCATCTGCTCTTCCCAGATCGAGAGAGAGGCCTCTTCCTGGGATTTGAGTAGATGGTTGCGCTGCTTCATCGCCTGGAAATAGCGGACAAGATGGGCGAGGTAGAGGGGGTCGTATTGAGAGATATGAATATCAAGGAAACGGCGTCTTTTTGCAGGAGCTCCGGTGATCAGCTGGACGTCATCCGGACTGTAGATGACAACGGGCAGGATGCCGAAGAGCTGAGATAAGCTGCGAAGAGAGGTCTGGTTGTGAAGGATTCTTCTTGTTTTTCCATCGTAGGTGATCTTAAGCGCCTGAGCGACGTTCTCTTTCACAAAATGCGCCTCGAGAGAGAAAAAGGGAGCTTCTCGGCGGATGAGATGAAAGAGATGGGGAGTACGAAAGGATCTGCCCGTGCTTAAAAAATAGAGCGCCTCTAACAGATTGGTCTTTCCTTGCGCATTTGCGCCCACGATACAGTTCACTTTCGGGCTAAACGAGAGGCGGGCCTCTTGGTAATTGCGAAAGTTGGTCAGAATCAGATGAGAGAGCCGGCACTCACACTCCATGATCCTCGAGACGCATCGGCATGATGACAAATTCCGCTGCCGTTGAATCCGTGATCAACCCCGGATTGTAGGCGTCCAAGAGATCAAAATGGACGGATTCATCCCTGCTGTGTCTTAAGATATCCAAAAAGTAGTGAGGATTGAAGGCGATCTCTTTTTTTGGTCCGGTGTAGTTGACAGGCATGCTCACCTTTCCCTCGCCGAGCTCCGAGCTGGCAGCGGAGAGATGAAGCTCTCCCGTTGTAAAGGTAAAGCGCGCGGAGCTGCTCATCTCCGTTGTAAAAAGTGAGATCTGCCTAAGAAGGGCCATCAACTCCTCTCGATGGAGCAAAAGAGGGTTTTGAGTTTTTTTGGGAATGATGCGCTCTACGTTGGGATATTGTCCCAGTATCAGTTTGGCAATCAGGGTGACATGATCTAGTTTCAAGCCCATTTTGTCAGGGAGGAAGAGGACCTCCGCGCACTCTTCTTTGTCAGAGAGAATTTTGAGCATCTCTTCAACAGCTTTGATGGGGAGGACGTAGGATCCTTCCCCCGTAAGTGGAACTTCTAGCGTAACTTTCAATTTGGCAAGCCGTTTTCCATCGGTTCCGATAAAGGTCGCCAGGTGGTTTTTTAACTCCATGAGAATCCCGTTGAGAACCGGTCTGGGGTCTTCCCGCGCCGCTGCAAAGAGAGTGCGTGAGAGCAACTCTTTCAGCTGGCGTTGGGAAAGAGGCAGGCGAACCCCTTCCTCAAGGGCAGGGAGGGCAGGAAATTCCTCTTTGTTCATCCCCTGGATTTTGAAATGCGAGCTGCCTGCGTTCAGATAGGCAATCTCTCCCGTAAGGGCGTGGATTTCCACCTGGGGGGCCGTGAGCTCTTTGACAAGCTGGAAAAAACGTCTTGCAGGCAAAGCAAGAGCCCCCTCTTCCATCACCTGGGCTGAGGTGAAAACACGCATGCTGACAATGAGATCGGTGACGCTTAAGATGAGCTGGTCGTCCTGGGCTTCTAAAAGAACGTTGGCGAGCAGGGGAATAGCGGGTTTCGGCGGCACGACCCCTTGAATCTTGTTGATCAGTTCGCACAGTTCCACTCTTGGCAGGATCAGCTTCATATACAACCCTCTGGTATCATTAAAACCCGAGTTTAAAAAAGAGAGGGTGTAAATGCAAAGGGAAAATCACTAGCCATGGTATTCGTCTTTTTTTTTGCGCGCTCGAGATGTTCTTTCAGCCATACGTCGGTACTAATCCAAACAACCTGAAGAATTGGGATTTTGACAAGGAGGTTTCTCTGAATTTTCTTCTGGAGCGAGCGCCCATTGCCGTGAGGTAAGGCGCGAGCGAAGAAGAAAATTCAGAGAAAAAACCGACGCAGTCAAAAACCAATTCTTCAGGTTGTTTGGATCTAACGTCACTCTCTCTCTTTGAGCGCGCGATCGATGGCCCGTTTGTGCTGCCGCTCTTTTAAGGCAGCCCGTTTGTCGTAGGCCTTTTTTCCTTTGGCGACGCCGACTTTGACTTTGGCAATTCCACGTTTCAAATACAAAGACAAAGGGATGAGCGTCAGTCCCTTTTCTTGAGAGAGCGCTTTGAGCTTAAGGATCTCTTTTTTATGAAAGAGAAGCTGGCGGTCTCGTCTCTCCTCGTGATTGTAGTGGGTTGCGAAGCGATACGGGGCAATGGAGGAGTTCTTGAGCAGAACCCGGTGATCCGTAACGGTAACATAGGCGTCTTGAAGGTGTCCTCCGTGATCTCTTAAGGACTTGATCTCGCTTCCGAGAAGAACGACGCCGCCTTCGAGGGTTTCTAGGATTTCATAGTGATGGTAGGCGCGCCGGTTGGAAACAAGCTCACTCTCTGGATTCTTTCCCATTTAACTTCCGAAGAGGTTTTGTCCAAAGGGGGTAGCGCAAAAGCAAGGCCGGTCATCTTGCATGCCGACAGCTACAATTCCTGCTTCAAAGAGCCATTCAAAGAGCGTGGCGCGAATCAGCTCGATCTCTTCTTCGGAATAGTGAGGAAAGCTGTATTTCCACCCCTTCCCCCGCCGGGTCAGTTTCACCCGTGTCTCTTCGGTAAAGGGAATGAGCGCTCCTTTGATGAAATCATCGAAGAAGACCCAGCCGGTGTCTAACACGCGGGAGATGGCTTTTTCCGCCTCGCGCATGTTTCTTTCATTTAAAATATGGGAGGGAAGAGAGGTGTTGAGGATGCAGTTGAGGGGATGGCGATAGAGAAAAAGGGCTTTGTTTTCCGTACGCAAATTCAGAAAATCGCGCGCCTGTTCTAAGGGATAGAGTTTCTCCTTGGCACAGTCTGCAAGACGGAGCAGGCGCATCTTGTCAATCAGATGATTGAGATAAGACTCTGTCTTCGCTTCATCTGCGTTGAGTCCGTCGCATTTTTGAGCAAGCTGCTTGAAGTCTCGAAGAGAAAGGGGCTCTGCCATGCTTGCTTTCAGAAGAGCGCTCATATCGAGAACGAAGGCAAAATCTGCAGGACGCCGGCGGATAAGTTTTGAGGTTTTAGGAAGGGGTTGGGGACAAGTCTCTCTTAAAAAGAGGAGGTATTCCCTCCATTCCCGAAAAGGAGTCACCACTTCTCTCCAGTGCGAGCCTCTGCTGTCATACCCCTGGCAGCAGAGAAGGTTAAATTCCAACAAAAGAAGGCACTCTTCAAACCTCTCTTTGGTTAAGTCGTATTTGTCCATGAGCTCTTGAGAGGGGACTTTGAGATCGTCATTGTTGAAGACATCTTGGACAATGCCTGTGAGGACAGGGTCTCCGAGATTGATATCGAGCAGGTAGCGCTGAAAGGCTTGCGGCGTTAAAAAATACTTTTCGATCAGAGATTGAAAGATGTTGTCCGAGGTGCGCGGGATGGAATACCAGTTCGGAAGGACATGAATAGGGACTTTTTTAAGCATTCCCTGAAGAAATTCCAGGTCGGGGATAAAATTGTCTTCAAATTTTAGAATTTGAAATTCATAGTATTTGCGCATCTCCTTGTCCACGACGATATGACTCTCTTCAAGGTGGAAAAGGGCAGTCTCGGACAGCTTGTCAATAATTGGCAAAAGTTCCTCTTTGGAAAGCGAGAGATTTTTTTGGAGTCTCTCGATGGGAAAGTTCAAGGAACTGTAAAGAATTTCTTCAAGAACTAACAAGTCAGTTTTTGAAAATTGAGACATCAGAATTCGATTCTTTATATCTTTTTGATAATCGTAATCTGACAAGCAAATTTTATTTCTTTTGGACTGGGTTAATTCCATTGTGAAACTAAAATAAAGAGAACTTCATCCAAAGATAGCTGGGAATGAGATTTGTGACAAGTCTGAAATTTTGCCTGGCAACTTTCTTGATAAGTTGTTATTTTTCACGGGTATGGTTCAAAAATACGACCACGCAAGGATTGAAAAAAAGTGGCAGGCCATTTGGGAAGAGCGCCGCATTTTTGAGACGGAAGTGGATCTCAAAAAGCCCAAGTTCTACATTCTCGATATGTTTCCTTATCCATCCGGCGCGGGGCTTCATGTCGGGCATGTCACGGGCTACACGGCAACGGATATTCTTGCCCGCTACAAAAGGCAAAAAGGGTTCAATGTCCTCCATCCCATGGGGTGGGACAGTTTTGGTCTGCCTGCAGAGCAGTACGCCATGCGGACGGGAACCCATCCCGCCGGCACGACGGAAAAAAATATTGCGACCTACAGGCGGCAGCTGAAATCGTTGGGATTTAGCTATGATTGGGGGCGCGAAGTCGCCACTTCCGATCCTAAATACTACAAGTGGACCCAGTGGATCTTCACCAAGCTCTTTGAGAGAGGGCTTGCCTATGAAGCAGAGATGCTGGTCAATTACTGCCCCGAGCTTAAGACGGTTCTTGCCAATGAAGAGGTGGAAGAGGGGCGCTCGAAGGAAGGCGGCTATCTTGTTGAAAGGCGCCCGCTTAGACAATGGATTTTAAAAATCACGGCCTATGCCGAACGCTTGCTTGAGGACTTAGAAGAGTTGGATTGGCCCGACTCTCTTAAAAAGCTGCAGAGAAACTGGATTGGAAAAAGCGAGGGGGCCCAGATTGATTTCTCTTTGGAAAAGAGGCTTGAGGTCATCACCGTCTTTACGACACGCCCCGATACGCTTTTTGGCGCGACCTTTTTGGTGCTTTCTCCTGAGCATCCTCTTGTCGGTTCCATCACTACAGAAGATCAACAAGAGAGTGTTCTTGCTTACCAAAGCGAGGTGGCAAGAAAAAGCGACAGAGAGAGGAGCGATGTCGCCAAGGAAAAAACGGGGGTATTTACCGGCGGATATGCCTTGCATCCTGTGACGGGAAAGAGGCTTCCCGTCTGGATTGCCGATTTTGTTCTCATGGGTTATGGATCGGGAGCGATCATGGCTGTCCCTTCAGGAGATGAGCGAGACTTTGAATGCGCGCAAAAGTTCTCTCTTCCCATCATTCCCGTCGTCCTTCCCGATTTGGAACAGCTTTCCAAAGAAGAGATGCCTAAGAGTGCGCAGCAAGAGATTTTAGACGGCACAAGGAATTGGACGGGAGAAGGGAAGTTGATCCACAGCCAGTTTCTCGACGGCTTGGATACGGCTTCGGCAAAAGAGAAAATGATTGCCTGGCTTGAGCAAGAAGGAAGAGGGAAGAGGCGCGTGAGCTACAAACTGCGCGATTGGCTCTTTTCCCGCCAGCGCTATTGGGGCGAGCCTATCCCCATCCTCCATTTTGAAGACGGCAGCTGTCGTGCGCTCGATCTTTCCGAGCTTCCCCTTACTCCTCCCGAACTCAGCGATTACAAGCCTACCCAAGACGGGATGAGTCCGCTTGCTAAAGTAAGAGAGTGGGTGGAAATCATCGACCCCAAGACGGGAAAAAGAGCTCTTAGGGAAACCCATACCATGCCCCAGTGGGCGGGGTCATGCTGGTACTATCTGCGCTTTTGCGATCCCCATAATGACGAGGCCGCATGGGATGGTGCAAAAGAGAGGTACTGGATGCCCGTCGATCTCTATGTCGGGGGAGTGGAACACGCCGTTTTGCACCTGCTCTATGCGCGGTTTTGGCACAAGGTTCTCTACGACTCCGATCTGGTCTCGACAAAGGAGCCCTTCCAGACGCTTCGCAACCAGGGACTGGTCACTGCGCATGCATACAAACGTGAAGGGGGCGGATACGTTGCGCCCGACGAGGTTGCAATAAGAGACAAAAAGGCCTATGACAAAAAAACTCAGGAGAAGCTCGTTACTCTGGTCGAAAAGATGTCAAAATCCAAGCTCAATGGCGTGGCGCCCGATGAGATGGTTGCTGAGCATGGAGCCGATGCCTTGCGTCTCTATGAGATGTTCATGGGACCCTTTGAACAGGAGAAGTTGTGGAATACCGACGCCATGCACGGCTGCCATCGCTTTTTGTCGCGCGTCTATGATCTTGTCTTTTCCGAGAAGCTCGTCGATCAAGAGGATGAGGTAGCGTCAAAGCTCGCCCATCGCCTCGTGCATAGCGTCGAGCGCGATGTGGAGACGCTCTCCTTTAATACGGCCATTGCAAAAATGATGGAGTTCATCAACGCTTTCCAGCCTTTGGAAAAGTATCCCAGGTCGGCTCTTTGTTTTCTCATCCAGGCGCTCTATCCCTTTGCCCCCCATCTTGCCGAAGAGGCTTGGGAGCATCTGGGAGGAAGCGAGAGTCTGACCTATCATCCCTTTCCATCAATAAATCCTGTTTACTTAGAGGATCTCACGGTCCTTTATATCGTTCAAATCAATGGCAAGATGAGGGGAAAGTGGGAGCTTCCAAAAGACAAGAACGAAGAAGAGCTTCTCTGCTTCATCAAAAAGCAGCCTCAAATTGCAAAATATTTGAAGAAAGAGATAAAAAAAGTCATCTATGTTCCTAACAAATTGATCAATCTTGTTGTCGATGGTTAGTTGCTTATATAATCTATTCTTATTCATTTTTGGTCTTTTTTCTTTACCCAAACTGCTCTGGAAGAAAAAAAACTCATGGAAGATGCTTAAGGCCAAGCTGGGCCTGGAGCTTCCCCTTCTTTCCAAAGAGAGGCCCGCTTTAAAGCCCGTTTTTTGGATTCATGCCGTCTCTTTAGGAGAGACCAGAGCGGCAATCCCTCTCGTTCGTCTGATCAAGCAGAAATTTCCCAAGAGTTGCCTTGTCGTCTCTTCGACAACTGAGACGGGATTCGATGAGGCAAAAAAGAGTCTTGCAGAGGCCGACTCCCGTTTCTTTCTGCCCTTAGATTTTTCCTCTGTGATGCGCAAACTCGTCTCGATGGTTAAACCCGACGTTCTCATTTTGATGGAAGGAGAGTTTTGGTACCATTTGCTTCAAGAGGCAAAAACACAGGGCGCCGCCATCCTGCTTGCCAATGGCAAGCTCTCGGAGATTTCAAGGGAACGGTTCGCTCTTTTTTCCTTTTTTACAAAGCGCCTCTTTTCTCTTATCGATCACTTCTGCCTGCAGAGCTCCTGCCATGAGGAGCGCTTTTTGGAATTGGGTATCTCAAAAGAGAAGATGACCGTGACGGGAAATCTTAAGTTTGACACTCCCGTTCAAAGACTCACTGCTTCGGAAAAAGAGTACTGGAAAATGGAATTGGGGATTGGCCCTGACGATCGCCTGCTGACCATCGGCTCAACACATGCCAGTGAAGAGAAGAGACTCTTAACGGCTCTACTTCCTCTTTTCCAGGAGATTCCCCACTTGAAAGTCCTTCTCGTTCCCCGCCATCCCGAGCGCTTCTTGGAGGTAAAGGCTCTCTTAGAAAGGAGCGAAATGCCCTTTCTCGTCTATTCCAAACGTGAGGAAAAGAACTTTCGAGAAAGAGTGGTCTTAATGGATGAGATGGGACTTTTGAGAACGTGTTATCAGCTCTCTGAGCTGGCCCTAGTCGGAGGGAGTTTTATCCGAGGAATCGGCGGGCACAACGTCTTTGAGCCGATTCAATGCGGAATTCCTGTCCTCTTCGGACCGCATATGGAGGCGCAAAGAGACTTTACTCACCTCCTGTTGCAGGCCCAAGCGGCAAGACAGCTCTCATTAGAAGAACTTCCCCGAGCTCTTTTGGAGCTCTTTCAAAATGGACAGCTGCGCGCCCGCATGACAGCCTCCGGTGATAAGCTTATCAAGTGTTCAAAGGGAGCTCTGCAAAGAACCTGGGAACAAGTTCTAGAGAGGGTTTAATAGATGATGCAAGATGTTGCTTCTCCCATCCTGTACATTCCGATTAAGGGAGCACAATGGCATCTGTGATCGATGCATTAAATAGATAACGGCTTTTAGTCGTCGGATTGTTTTTCAGGCCGAGCTCGTGATCGAGTTTCCAGCAAGATGGAGCGACATAGACTCCATGATAGAGAGTGACCACTTCATGCGCTGTATGGGAAAGGGAAGAGGTTCGACTCCTGGTCATGCGCTGATCGGAAGGGAGGCAAAGGGCGCAGTCGACTGCCACAATGTGATCTTTCCATTCGGTTGGGAGAAGATGCGTTACGCATCCGGGAAGAGAAAGATCCCTGGATCGATCACATAATTGAAAAAAGTAATATCCTTCACGGGTTAAGTTGTCGATCCGATAGATGCCTTGAGACTGCGTGGGAGAAATCGAGATCCTATCGCGTCTCTTCCATGCTTCAGAAGAGATCGGCTCTTTCGCAGAGAGGATGTGTCCATTGACAAGAATTTCCCCATCGAGACAAGAGACATCTTGAAGTGTTGTCTGTAGAATTTGTATGGCCATGACACTCTCCTCCTGAAAAAAATGAGGACTTATCATAGTCGCAGCCGCCATTTTTACTCACTATAATCCAAACAAATTCAAAAATCGGTTTTAGGCTTGAGCCTAAAAGAGGATAGGAGTATAGTTGCAACTTCTTTGAAGAGCTATCGCGGGGTAGAGCAGTGGTTAGCTCGTTGGGCTCATAACCCAAAGGTCGTAGGTTCGACTCCTACCCCCGCTATTCTTTTTGGCGGCATAGCTCAGTTGGTTAGAGCAACGGAATCATAATCCGCAGGTCGTTGGTTCAAATCCGACTGCCGCTACATCTCCTGTTTTCACAGACTGCTATTCAATAAGATAAATGAAGCTATAAAAATGAGTTTAGAAACAGTATTAAAAATGAGCAACAATATCATTCCAGGTCTCTCCTTGATCGAGGCGAATCATCACAGTAATGGATGACTGAAGAATTTGTGTTCTGAGATCCGGGTCTAACGCTAGAATTTGGTTAAATGTCACATTTCTACTCATTAATATGTTTACAGCAGCGGATGACTGAAGAATTTGTGTTCGGAGATCCGGGTCTAACGCTAGAATTTGGTTAAATGTCACACCTCTATTCATTAATATTCGTACAGCAGTGGATGACTGAAGAATTTGTATTCTGAGATCCGGGTCTAACGCTAGAATTTGGTCAAATGTCACACCTCCATACATTAATGTGCTTACATCATTAGGTGACTGAAGAATTTGTGTTCTGAGATCCGGGTCTAACGCTAGAATTTGGTCAAATGTTACACCTCCACTCATTAATATATTTACATCAGCGTATGACTGAAGAATTTGTGTTCTGAGATCCGGGTCTAACGCTAGAATTTGGTTAAATGTCACACCTCTATTCATTAATCTGCGTACAGCAGTGGATGACTGAAGAATTTGTGTTCTGAGATCCGGGTCTAACTCTAGAATTTGGTCAAATGTCACACCTCCATACATTAATATGCATACAGCAGTGGATGACTGAAGAATTTGTGTTCTGAGATCCGGGTCTAACTCTAGAATTTGGTCAAATGTCACACCTCCACTCATGAATATATTTACATCAGCGTATGACTGAAGAATTTGTGTTCTGAGATCCTGGTCTAACGCTAGAATTTGGTTAAATGTCACACCTCTATTCATTAATATGCGTACAGCAGTGGATGACTGAAAAATTTGTGTTCTGAGATCCGGGTCTAACGCTAGAATTTGGTTAAGTGTCACACCTCCAATCATTAATATGCGTACAGCAATGCCTAGGTCAAGAAGAGCAGGTGATATTCCTTCTCGCTGGAATTGCTGTTGCAGTTCAGCGAGATATGCTGCTTCTGTTAATGTTCGCGCTTCACCGGTTGGTGGTTGAGCCGTAGCAAGTTGGGCTTGCGTCCTTTGAACCTCTTCTCTTTGTTTTTGTTGATTTTCAATATAATCTTTTTTTTCCTGCGGTGACATTGTCTCAAACTCTTTTATTTTAGATTTTATTCTATCTATTATGATGTCTTTGAATAGGTTATAATTTATTTCGAGCTCTACGTAGATTTCTGGGTGGTCCAACAGTGCTTTTATGTCTATAACTCTTTCCCTTAACTCATCAGAGCCGGTCCCTACCTCGTTTTTTTCTAGTAAGTATTTAAGGCAGACTTCAGTAGTTTTGAAATCTGTTTCTGTATAGACAGGAATGTGATCTAAGTACGTATTTGCTAGTTCAGTATAATCTGCATTGAGTTTTGATGAAAACCCTTCTACTGACATGATAGGACATCTTTTTTATTGTTTCACAATCTCTGTCTTTATTTAATTAAATGAGCGATTTAATTGCAAATTTTATTCTTATTGTGTGTGCTTATTGAGTCTTCTAGCTTTGACAGTTACTTTTTTTTAAGGAACTTACATGCAATGATTTAAGTCTTAAAAATTAGACACAACAGCAAGCTTCTGTTATCGTAGGACGCTCGATGGGCAAGCCCAGCGCTTGAAAGATGTCTTTTTGCCTCAACAGTTAGCATCGAATGCATTTTTCCCAGCTTATTGGCGCTTGTATCCTCGAAAAATATTGTAAGCACCCCGGCTAAGGCGTGGTGTATTTTGTCCGGAGAAAGAGGCGTCCCCTTATCACGAAGCTGCATTTCCAAAAACTTTTCTAAAAACAGTGTTTAAAAACTCAGCAGAATATGCACCCTTATGCGCCGTGGCACCCAATGAAACATCGAATTAGGAACTTTGTATCGACATGAACCCTTGTTTATTGCTATTCAATAAGATAAATGAAGGTATAAAAATGAGTTTAGAAACAGTACATCTTCAGTTTGATCATCAAGGCGAACATTATGATCTCACTTTTCGCGAGCAAGAGAAGCCAACAGCTGAGAGTGTTCAAATAAATGGAAGACAATTTGCAATTTTAGGTGAGTCCTCTCAAATGGCTTTTTTAAGAGGAGCGATTTCAGATCTCTCATCTGAAAAAGATATGCCTCCCAGTGATCTTCGGGGACGGTTAAGTAGTCTTGCTGATGTAAAAAACCTTTCCGTAGAATCTTCTCTTACCTCTGCAGAGCTAGCAGCGCGGATGGAGGCATACATCAGAAAAATGGCGGATGAAAGGGGATATAGCGGCTCCGTACTCGTTAAAAAAAATGGAGAGAGATTAGTTTTTCAAGGATATGGCGCTGCAGATGCGGCCACTCCAAATACCCCGCAAACCCGCTTCTGTATAGGATCAGTAACCAAACAATTTACAGGCGTTGCTATCATGCTTCTGATTCAAGAGGGACGTCTTGCTTTAAATGATAAAATCAATACGGTTCTTCCTGAAAGATTTAGAAATAGGAAGTGGGAGGGGATCACCGTCAGACATCTCTTAACGCATGCCACGGGCATCCCCGACTACGGCCCCTCTCCTGGAGATGAGGATCGTGCGTCATTTTTCACTTTGGATGAGATCATTGCTCAATTTTCAGATAGGGATCCGGCCTTCAATCCGGGGGAGATGTTCGAATATAGCAATGCAAACTATGCTCTGCTTGGTGCGATTATTGAAGAGAGCTCTAAGCCTCCTCAAAGTTATGAAGATTTTATGCGCGATCATATTTTCCATCGCGCAGGCAGTGACATGCGAAACACAGGAATGTACTCCTCTTATGCAGCTGCTCTACCCGCTGCAGGCTTTTACCTGGATGACGATGGAAAGCTGAAAAGTGTTGAACATAGAGCAATGCCGATTCATGTCTCCAAAGCGCATGCCGCAGGCGCCATTATTTCAACACTTGAAGATATGGAAAAGTGGGATCGTGCGCTTTATGATGACACTTTTTTAACTCCTGCATCCCGAAAAGAAATAGCTAACGCAGAGGGTAGAATCATATTTAATCCAAAAAAAAAATCATATGATCATGATGCCCAGGGGAGAGCTATTCCAAAAGCCGGTGAAGAGTATGATCGAACATGTTACGGCTTTGGTGTATTCGTTGAAGGGAATGGAGAGGCATTGCTTCATCCAGGAGGCATTCCGGGTTTTACATCATTTATCGCTCGAAATACTGACGCAAAAGATTGTGTGGTTGTCCTAGGTAATCAATGTCGCGATGACGGATCCCCAATAAAAACACCTGTTACTCAAGTGGTTGCTCTGCATCTATGGGAGATGCTCAAATGGTAAACGCGTAAGCGGGAAATGAACCCATCTTTTTAACGACTTTGAAAACTGCTACATGCTCATTATTAAAAATGAGCAGCAATATCATTCCAGGTCTCTCCTTTATCGAGGCGTAGTATCACAGCAGTTAGATAAAATCCCATTCAATTCCTCTTCTTAATACTCTCATCTCATAAAAATCATTAACTATCTTTGAAGCCCGATGACAATTATCTTTGATTGTACAAAGTCGAGCTTCAAGGTTCGATGTCCTTTTCAGGGAGCTGGCTCCAGCTCTTTTGTTTGAAGCACAAAATAAAATTCGGGGTTAAACAGATGAGAATCAAAACGAGCGAAAACCAGGGGGTGTAGTGCAGGCTGCTTAAATTCAACATGTATTGAGGCAAAAGGAAGGCCAGAACGAAGACGATGACGGAAGTTGCCAATCCCAATCCTGCAACAAGCCAGATGCCCGGCATCCCTCCTGGAATTTGATAGGGTCTGGGAACATCGGGCTTAGAATAACGCAACTTAATTGCTGCGGCAAAAATAAAAAAATAGGCAATAAAATAGAGCATAATAATCAAGGCAACGGCTATCCAAGAGAGAGCCTCCGCTTGGGGCAAAAAGATGAATAAAAGTGAGAACGCAAAGCCGAAGAAGGCTTGCACGAAAATGAGAAGAGTGGGCATGCCTTGAGCATTGATGCGTCGAAAACAGGGGGGGAGATCCCCATGCTTGGCAACAGCAAGCAGGCCTTTAATGGGTCCAGTATACCAGCCATTCATCTCAGTAAACATCCCCAGAAGGATAAGGACGAGCATGAAAGGAAAAAGAGCCGGAACATTTAACGTTTTAAAAAAAAGTTCCAGGATGTCTGCGTCGTTTTGAAAGAGATTGATTTTTTTTTGCTCCACAACTGAGATCAGAGCTAATGTTCCGAACAAATAGAGGGCGAACGAGATGGGAGCTGTGAGAAAGGCCGCTTTGGGATAATTTTTTTTGGGCTCTTTGACGCCGAGGGCATGATAGGTTGAAATTTCGATACCGGCAAAGGTCGTCAATATGGAAGCGAAGGTGCTCCAATTTTTAATGTTGGTAATATCTTTTGTGAAGGATTCTAGCGAAAACGTGAGCGCCAGGGGCTCTTTGTTCCAAATCCAGAAAAATCCAAAAGTCATGATGATCCCTGCCGGAAGGATCATTCCCAGCATAACTCCGAAAAAGTTGATCCAGCGCAAGAGACGCAGGCCCCGTAAAAAGGCAACGGTCATCAACACGATGAGAGCGGCAACAGCCAAGAGCTGGAATCGCCTATTCAGGGTTAAAGAGGGGTAGAAGAGCGATGCAGAAGACGTGGCGATGATTAAAAGAGGAACGGGATACCAAAAGATCTGTTGAATCCACATGATCCAGACAGCAGTAAATGCGGCGCGATGTCCAAAGGCCTCCTTGACCCAGACATAAATTCCCCCCGTCTGATGCCAGGTAGAAGCCAGCTCTGCTGTCACAAAGACGGAAGGGAGGAAAAAGAGAAGGCCTGCCAAGAGAAAGAAAAAGAGCGAAATGGAGCCGTAGCTCCCGAGAAGCGCCCAATTATTGATGCTGCCGATAACTGCAAGATTAGCCAGAGTAAGAGAGAGAAATCCCCAACTTTTTGGCAGACGTTGCTTCATGACTCCTTGCTTTTAGGCGCAACAGCCGGAGCGCACAAGATGGGAGAGGTCATCCGACGCAATCTTGTGCGCTCCGGTTCATCTTTTTTACGCTAAACGAGTAAAAAAAAAAAGTCTATGGAAGCCTGCGCGAAAAAACGATCTTAGATTGTCAAGGTCTTTGTGAAACGGTCCTTCTTTCGTGAGGTTCAATCTTATAGACCTCCGGACTCTTGCCGGAGTTTACAGGCTTGGAATGTGACCTGGGTCTCTATCTCTTCTACAAGCTCAGATTTCCAGCTGGCTTTTTTGAACAAAAGAATAAATTGAGGAAGAAGGCAAAAGAGGGACAAACCGAGAACAAACCAGGGAAAGTAGATTAAGCTGCTAAAATTCAACACATATTCAGGAAGAAGAAATGAGAGAATAAAGATGGCGAGGGATGTGGTAAATCCCAAGCCTGCAATGAGCCAAATCCCGATCTTTCCTCCCGGAATTTGATAGGGCCTATTAACGTGAGGATTTGAGTAACGCAACTTGATCACCGCTGCAAAAATAATGAGGTAGACAATTAAATAGAGCATAATGACAAAAGCTATGAAAATCCAATAAATGTAATTCACATTAGGAAAAAGGATATACAAGATAGAGAGAACGGAAACAATCAATGCTTGCAGAATCATCAGCGTCGTGGGCATTCCGCGAGAGTTGGTATGGCGAAATACAGGAGGAAGATCCCCATGATTGGCGATCGCCAGTATTCCTTTAATCGGGGCCGCGTACCAGGCGTTCATTTCCACATAGAGTCCAATGATGAAGAGGACAAGGGCAAATGGAAATAGGCCCGGTATTGGAAAGGAATTGAAAAAAATCTGAAGCACATCGACATCATTTTGAAAAAGGGAGATGCTGCTTTGTCCGACAACGGAGAGAATCGCCAGTGTGCCAAAAAAAGCCAGCGTATAAGAGATAGGCGATGAGATAAAAGCGGCTCTGGGGTAATTTTTTTGAGGATTTTTGACGCTAGGGGCATGAAAGGCAGACATTTCTATGCCGACGACAGTCGTCATGATGCCAGACAAGATACTCCAGTTTTTTACATTGCCGATGTCACGCATGAACCCATCGAAGGAAAACGTAAAAGCCAGAGGATATCCTTTCAAGATCCAGATGATTCCGAACGTAATGGTCAGAACACCCATGAGGAGGATCCCAAAGAGCGCTCCGAAGGCATTGATTCTGCTGTGCACTCTGATCCCCTGGAAAAAGACAAAGGTGGTGATCCAGAGCAGCACCAGGACAAAGATGAGTTGGTAAAAAGTATGATTGCCCCAAGAGGAGTGAAAGAGCAAGGCGGACGAAGAGGCAAGGATCACCAGGGGAAGGGGAAACCAGAACATGGCTTGCAGCCATATCAGCCAGGCGGCTGTAAAGGCGGCCCGATGACCGAAGGCCTTCTTAACCCACATGTAGAGCCCTCCCTCCTGATGCCAGGTTGAAGCAAGCTCGGCAGTCACCAAGATAGAGGGAATAAAGAAAAAAAGGGAGAGAATTCCGGAGCTCCCAAAAATCGGCCAATTGTTCACGTTTCCCAAGATGGCGATATTCGTCAGGATGAGAGCGATTAAACTCAGTCTTCTTGGGAAGCGCGCTTTCACGGCGTCAACATCTCCTTGCTAGGACTCGTAAGAAAGGCTTGCACCTCCATCTCTTCCGGGGGGGCCGATTTCCAGCTGGCTTTTTTGAACATTAAGATGAACTGCGGCGCGAGACAGATGAGGACCAATCCTAGAGAAAACCAGGGAAAATAGGTTAAACTGCTGAAATTTAAAACATAGTCAGGGAGCAAGAAGGCCAGGATAGAGACGACCAGGGAGGTTGCCAATCCTGTTCCCGCCACCAGCCAAATGCCGATCTTCCCTCCAGGTATTTTGTAGGGCCTTGGAACATCTGTTTTCTTATAGCGAAGTTTAATGGCAGCAGAAAAAATAAATAAGTAAGACAACAAGTATAGCATAATTGTAAGAGCGACAAAAATCCAGTAAATGTAATTAACTTGCGGGAAGAGAATGTATAAGATTGAGAGAACGGAAATGATCAACGCTTGAAGGATCATCAGAGTTGTGGGCATGCCTTGCTGGTTGACTTGGCGGAAAAGAGGAGGGAGGTCTCCATGGGTTGCAATTGCAAGGAGTCCCTTTATCGAGGAAGCATACCACGCGTTAATGCTCATATAGAGTCCCAAGATAAAGAGGATGAGCACCAGGGGAAAGAGTCCGGGGAGATTAAAGGCATGATAAAAAATCTCGATCACCTCCATCTCGTTTTGTGAGGCAATGATCTGTTTTTGCGCTACGACTGCAACAATAGCAAAGGTTCCTAAAAAGGCGAGAATAAAGGAGATGGGAGCGGAGATAAAGGCGGCTCTGGGATAATTTTTTTTTGGGTCTTTGACGCTTTGCGCATGAAAAGCAGAAATTTCTATCCCCTGAAGGGTAGTCAAGACGGCGGCAAAGGTGCGCCAGTTTTTTATATGGGAAAGGTCGTGCGTGAAGGTTTTTACAGAAAACAAAAGACCCAGAGGCTGTTCTTTCCAGATCCAGATAAAACCTAAGATAGTAATCAACACTCCGGATGTGAGGAGTCCCATCCCCCCTATGGAATTAAGTCGGCTTTGAACTCCCATGCCTTGAAAAAAGATAAAGGTAGTGACCCAGAGCAGCACAAGAGAAAAGATGAGTTGGTAAAAAGTATCGGTCATAGCGGGGGAATGAAACAACAGAGCAGTGGATGAGTTGATCAAGATAAGGGGAAGTGGAAACCAGAAGATCTGAGAGATCCACATCAGCCAGGCTGCTGTAAAAGCGGCTCGATGGCCAAAGGCTTCTTTAACCCAAACGTAGAGTCCGCCCGCTTGGCGCCAAGTAGAGGCCAGTTCTGCTGTAACAAAGACGGAAGGAACAAAAAAGAGGAGTCCTGCAAGCAGGAAGAAAAAAAGAGAGAGCGCGCCCGCATTTCCGATTAAGGGCCAATTTTCAACGCCTCCAAGAACGACAATATTAGTCAGGATGAGAGAGATAAAACCAATTTGTTTAGGAAAACGAGGACGCATCTTGCTTTTTAGTTCCCTTCTTTTCAGGCTAAAAGAGTACTTAAAAAAAGTCTACCGAGGTTCCAAGTTTGCAAAAAAAGAAAAGCACATTACAGTAAAAAAGGACCGATACCGAGCAAGTCATGCTTCCTCTTTTTTTCATCTTTGTCTATTCGCTCGCCAAAGCGGGGATTGTCTTAATTTTTCCCTCGATCATTAAAGAAGAGGCTGCCTATTTCTTTTTTTTATCCTTTACTCTAGAGGCGCTCTGTTCTCCCATTCAGGGAGCTATTTCGGATCGTTTTTCGAGAAAAAAGAGCTTAGTGGTCGCTTTTTTGGCCATTGCTCTAGGACAACTCCTTATTTTTTTTTCCTTCCAAACCTCTCCTCTCTTTTTCCTTCCCGCCATAGTGATCCATAGCATGCTCGGAAATGGGGATGTCATAGCCAGAGCCGCTCTTGTCGACCTCTACTTTCATCTAAACAGGAGGACAATTATCGGATGGTCTTTTATTGCTCAATTCGCACCTTGGATCATCACGGCGTTTTTTTTGCTTTCAGGGGTCTATTCAGCCATCATCTTTTTATATTATTTCCTCTCCGCTTTCCTCTGCATGCTGCTCTCTCTTTTCGTTTTCAAGGATTTCCGAGACATCCCTAAACACAAAAAGATTCATCACGTGGTTCTCGAGGAGATCAAGAAAAGCGTTGTCTTTTTTACGAACAAAAAACATTACCTGGGATTCGTAGGTCTCTTTTTCTGGGAGCTGGCTTTTGCCTTCTCGTTTTATTATCAAGACGAAGTGATCTCCTTTCGCTTTGTAGAATCCCAGATGATCATCTTTTTCGTGATCGGCTTTATCGTCGGAACCCTTTCACTCTTTCAGTTGAGCATCTCCAATAAACAGGCGATCCTGGGAGGGCTGACAATTGGGATTGTTGGCTACGCCATCGCCTTGTTATTATCAGTGATCCGAACCACCTGGCTAGAACAGAGTTTGGGTTTTTTCATTTTCCAATTTGGATTGGGAATGAGCATTACGGCCATCTATACCTATTTTTCATTGGGGCATTATCCCCACCAGCAGGGAACTCTCTTTGGAGTCTTGGACTCGATCCAGACCGTGGGCGAAATGCTCTCCGCTGCCATTTTGATCTACGCCGTGGTCTTTCCCCCTGCAGTCGTGGCCTTCATCGTTGTCGGTCTTTTAATCCTCTCTTTTTCTCTCTTTAAAAGAAACATTCTAACAAGCGCCCAGAAGATTTGAATTATTTCTTGTCGCCTCGACTTTGCGCAACATCTCATAAAGTTGAGGTAACATTTCGGGCTGCGACCGTCGGACTCGAAAATTTTGTTCGTCGTCCATAGCGCTTTGGCTATGGACTTCTCACAAACTTTTCGACTCCTTGGTCTCGCCACGAAATGTTTACCTCAACTTTAGAAGAAGTTGCGACTTTGCAACTTTTTGGATCGCGTAGAAGGGAGCCTTTCGGCTCCTGTCCTCGCACACCACCGTGCGTAAGGGGCCGAATACGGCGGTTCATGATTACTGTGACCTAGCTTCTACTCCAGGAGCGCCTTGTTACGTTTGACCGCCTTAACGGCCTCCTATATGTTACACTCATCCACAATGCCTTCTATCGTGAGGTATAGCTCATATCGATAAGAGTGACATTACTTATCTTCTCTTATTAGTATTTTTGATCTTTTATCAAAATTGCTTAACTCGTTTTCATCATACAAGCAAATAGTGATCTCTTTTTGGTAATCTTTGCTAGAAAAATGCACATGTTGCAATTGAGGATTCTCAAGAAGTTTATTTACATATTTTCGCAACTGAAGCACTTCTTCTTTAGTTAAATACAGACTAACATTATCCAACTTATTGTCCGATTCATTATCTAAAATTCTCAAAACGCCTCCTCCTATTTATGCAGAACATCATTCGGATATACTCGACTGATTTCTTCCCATTCACCATTAATAAGTTGTTCAAAATGTAAATGCGGGTTTTTATGTGGAGCCGGTTTTATAAAATCAAATCGTAATTTTCTTTGGCCATCCTTCGACAGAAGGACAATATCTCCGGATTTATTATAAATTAACTTTGTATTTTCGCCAAGCCAGTAAGAAATATCATTTTCCAGAGCTTTGATATCTACTCCCTTCTTTTCAAGAATTATCTTTCTGAGTGTATCATATCGTTGGAGTGTCCACGCTTCTGAAGACGCTCGGATAGCGTTTGTTTGAGCATTTATTGATGAAAGAGAGTCTAAAGTAAGAATTCCATTTGCTTTTTTGATCTGACGAAGAGATTGTACAGTCTTAATAGAGCCTGGTACTAATAAGATATCGATGCCATACTTGCCAATAAGCTGGCCGACTTTTTCGCCTTTTATTTTATCTTCCAGAGAAGGCCATGCATAGATAATCTCTCGAAGTTCTGGCGCAACAATCATAGCTGCTTCTAAGGTAGAATCTTGAAGGGGATGTGCACGAATAAAATCAAAGATGCTGTAAATGCCATCAACAAACCCACACAACATTTTTTTAGGATCCGACCCAATGGCCCAAAGGCAATGGCTTAGCCCTTGAAGGGAGGAAAAAATCCCGGGAATAAATTCTATTGCTTCCTGAGCTATCCCTTGCGAAATGCCTGTGGCAAAGCCTAATGCAAACTGCACCTTATCGGTCACGCCACCTTTCTGCCCAGAAAAATCCGAAAAAGCAAAATCCACTGAGGCTTGATCAAAATCTCCCAATTCAAAATGAGCTAAAGCACGTTCATAATATGCTTTTTTATTATTCGGATCTCTTTTGATAAGATCTGATAATGTTTTGACGCTTTCATGATATAATCCTGTTTCAAGATAAGCTGAACCTAAAGTCAATTCAATTTCGTTTTCTAACTCTTCGAAATCTTCTTTTGAGGCTGTCTTCAAAAGAGTTTCGATAGCATTAATGCAGTTGTTATAGTTTCCTAGTTGATAAGCCATCAACCCCTGATCATAGGTCGTTTCGATGTTGAAATGTTTTGAGGCACAGATGCGATGAATCTCCTCAAATGTTTTAGTAATTTCACTCTCTATTTTATCTAATATAATTTGCGCTTTTATGTAATTGTCTTTTTCATTTTTTAATATAACTTGATCGCTTTTGAGATTTTCTGAAATTGCTTTTTTCCCGCCATATGCTCTACATTCACATTGGATGCCGCACCTATTCCAACTCAGAAAGTCTTCCCACTTCTCTATCTGATGATTTAGTGCATCTATTTCAACATCGATATATCTTAGAAAACTCTCTCTTAAGATTCCTATCTTTTCAATAAATTCTCTGTAGAATTTTATTTCTTGTTTTTTTCCAAAATCATTTTTCGTAAAACGTTTTTTCACATCCTGATAAGTAACCCGTGCTCCTTCGCTTCCATATCTTCTGCTTCCATTTCTAAAGTATTTCGGATCATT
>Ga0156232_104_pt1 | contig 72243 bp, 61 predicted proteins | sample RifCSPlowO2_12_FD_107879 | JGI IMG/M metagenome (GOLD analysis project Ga0156232, IMG submission 107879) | Chlamydiae bacterium RIFCSPLOWO2_12_FULL_49_12
TCGGAGGATTTTCTTGTAACAATCGGGCATACCCTTCTTTAACTGCGTCTTGGACTTCTCCGATTGAAGGGAACTGATCAACCTCAGATCTAAATTTCATATGCGCCTGTCCGGGAAAACACTCACCACCAAAAGGCTTGAACTGAGCGAAAGTCGTTTCAATGATATGTCCAATTACATGAGCAGCTGTGTGCCATCGTGAATTGAGTAGGCGATTTGCTGCATCAACTTTTAATACTACCTTTGACCCAACGGCAAAATCTATGGGTTTCTCGAAACAATGAGTAATCTGGAAGATATCCCTCACTCCGCTGTTAACGCGATGGACATAATCTACAGGCACATCATTGATCGTTCCTATATCGCTCAATTGCCCCCCTCCTTGTGGATAGAAGATTGTTTGATCAAGTCGAATCCAATAATAAGTTTTCTGCTTAATTTGCGCGGTTCCAACTTCTACTACAGTTGCAGAAGTCTCAAACATTTCATCGTGATGTAAATATAAAGCTTCTGGCATATAGGTGCTTTTATCTTCAGCTGCTGTAACTGCTGCCATAATAACCTCCTATCAGGTTTTGTGATTTTTTTAGAAAATTTGATGTCCTACAAATAAGGCGTAGGTCATCGACTTTGTACATTTTTTGATAGTCAGATATCGGGGAGATGCCGTCCTCTCTGGCATACATTTCAAAGGAAGGGACGTGGGAATTTCTCACCTTAATAACTCACTTAAAAACTGTAAATACTAGAGAAGACATCTTAATGTGCGCTACCTGCCACAGCCCTGGCGCATTGCAAGTTTTTACTGCTCGCTCAGCAGCTACGATTCACTCGTAACTCACTCGTATAAAAGAATCTGGGTGAGAGGATTTGAACCTCCGACCTCTTGCACCCCATGCAAGTGCGCTAGCCAAGCTGCGCTACACCCAGGTAAAAAACGACTAAATAGAGGAAATGCCCTCAAATTGAAATTCCGCCCGTCTAAATTCCTTGATGCCAATCCGGGCGCACTCTTCAATGATCTTTTCTAAAACGTCTCCAGGATGCACTTCGGCTGCAGAAATATCCACAGAAATTGAAGCAGAAAAATGCACGCCTCCTCGGAGGCCTTTCACTTTGAAATTAGCGAATAGATTTTCTTTTTTTTTAGAGAGATTCTTAAAGCGAATGAGATTATTTTCTGAGAGATCATTCATAAAAGTTTAGATAAAATTTAAAGATTTTTAAATTTTAGAGAGAAAGAGGCTTTTCGTCAAGAGCCTAAAGCGGGATTTCGTGCTTGCGCAGGGCGGATTCAAGGGCCCATAGATAGGAGGAGTAAAGCGCCTGGGACTCTTTTTTCGCCTCTTTGCGCGCAATCCACACCCTAAGTTCAAAAGAGAGGGAGTGGTTGTCAAATTCTTTAAGATAGAGCTGAGGCTCTTTGTGAACCGAGGTGGTGGCGAGTTCCTTCGCAGCCTTGATGACGATCTCTTGGATCTTATCCTTATCTGCAAGAGGAGCTACTTGAAAGGGGATGGTCAGGATGTGGACGCCGATCAGGCGTGAGCGGTTGGTGATTTTTTTTATGACAAGTTCGGTGTTGGGGATGATCATCTGCTTGCCGTCTTCCGTATGTAAAACGCTTGTACGTACATTCATCTCTGCAATCGTTCCGGTCTCCCCTGACTCCAGCTGCACCAGGTCTCCCTTGCGGATGTTCTTGTCGATCAGAACGATGATGCCCGATGCAAAGTTCGTCACGACGGGAACCAGCCCAAACCCAATCCAAAAGGTCACGGCACCTGCAATGAAGGCGATGGCAGTGAGTTCGATGCCAAATGAGGTGATGGCAATAAAGAGGCCGATATAGAAGATGCAGTAGTAGACGACGCGGCTTAAGGTGTAGATTGCCGACTCTTCGAGGGCGCTGTAGCGCTCGCCGAGCTTTTTGATCAGCGTTTGGACGCCTTTTGCAAGAAAGTAGGCAATCAGCGCAATGAAGAGCGCCTTAAAAATGGCCAAAGGCGTGATGGGGGTATCGCCAATTTTAAAAAGACTTTCGTCGAACCAGGCCGTGTGCTTTTTCAAATAGGAAAAAGATTGACTCAAGGTGATTTGAAAACGCTCCCAAATTGTTGCATATCTTTCATTAAAGAGAAGGTCTAATTGTTGAAGGAGAAAGTCGTTTAAAAAGAGTTCGTTGTCCAGCTTGTTCAGGTTCAGAAAGGTTTCATTTACAAGAAGAAGAGCTTTGCGTTCGGAGAGCATCTCCTGCGGCTCGATGGTCTCTTGGGAGAGCTTTTTTAGCGTGCTCTCCATCTCTTCATTAGTCTGCCGTTTCCAGTCCAGGCTCTCTTTTTGAATTTTTGCAAGCTCATCGCTCCAAAGAGAGAGCTGTTCGAGAAGTGAGGCTTTTTTGTTCTCGGACTCTGTTGCCGGAAGAAGGATCTCTTTTTGGATCTTTTTATTGATGAGCGTCAGGTTCGCCAGGGCGGCTTTGATGTTTGCTCTTAAGACGGATTGAGCGGCGCTCTCGCGTTCTTGCTGAGAAAAAAGCTGGGGGTCTAATTTTCGATTCAAATTGGTCAGAGCGCGGAAAGCTTCCGTTTGGCTCAAGAGGAGTTGCTTTTCCGCCCCGGAGATCTCCTCCTCGAGCTGGGGCAAACGATCTTTGGAAGGTTGGAAATGTGTACGGGCATAGGTGATTTCTTCTCTGATGAGGCTAATCTGGCTCTTTTGCTTCTCAAGCTGAAGGGCGAGAAGCTGGTGGCGGTGTTGATGGTGCACAAGTTCGAGTTTGGTGAGGATGACCTCGATTCCCAGAGTGAGGCGATCCTTCGATTTTTCGGATGTTGTGAGGTAGTGGGCAAGGAGGGTGTTGTAATAGGCTGTTTCCGATTTGACGTTGTTGTCTGAAGTAAGAAGTTTGTTAGTCTGGGAGTGGAAAGCAACTTCATGTTCTCTTAGAGACTTTCCCAGTTGGATCAGGTCTGGCAGGTCATATTGTGAAAAAAACTCCTTTTTTACAAAGATGACAGGAGGAAGGGGTGTACGCGTTTCCGGAAGAGATTGCAGACTGACATTGATCCGTTTTAGAAGAGAGATTTCGTGGCTCTGTTCTTCTTCTGAAAGAGATTTTCTTAAAGTATCGAGGGCCTCTTCAGTTTTTTGGATGTGCTTCGGGAGGCTCTCGTCGTCGACATTGAGATAGTCCCACCAGGAAGGAGAGAGTTTCATCGGATCCGGAATCAAGAGTTGAGCTTTAGCTCCATTGCTGGGTTTAGTAAATGCTGATAAAAGGTGAGGAGTAAAGAAAAGAAAAAAAAGGATAAGGATCTGAGAAACCAGGGATTTCCTGAAAGGCATCGAACTATTCTCTTTCTTTTAATTCATAGTGTAGCTATATATATTTTGTTTGAAAAGTAATAAATTGAAAATCCAATGATGAAACTTGAAAGAAGCTGGGCAGAAAGGCTAAAAGAAGAGATTTCCCTTCCCTACATCCGCGATCTGAAGCTTTTTTTAGAAAAGGAAAAGGCCCAAGGAGCTCTTATCTACCCTCCCGAACCTCTAATTTTTCATGCCTTTTGTCAAACTCCGTACGAGTGCGTCAAGGTCGTCATCGTCGGTCAGGATCCCTATCATGGAGCAGGACAAGCTCATGGCTTAAGTTTTAGCGTTCCCTGCGGAATCGAGAAGCCGCCCTCTCTTAAGAACATCTTTATCGAACTTAAAGAAGATGCAAGGATCGATCCGCCCGCCACGGGCTGTTTAACGCCCTGGGCGCGGCAGGGAGTGCTTTTGCTCAATGCGACCCTTACCGTGCGCGCTAACGCGCCCCGCTCCCATTTTGGCAAAGGATGGGAGCAATTTACCGATGCAGTCATTCGGCTTCTCTTTAAAAGAGAAGATCCCTTGGTCTTTCTTCTTTGGGGAAAGTCCGCTCAAGAAAAATACCACCGGATCATTCAGATGGGCAAGGGGCCTCATCTTGTCTTGATGGCGGCTCATCCTTCGCCCTATTCCGCCTCTAGCGGTTTTTTCGGCTGTCGTCATTTTTCCAAAACAAATGCCTTCTTGCAAAAATGGAAAAAGACGTCGATTAATTGGGCTATATCTTGAAAAAATAGACAAGTATTTGTATGAAGGGGATTAGAAGTAATTATTTACTTTATACTGAACGCGCTTGAAAAATTGGAATTTCGGCTGCGCCAATGCTTCGGGGTTCAACGATCGCATCTTGCCCCCTATTGTCATATTGGGCGACGTGCGATCGTCGAGCCTGGGGGAGCTTTCGCGTCGGCCCAAATCTAATTTTTGAAGTGCTTTCGGTATAGTTCCTATGAGAAAAAAGAGAAGAAAAAATATACTCTCTTCGCTGGCAGATCTCGATTTTTTAGAAGATCTCGCCCCTTCTTTAGAAGAGAGTCCTTTTAAGAAGGCCTTGAAAAGATATTTTGCAGAGAGTGCTGACTTATATTCTAAGCAGCACCTCCAGCAAGAGATGCTGCTGCTTAGAAAGGCGCTCAAAGAGATGGACGAGGCCAAGATGGCGCACGCCCTGATGCAGGAGACGCGAAAAAAACTGCAGAGCGCCTATCAGGAGCTGCTCGAGAAGTCGAAGGCTTGAACTCTCTTAAAAAAAAGATGACAAAACTGAAAGAAAGAAAGCTTTTTGTTGTTCTTTTTCTCTTTGCCGCGCTCATGCCGGAGTTTACAGGATGGAAGAGGGAGCATTTTATGCGCGCGCGGCTCAGCGCTTTTGTCTTGCGATCTAAAGAGGTACAGGAGAGGCCTATCCGCATCAGCTCTAAGGAGCTTTATGAACGCAAGCAAAAGAGGGAGAAGATTCTTCTTTTGGACGTGAGAGAAAAAAATGAATTTGAAGAAGAGCACATTCCTGGGGCGCTTCATTTTCCCAAGAGCCAATTTGATCGAAAAGATCCCGCATTAATGGAGATTTTGGAAAAGACGCCTAAGGATGAAATGGTAGTGACTTACTGTGGAGCGGGCCATCGGTCGGGATGGGTGGCGATCTCTTTACGCAAGATGGGCTTTAAACATGTTTGGAATCTGGATGGAATCTCCTTTTGGAAGCGGTATCGTTTTCCGCTTGTCACAGGAGTGATCGTAAAAGGCGAAGAGGAGCCCCTTCGCATAGGGACCGAAGAAGTGTGGTACATGTACAGGAGTTTTACAGACGTGCTCTTCGTCGACGTGAGAGATGTAAAAGAGTTTGAAGAAGGTCATATCGAAGGAGCAGTGAGCATTCCTCTGACAGAGTTGGAAGGGCGGCTTGCAGAAATTCCGCAAGACAAAGATAAAGTCTTCTATTGCAGCGGAACTGACGGGGAGGGTCTTTGTTCGTCCAGTCTGAGTGCGGCGCGCATTCTCATCCACAAGGGCTTTCCTTTTGGAAAAATCAAGGTGTACGAAGGGGGATTTGGAGCGTGGAAGAGCCTTGGGCTTCCAATTACACTTGGGGATCGGGGATCTTAACCTTTAAGGGGGGAAGAGAAGCAAGAAGAGGAGCGATTTCTTCGTTCAAAAAGCGCATCACTTGAGAGGGGGCGAGTCCCACAAGGGAGCTTTCGGATGCCGCTCTTTTAATCTCTTCGTCAGAGAGCGCGATTTGGGGGTCTTGGGCAAGAGCGCCCAAGAGGTCGGGGAGGATGCCGGTCTTTTTGAGTTGCTCTTTAGCTTTAAGCGCGTGGCTGCGCAAGCATTCATGGATGGTTTGGCGCTCTTTTCCTCTTTTGACAGATTCCATCAAAATGTTTTCCAGAGCAAGAAAGGGAATTTCTTCCTCCAGGTGTTTTTTGATGAAGCGCTCGGAGACGGTAAGCCCTCTTGTCAGGTGGATGAGTTCGTTGCAAAGCGCGTCTGCACACAGAAAGGACTCAGGGAGAGAGCAGCGGCGGTTTGCAGAATCGTCTAAGCTGCGCTCGAGCCATTGGGCGGCCGCCGTATAGGCGGGGTTTTCGCTCAGCGAGATGAGATAGCGCGCGAGCGAGCAGATGCGCTCGGAACGATGAGGATTTTGCTTGTAGGGCATGGCAGAGGAGCCGACCTGGCTTTTTAAAAAGGGCTCTTCCACCTCCTTTAAGTGGGCGAGCAGGCGGATGTCCGAAGCCATTTTATGAGCGGACGTTGCAAAAGAGGCGAGGGAGCTTACGAGGAGCTGATCCCACTTTCTGGAATAGGTTTGAGAGGAGAGAGAGACGCTTTTTGCAAATCCCATCGCCTTGGTGACGTAGCGGTCGAGCGCTTCGACTCTCTTTTCATCTCCCTGAAAGAGGGTAAGGAAAGAGGCCTGGCTTCCCGTCGCGCCCTTGACGCCTAAAAAGGGCAGCTCGTCGCAGCGTCGTTGCAATTCTTGAAAGTCCAGAAGGAAGTCTTGAAGCCACAAAGAGGCCCTCTTGCCGACAGTTGTGGGCTGCGCGGGCTGCAGATGGGTAAAGCTTAAACAGGGAAGAGAGGCGTGCTTTTTGGCGAAGATAAAGAGCGCGCGAAGAAGGGCGGGGAACTTTTGTAGAAGGAGCTTGAGTCCCTGTTGCATTTGGATCAGATCGGTATTGTCCGTCACAAAGGAGGAGGTCGCTCCCAGGTGGATGATGGCTCGAGCCTTGGGACAGAGCTTGCCGTAGGCGTGGATGTGGGCCATGACGTCGTGGCGGAATTGTTTTTCATATCGGAGGCACTGTTTCAGGTTGAGCGTCTTCTTTTGGGCTTCGAGCTCTTTGATTTGCGCTTCTGTGATAGGAAGGCCGAGCCGCTTCTCTCCTTTGGCAAGGGCAATCCAAAGAGAGCGCCAGGTTGTATATTTAAAGACGGGAGAAAAGAGATAGGACATCTCTTGGCTGGCATAGCGCGTAGAAAGGGGAGTTTCATAGCGGGAAGAAAGGCTCATGGACCTTGCTTTGCGTAAGATTTGAAGGCGTCCAAGAGCTGACAAAGCCGCCTCTTTTGATCCTCCGTGGGTACAAAATGGGGCTCGTGGAAGAGTCTTTGGAGCCGCTTTAAAGAGGAGATGATGAGTTCAGCGATATCTTGAGCGCGCCTGTCTTCTTGAGCAAGAGGAAAGGTTTGGCGGATCAAGGAGAGCAGCTCTTGTTTGGGCTCGCCCCGATAATTTTTTATGATCTCCTCTTTTACGTTCAACGAACCCGAGCGGCTGGCGAGCGCATAGATGACTTGCCTTGGCATTTCCTCGAGCTTGGAATGGAGGATATGGGGGAGGGCGCGATAGAGCTCAAAGTATTGAAGAAAGTTGTAGGGTGTTTGGCGATTGCCATAGGTAGCGATCAGCCAGGCGGAAAAGGCGCCGTCGCGGTATTTTTTCAAAATTTCCTGCGCCTTTTTGATTCTTTCTCCGTGAAGGATGGCGGCCTGATTGTTGATGGCCTTCACTTCCGAAGAGATGTTGGCAAGAGTCAGCAGGTCGTCTTGAATATCCTGCTTTTCGCCCTGACTGTATTCGGAGAGGATGCTCTCAATGCGATGGCGTTCAAAATCGCTTAAGGGCGTCACGCGAAAGAGTCCGGAAAAACTCGAAAGATTGCCGCTTGAAGAGAGATGGGCCAGGCTTGTCATCTTGGATAATTTTTCTGTGGCGTTTTTAAGCCTTTTTGCCAGCATGGAATTGACTTTTACCATCTTTTGTCTCCTCACTTGTACACAAGTTGATCCAAGAATCGGTTTTTGGCCAGCGCAAAAACTCCCGCGGTTGGCCTATCGTAAGTGGGTCAATATTAAACTAATATGGACCCATTTACGATAGGACAACCCCGGGGCTTGGGCGCGGCCCAAAACCGATTCTTGAGTCAACTTGCGTATAAATACGAGCCAGCACTTCCTTTGTTAAAGAAAGGTAATCGTGCGCCGCTCTGCTTTTTGGGGCTGTTTTAAAGACGGGTTTTCCAAAGACCGAGGCTTCGGAGATGCGGATATCTCTTCGAATCTTCGACTGGAAGAGGCGCTCTGGAAAAGTCTCTTCAATGACTTCTAAAAACGCTTGGTTGCTCTTTCCCCGCTCATTCCAAAAAGAGAGGGCGACGCCTACAATCGAAAAGGGGTGACGCTCGGCGATGTTTTTCATGAAGTGAGAGAGCCGCTGCAATCCTTTCACGCTGTAAAACTCCGGCGTTGCGCAGATAAGCGAGTGCTCTGCGGCGATGAGCGCAGATTCCGTGAGCCAGCAGAGCGAGGGGGGAGTGTCGATGAGGATGATCTCATAGCTTAAAGTTTTGAGCAGCGCTTTAAGGCGTTCATGGGAGTAGCGGTCGGCTGCCAGCACCCCTGTCACCTCGATGCGCTCCAGCCAGGTGTCTGCGGGAAGAAGATGAAGATTTTTCACTCCGGTCTTGACGATCACATCCTGGATCTTTTTTTTGCCTTGGAGCACAGGCGCAAGGCTGTCTTGCCTGTCCGGATCGTAACCGAGGCCTGTTGTCAAGTTGGCTTGCGCATCAAAATCAATCAAAAGGACCTTTTTTTTGTGAAAAAGCGCAAGCGCCGCTCCCACATGCAAGGCTGTAGAGGTCTTGGCCGTCCCCCCTTTAAAACTACTGACTGCAATGATCTTAGACATCTAAAAAAAATGTTATTCCTCGCGAGAATCGATCTGGCTTTGCCGCGCAGCGCATCTTGGCGCTTGTTTAGGTAGTACCCTTTGATTCTTTTCCTCTCTTAAGTTTTCCAGGAAGTGCGGAAGGGCCACTTCTCCATGAACAACATTATCCCTTGTTCTCAGATTGACGGTTTTATTTTCAAGTTCTTTATCGCCAATTGTCAAAATGTAGTTGATCTGCAAGAGTTGGGCGTTTCTGACTTTTTTTGAAACCGATTCGTTGCTGTCGTCGACGTCGCAAATCAGCCCGCTCTTTTTGATCTCGCGTTCGACATGGCGCGCCCTCTCGATGTGGCGGTCTGCAACGGTGAGGATGCGTACCTGATGCGGACTCAGCCAGAGGGGAAACCTGCCGGCAAAATGTTCAATCAGAATGCCAAAGAAGCGTTCAATCGACCCAAAAATGGCTCGATGGATCATCACAGGCCGTTTGCGCTCTCCGTCGCAATCCGTGTATTCGAGTTCAAATTTTTCGGGAAGGGACATGTCAAGCTGAATGGTGCCGCACTGCCAGCGCCGGCCCAGGGCGTCGCGGACGTGCAGATCGATCTTCGGTCCGTAAAAGGCCCCCTCGCCCTCGTTGATCTGGTAAGGTTCATCCCACTCGTCTAAAGCGCCTTTCAACCCTTCTGTCGCGATCTTCCACTCTTGGGCGGAGCCGATGCTCTTTTCGGGCCGTGTGGAGAGTTCCAGGGAATAGCTAAGCCCAAAGGCGCTGTAAATCTTCTCAACCAGAGCAAAGAGGTCTAAGATCTCCTCCCTGATGTCTGATGGTCTCATGAACAGGTGGGCGTCGTCCTGATGGAAGCTGCGGACGCGAAAGAGGCCGCTTAACGCTCCGGAGGGTTCGTGCCGGTGGACGTGGCCAAATTCCGCAATCCTTAAAGGGAATTCCCGGTAGCTATGGCTCTTTGTTTTGAAATAGAGCATGCAGCCGGGGCAGCTCATCGGCTTGATGGCGAAGTTGCGCTCTTCGATGGAAAAGGCGTACATGTTCTCTCTGTAGTACATCCAATGGCCCGAGCGCTCCCACAGCTCTTGGCTCATCAGCTGCGGAGTTTTGATCTCGATATATCCCGCCTCTTGATGAAGCTCTCTCCAAAAGGCAAGAAGCGCATTCCAGATGATCATTCCCTTAGGATGGATAAAGGGCATTCCGGGAGCCTCTTCCTGAAGTGAAAAGAGATCGAGCCTGGGGCCGAGAAGCTTGTGATCCCGTTTTTTTGCCTCCTCGAGCAGGGCGAGATAGTCCTGAAGCTGCTTGCGGTCGGGGTAGGAGATGGCGTAGATCCTCGTGAGCATCTCGCGCTTGGAATCTCCTCTCCAATAAGCTCCTGCGGTCTTGAGAACCTTAAAAGCTTTGATCTTTCCCAGATTATACAGGTGAGGGCCGCGGCACAGATCAAAAAACTCCCCTTGGGAATAGGCGGTGATAGGTCCTTCTTCAAACCCTTCGATCAGCTCGGTTTTGTAGGGGTTGTGATCAAAGCGCTCGATTGCCTCTTCTTTGTCCTTAAAGTGAAAGCGGAGGGAGAGATAATTCTCCTTGAGAATTTTTTGGATCTCTTGCTCCAGGAGCTCAAAATCCTTATCCGAGATCTCCAGGTTGGCAAAATCGTAGTAGAATCCATTTTCAATGGGAGGTCCAATCGTTGGAGTAGCCTTGGGCCAGAGGCGCAAAACGGCTTGCGCCAAGACGTGTGCGGAGGAATGCCAGAAGACCTCTTTTCCTTCTTTGTTCTCAAAATTGTAAAAGATCACTTCGTCGCCTTCTGCCAACGGGGTCGAGAAGTCTCGAAAGACGCCGTTAATCGAGACGGCGACCGCTTCGTGCGGAGATGTCAGATTGAGCGCGTCGGCGACCTCCTTTGCGCAGCTTCCGTCCTTGAATTCTAATTTTCCTCGATCCTTAACTTTAATAAACATGGTAATATCACCGGTAAAATGGGCAAAGTTAGAATTGTAACGAGATCTCTTTCAAAAGACAAGGAGCAGTTCATCCCTCCTACGGCGAAAACCCGGCCCGTAAGAGCCATGTCTAAGATGGGGGAAAGCGGCAGCCCGCAGATCTTGCTGCCTGGTTTAAAGCGTCACTTTAAAATAGACGCTATTTTGACTCTTAAATTCTTGACTGTTTTAAGGTGATGAGTTAAGGTTGCCAAAAAGATCTGAAATTCAGGAGCTTAGAATGTTTTCGAGAGAGTTGGCCGGAACTTTAAAAAAATATGCCAAATTTCCGGTTGTTGCCTTATTAGGGCCCAGGCAGTCAGGAAAAACAACGCTAGTTCAAAATGTTTTTCAAAAGCATAAATTTTTGAGTTTAGACAATGAGATGACACAGATATTTGCATTGGAAGATCCTGAAGGCTTTTTATCAACCAATGAGAATGAGCATGGGATCATTTTAGATGAGTTTCAGTATGCCCCAAAGCTTACAACGTATATTAAATTGGAAGCGGACAAAAAAAAACGGCCTGGTTACTTTATTTTAACAGGATCACAAAACTTTTTGGTAAATAAAGCAATTACCGAGTCTTTAGCCGGCAGAGTTGGCATATTAAATCTTTTACCGCTGTCTAATAAAGAGCTTTTTGAAAACAAATTAACCTCTGGAGCTCTGAACGAAATGATGTTCTATGGTGGGTATCCAAGAATTTATGCCGAAAATATTTTACCTACAGAATTTTACCCTTCTTATATTTTATCCTACATTCAGAGGGATGTCGGGCAGTTCATAACACCCAAAAATATAGCTACCTTCCGGCGATTTGTTCAATTATGTGCTGGTAGAATTGGCCAATTATGCAATGTCCATGCTTTAGCCGCTGAAACGGGCATATCTTCTCCTACTGCCAAAGAATGGCTTTCTATATTAGAAGCAAGCTATGTTTTATTTTTTTTAGAACCTCATTTTCAAAATTTTAATAAAAGATTAGTTAAAACCCCGAAGCTGTATTTTTTTGATACTGGTCTAGCGTGTTCGCTCTTAAGAATCGACTCTCCAGAAGCGTTAAGCAATTCACATTTTCAGGGAGCTGTGTTTGAGTCTTTCATCATTTCCGATCTCTATAAGCAACAGTGCAATGAGGGGCTTCGTCCTTCATTATATTTTTGGCGTGATAGCGGAGGAGCGCATGAAGTTGATTGTATTTTAGATCAAGGCGATCAATGTTACCCTATAGAAATAAAAGCAGGGAAAAGTGTTGCAAGCGACTCCTTCCGAGGGCTTGATTATTGGAATAAACTTGCCAATGTCAAGCCACAGAACTCCTATTTGATCTATGCAAATGATGAAAAACAATTAAGAAAGCAAGGTAAAGTTATTGGATGGAAGGAGTCAAGCTCTTTATTAAGAAGTATTATTTCAGAAAAAAACGAAAGTATTAACCCGAGACTCAAATAGGTGACAAGATGCGCTGTGAGGCAAAGCCAGATCGATTCTCGCGAGGAATAACATTCTTGAATACGAAGGATTCCGAGCGAGAATCGATAGGGCAAAGACGCAACAAGCAGATTGTCACCTGTTTGAGGCTCGGGTTAATAAGATTGGATTTGATTTTGCAGTGCTCGACTTTGTTTTTTTTTGGAGACGGTGATTCACGGTGAAAGGGATTTTTCGGGACGGTTTTTTTTCGTTCTTCCTTGCAAAACTGCTTTCATCATAAGCCAAGCCGCTCTAAAATCTGTTAGATGAACAGGAACATTTCATGACAGGAGTGGTTTTTTTTCTTGCGTTTTTTCTCTCTTGCGCTTTTTCCTCGTTGAAGGCGCTTCCACAAGGCAATCCTGCTTTTCCGCAAGCGATGGAGCGCGGGCTCATTCTTCCCTTAGAGAATTTCGTTTCCCTGAAGGGGGAATATCTCGGGGATGTCACCTGGAGGTCTAGTTTTAAAACGGAAGAGGGCGTTGCGAGCAAGGGAAGGCGCCTTCAAAGCGAGCTCCATGCCGGCCTGCTGATTGTCAATATCTTAAATCAATTTGAGGTGTATGGATTGGCCGGAGCGATGAGGACGCGCTTATCACATGCTCCCTCGGAGGGCCTTCGGGAGCGGAAGTATGAAACTCCCTTCCATCCCGCCTGGGGAGGAGGAGGCCGCTTTATCGCCTTTTACTGGAAACGGGCGACGCTGGGGTTCGACGGGAAAATTATCGCGGCGCATCTTCCTGTCAGAAAAATCTCTTTTGGAAACACCTCCGTCGCCAGCGATGCGAAGTGGAGGATCAGGAGATTGCAAGGAGCCGGGGCGCTTTCGTATCAATGGGTTTTTTTTGCGCCCTATTTGGGAATACGCTACACCGAAGTTAGAGATCGCATTGAAGGAGTGTCAAAGAAGGCGCTGCCGGAGCGCTCGTTTCTTCTCAAGAATCGACATCCCCTGGGCGGAACCGTGGGATTTGGCCTCTTTCCAAAAGACTATTTCGCCATCAACTTCGAAGCGCGCTTTTATGATGAAGAGGGGTTTTCTCTTTTTTTCGACGTGAAGTTTTAGCCTTGCAGGGAAAGAAAAATTTCATTAAGATTTTTACTTTCTTCTTGTTTAGTCGCTGTTATGAATCGGTTTTTTTCCTCGTTCGTGCTCTTTTCTGCCGCTCTGGTCTTTTCAAAGCTCTCTGCCGATACCGTGGAAACGGCCACGGAACAGCTCGATGATCGCGAAGTCAAGTCGATTCGGGAGTTTATCAATACCAAACGCCAAGTAACCTTGAAAGAAATCGGCGGAAATCTTTCAATTAGCGCGGAGGTGAGCACAGAATTTCAGGACTCCAATGAGCGCCTGAATGGACTGAGGCAGCGCGCTCCCGGAGGAGCGACGGATGTGGCCGCCCGCGGCTTTGATATTGGCTTTGGACTGATCTTTGACTACCGCACCGACCGCACCTGGATGTCCGCCAAGCTCAAATTTAAGAACAAGGCCGGGCTCTTCGGCGGCACTGCTGATAAGATTAAACTCGACAAGGCCTATTGGGGAGTCCGTCTTCTGGAACAAGAGGCGTTGACGTTAGATTGCGAGGTCGGCCGTCGCAATCTTACGACGCTCTTTGATTCCAGAGCGGAATTCAATGCCAATTTTGACGGAGTGATCTTTAAATACGATCAGGGATTTGAGACGCTCGGGAATTTTTATGTCCATCCTGCGGTCTTTATTATCGATCAACGCAAAGACCACTACGGCTACGTAGGCGAGATCGGCCTGCTTGAGATCTTCAATACCGGGCTTTATGCAAAATATTCTCTTATCGACTGGGACACCAAGCACACTAATTACAGCCACCTCGACCAGTTAAAATTCGACTTTTTAATTTCACAATTCCTCCTGGGCTTTAGGTGTGTTCCTAAGTGGCTCAACCAAAATCTCGAGCTCTACATGGCCGGTCTTTACAATCACGAAGCCAAAGCGCGTTCTATTACCGCCTACCAGCGCGCGGCCTGGGCCGCCTATGCAGGGTTTTTAATTGGAATGACTAGAAAGCAGGGGGATTGGGCGTTTGAGACCTACTACCAGGCCGTTGCCGCCCAGGCCATCCCGGATTACGATGTCGGAGGAGTGGGAATCGGAAATGCCGCCAATACCTCTTTTTATTCCAACAACAACATCCCCACAACCCGAAAAACGGCCGCGGGAAATACAAATTTTCAAGGCTATCTCATCAACTTTAACTACATGCTGACGGATAACCTCGTCGTCAAGCAGTCCTGGAAGCAGTCCATCACGCTGAACTCGCGTATCGGCCCCTTCCGCCGATTCAAGCAGTACGAGGTGGATTTCATCTACGCTTTTTAGCCTATATAGCTACTTTTGAAAAAGTGAGGGTCGCTTGTTTCTTGTCGGCGTCCCAGGCGAAGTCTATTTGAAGAACATCCGCTGCACCCAGGGTGAAAAGAGTCTTTAGGAGGGTGGGCTGTCTCACTTCGGAAAGAAGATCTTCGCCGACAAGGCAGATGCGCTCATCATTTTTTACCGCTCTTTTTTTAGCTTCGATGAGTCGCGGAAGCGTAGCATCATGCGAGATGAGGTGCAGGGAGTAGAAGAGGTTTTCAAACCAGGGGAAGAGGCGCCTCTTTCCTTTTAGGAAAAAGAGGCGAAGATGAGGGACGGCGCCTATAAGGAGAAGGGTCTCTTTTGAGGAGAGCCGGCAGGCGATGAGGGGAGCGGAGGGGTAGGTCGCGAGGAGGGAGAGGTCCGGTTTTTCTAAAAAGTACCGGGGAATGAGAAGTTTTCTTGAAAGGAAGTGAAAGAGTGTGTCGGAGAGGCGGAAGATCAGAAGCAGAGCAAAGAAAAAGGTGATCACGCCGAGCAGCAGAAAGCCCCCGGCAGAGGAGAGGTGCAGCACTTCTCCAAAGAGGTAGATTGCAAAAGAGGCGATCAAAACGCCGGTAAAGCCTAAAAAATTGGACGCAGCGATGACCTGGCCTCTTTTTTCATCGGGGCTGAAGACTTGAACAAAGGAGTCCAAGGGTACGATAAAAGCTCCGCCGCAGGTTCCGAGAAGAAAGAGGAAAAGGAGCGTCAGGAAGAGAGAGTGGGAAAAGAGGGCAAGAGAGAGCAAAAAAAGAGCGATAAAAAGAGCTGCGAAACAAGAAAGGGAGAGTTCGATGCCTTTTCGAGAGGACTTGCCTGCCAAAAATGAGCCCAGGGCGATCCCAAAGGCAGTAGAGAGGAAGAGGTATCCGCCTGCGACCTCCGAGAGGCCCAAAGATTGCATGGCAAAGGGGATGATGTTGAGTTGGGCGAACGCGCCGATGAAGAGAAAAAAAGCAGAGCCGCTGACGGCTAAAAGAAGATGCCTTTCGGAACGGACGGAATGCAGGGTTTTAAAGATCTCCCGGATAAAGTAGGGGTTGAAGCGTTTTTTTGAGCCTTGCGGCGGCGTGTAGCGCACGCCGAAGGAGGCGATAAACCCCATTATTGCCAGGATCAGAGAAAAGGAGACGACCAGAAGGAAGTTGTAATTTGTGATTTCGGTCATGAAGGAGGCAAAGAAGGTGCCGATGATGATGCCGAGATAGGTAAATGAGGTGATTAGGCCATTTGCCTTGGGGATGGATTCCTTCGAAACGAGTTCCGGAATGATGCCGTACTTGGATGGCCCGAAGACGGCATGAAGCGCAGCCAGAAGAAAGAGAAGCGAGTAGCCCGCAAGCCCGCTTTTGAAGGCAAAGGCAGGGAGCGCAAGGACGAGGATGACAATCTCTACGGCTTTGATGTAACGTAGAATCCGCTGCTTGCTGTAGCGGTCTGCCAAGACTCCCGCTGAGGAAGAGAAGAGCAAAAAGGGGATGACGAAGACAGCGCCGGCAAGCGAGAGAATCGTGTTTGCCTCTTTCTCTCCTTGCGCCTGGATGAGCATGAAGACGAGGATAAGTTTAAAAAGATTGTCGTTTACTACGCCCAAAAACTGGGCGATATTGAGAAATCCCAAGGAGTGCCGCTGAAAGCCTTGAGGAGGAGGTTTTCGAAAAAGACGAATCATAAGAACACGGAAGTAGTCCTATCTGGCTAAAAAGAGTTTATAGCACGAAAAAGAAATGCAAAACAGAAAGAAATGATATGGGAGCAGCTGGCATGGGTGCGGCGCCGTCTTGCAAGAAGGCCTTGTGTAAGGTTGTTGTGAGCAATCGTTTTGAAAGGCTCGCCGAGGCCCTGGGAGAACATCTCTTTACAGGAGCTCTTTTTGCTCAAAGAGTTGTGCTCGTTCCCGGCGCTTCTTTGAAAAACAGACTCCTCGATGCTCTGGCAAAAGATCCCAAATGGGGCATTGCTGCAGGAATGCGCTTTGATTCCATTGAAGGATTTCTCTCTTTTTCCCTAGAAAAAACGCAAGAGAAAAAGAGGCTTCCTTCCTGGTGGGAGCTCTCTTTGCTTTTGGAAGAAGAGATCGCTTGCATGGAAGAAAAAGAGAGAGAGCATCCTCTGTTAGGCTATCTTAACGCCATGCCCCAAAAAAAAGAGGGGAGGATCCGCTCTGTTGCCCGCCATCTGAGCGCTCTTTTTTTATCCTATGGTCTTTACGGGAAGGGATTTTTAGAAGAGTGGCTGCAAAAAGAGGGATGGAAGCAGGAGCTTTGGAAAAAGATCTTTAGAGACCGATGGACCTTTCCTCTTGAGTCTTTCCAAGACCTCGTCCTTCCTCCTGTGCATCTCTTCGGATTCTTTTCCCTTCCCTCTCTTTATCGCGAGCTTTTTAAAAAGAGCGCATCCATTTTTTATCTCCTTTCTCCAAGCCCGTTCTTCCTCGGAGACCTCCTATCCGATCGCGAGACGCTTTATGTGGAAAAAAGAGGAAGGGAGAGGAAGGTCTCTTTTCCTGAGAGAAGAGAGGTAGAACACTATCTAAAACAGCCCAATCGCTTTCTTGCCAACTTTGGAAAAGAGCGCCGGAAGCTTCTCTCTCTTTTGGAAGACGAGGAGGCTCTTGTGGAAGAGCGGTATGCAGAACCTCCGGAGCCCCAAACGCTTCTGAAAAGGGTGCAGGCGGATTTTTACCATTTGCGCAATCCCGAACAGGAGCTTCACGGCTCTCTCTTCGATCCCACGATACAGCTTCACAGAGCGCCTTCCAGATATCGGGAAGTGGAGATTTTAAAAGAAAATCTTCTATCCTTTGCAAAAAAAGGCGTCGCCTTGAAGGAGATGGCTGTTTTGGCGCCGGATCTAAAAAGCTATCTTCCCTATATCGAAGCTGTTTTGGGCGCCCGGGAGAACCCCCTCCCTTTTGCTCTTTTCGAGTGTAAGAAAAGAGATGCTTTCTCTTTTGCTCAAGGATTTTTACATCTTCTCTCCTTAAGGGGGAGTCGTTTTGAGAAAGAGGAGGTGCTCAAGCTCTTCTCTTTTCCCTCTTTCCGAAAAGGATGCAACATGGATCCCTCTGACGCAGAATGTTTTTGCAGCTGGATGCGAAAGAGCGCCCTGTTGTGGGGTTTTGATCGCACCCATCGAGAGCGGATCCTAAAAGGAGAAGAAGGATCTTTTCTAGTGCGCACCGGAACATGGGAGTGGAGCTTTGAGCGACTTCTTTTTGGTCTTGCGACACTTGAGAGAACCCCTTTTTATTTTTCCTTAGATCTTGCCCCCTTGCCTTTGGTGAGCTTGACAGAGGCGGAACTCTTGGGAAAAGGGATTGACGCTATTCAAAGGATTTACAAAGCCACTTTGGAGATGGAAGAGAAAAAGCTGGGGTTTAGCGAGTGGGTTCGATTCTTTTCCGAGATGGCCGGAAATTTTTTCTTGATTAAAGAGGAAGAAAAGAGATTTTTTTTAGAGCTTGAAAGGATAGGGCGTAAGCTCTTTTCCTCAAGCAGCTTAGACCGAAAGAAAGTGACTGCTGAAAGAATGGGGTGCATTTTAAAAGAGTTTTTTCAGCAAAAAGAAGAGAGTCCGATTTCTTCAAATCGAGAAGTTGTCTCTTTCCATCCTTTAAAAGAAGGCAGCGTGCCCTCTGTTTCTGTTCTCTTTCTTTTAGGGATGCAGGAGGGGGCGTTTCCCCGAACAGAGAGAAAGAATCCTTTTCTTGACCCCGGCTTTGACATTCCCTCAAATCTGGATGAAGAGAGAAACCTCTTTTTGGAGGTGTTGCTGCTTGCAAAAGAGAGTCTTGTGATCAGCTGTTCCACTTCTTCCGACGAAGAGGGAGGAGAGCTCATGCCCTCTCTTTTTGTGCAGGAGCTCTTTTCTCATGTTGAAAAAGGAGGAGAGGAGAGGGAGCGCGCGATCGACTCTCTTTTTTTTCAGCATCCTCTCTTTAGTTTTGATGCCTCGTATTTTGACGAGAAGAGCTCTTTTCGCTCCCTCTCTCTCTCTCATTTTGCCGCAGCTAAAAGCTACTATCTCACTCCTTTAAGAGAAGAGTCCTCTCTTTTTGACCAGAGCGAGGAGGAAAAAAAAGAGCAGGGCGACAGGAGGGTTTCTGTACAACAGCTCCTAAAGCTAGCGCGCCATCCCATTCAATTTTTCTTCAATGAGACTTTGGGGATCTATTTTGAAAAAGAGGAGCAAGAGATAAGAGAGTTTACGCTCTCTTCCTACGATAAGGCCCGTCTCTCCCGCCTGGACCCATGCCTTCCTTTTGATGAGCTTGTGATGCAAGCCGAGGCTAAAGGAGAGCTCCCTCTTTGGCATTTTCGAGAGGTTGCAAAAGCGGCCCTTGAAGAAGAGAGAGAGGTGTACAAACGCGGACTTGAGGCATGCGGCGTCGATCTAAAAGGCCTCTTGACGATTCTACTTCGGGAGGATCTTCAAGAACCTTTAGAGCCCCTTGCAGGGACTTTACACCTCCCCGCCCTAGAGGCTGCCATGCCGGACGGAAGAAGGGTAAAAATTGTCGGGACGCTTCGAGGAATCTCTTTGCAGGGCTTGCTTTTTCATGGAAGAGATAAGATCGAGGATCTGGTTAAAGCGTGGCCCGCCTTCCTCGTCTTCCAGTGCCTTTCGCATCCGGCGCTAGAAGAAAAGAAGCTTCTTCTTACCAAAGCGGGGAAAGTCAAGAGCTTGTCTATCCAAGATCCTCTCTTAGCGCTTGGGCGCTATCTCAGTTATTTGGAAGAGAGCGAGCGGCGGATGAGCCCTTTCCTGCCGCGCTTTGCCGAAGCTTTTTTAAGAAAAGACGGGGCCGATCTGCAAAAGAGGCTCGCTTCTTTAGAAAAAGAGATCGCTATTTCGGGATCGGATCCCTATCTGGAATGGCTCTTTGCGCGGGAAAAAAAGAGAGATGCGGAGGGGATGATCTCCCGCTGGTCTTTGCTGCTTTGCGAGGCGATGGATGTTCTCCTTTGACGTGTTGGATCGAAACTTGAAGGTGGAAGGAGGGCTCTTCCTGGAGGCTTCCGCAGGCACAGGGAAGACCTTTGCCATTCAGCACCTTGTTTTGCGCCTACTTCTTGAAAAAGAGGCCCCCTTAACGTTGGATCAAATTTTGGTTGTGACTTTTACGCGCGCTGCCACACGCGAGCTCAAGCGGCGTATCCGCTCCCATTTAGAAGCAGCGCATGCGCAGCTGAGCGCTAAAAGCTCCGAGTGGGACTATCTCAACGCTCTTCTCGAATCAGGAGAGGAGAGAGTCTACGAGGCGGCCAAGCGCGTGGAAGCGGCTCTTCTCTGTTTTGAGGAGGCGCCTATCTTTACGATCCATGGATTTTGTCATCGGCTTCTGAAGGAGACCGCCTTTGAAGCAGGGGTTGGACTGGACCTTTACGACAGCGCCTCCGATAGCCTAAACGTACAATGGAAAGAGACGCTTTTTGACGCTTTCCGGACGGAACTCTGCCCGCCGAGCTTTTCAGCCTCTCAAATCCGCCATCTCTTAAGCCGAGGAGGCGGGGATCTCTACAAGCTCGCGGACGAGCTTTACGCTTTGATTCAAAAAGATAAAGAGATCCCCCTCTTCCTGGAATTTGGAGAGCTCTTTGTTGCCTTTCGAGAAAGGATAGCGGCGCTCTCCCGGCGTTTTTTGCTCTCTCAAGAGAGGCTTCTTGTCGACTTTCAAACCCACGCCTCCTGTTACAAGGAGATGACAGGTCCTGCCTTTAAGGAGCAAATGGAGCTGCTCTCTTCGCTATTAGAAAAAGGAGAGGTTGAAAAGCAAGAGTTTGACGCCTGCCTTCGGCAGCGGGAGTTTTTTTTAGAAAAAATGGTTCTTTCAAACAAAAAGGCGCGCTCTTTTCCTCCTTCAACAAGCGCTCTTCATTATCCCGGTTTAGCCCAGGCTTTGAACGAAGAGATTCTTCCCCTCATTTCTCAAGGAAAGGATCCCAGGCAGTTGTTGCTGCGCCTGGCATCCGGGGCGCACAAGCGCATGGAGGCCCTCGCCTCGGAGCAAGAAGAGCTTTCTCCCGACGCTCTTTTGAAAAAGACGGAAGAGGCTCTTTGCGACCCTGAGATTCTTATTAGAGTGAGAGAGAAGTTTCGGGCCGTCATCATGGATGAATTCCAAGACACCGATCCCATCCAATGGAGGATTGTCAAGCGGCTTTACAGGCCAGAGGCGGCTCCCTCCCTCTATCTTGTCGGAGATCCGAAGCAGGCCATCTATGGATTTCGAAAAGCGGATGTCTATTCCTATCTTTTGGCCGCTTCGCTCTTTTCAAAAAAGAGACATTTTTTTCTCACTACTAATTATCGCTCTGAGCCCTCTTTGATCCATGCGCTCAATACCCTCTTCTCCTATACTAAGTCCTGGCTTCCTCTTCCTGCGCAAAAAAAAGCCCTTTCTTGTCCGGCGCTCTCCCCTGCCCCCGGAAAGAGCGCGTCAGAGATTGAAGATGGAAAGAAGAGCGTCCATTTTTTTCTCTCCGAAGGGAGATTAGGAAGAGAGGGAAGCTGGCCGACGCTTCAGATCGAATGCGATCTCTTGTTTCCCTTTCTTGCAGAGGAAGCGGTCCGTCTGCATAAAGAGAGAGAAATTCCTCTGGAGCAGATGGCTTTTTTGGTGAAAGATCGCTTTCAAGCAGAACGCCTTCAGCTCTTTTTTCACGGTAAAAACATCCCTGCTGTTTTAAAAAGAAAACAGGAGGCGGCGCGCTCTTTAGCTCTTCTTCCGATGAAAGAACTTCTCGAAGCCGCCTGGTCCCCCGGCGACTTGAGTGCGCTGAAAAGGGCGTTGGGATCATCTCTTTTCCTATGGGATCTTCAGCGCCTCATAAGCCGCGAAGAGGTTGCGCGCATCCAGCCCTTTTTCTTTGAGCTCAAAGAGGCGTGGAGAGAGGGCGGCGTGGGCCTTCTCTACGAGAGAGTGCTTCAGAGCGGCGTCCTAGAGAGACTGCTAGCCGCTAAAGAGCTCGCTCTGTATGCCGACCTCCAACTCCTGGCAGCGCTTCTCATGGAGAAAGAGGCTCAAGAGTCTCTGCAGCCGCAAGAGGTGATAAAATTTCTTAGACGCCTCAAAAATGAAGAAGAAAAAGCCCCGCTTCCTGCCTCCCCGGCCCTGGGAGGGGTTCAGATCCTGACGCTCCATATGAGTAAAGGGTTGGAGTTTGAGGTGGTCTTTGCTTTGGCCCTTGCCTCACGCCACCTGAAGCTTGAAGAGTTTGTCTCTGTGAAAGAGAAGACAAAAGAGTGGCTTGTTCCCCTCTCTTTAGATCCGAGAACAAAGAGCGTCCTTCTTGAAAAGGATGCCGAAAAGCTCAGGCAGCTCTATGTGGCGCTGACGCGGGCAAAAAGGCGCGTCTATATCCCCGTCGTCTTGGACGAAGGAGAGAACAACGTGCCGATGGGGACGGCTTCTCCTCTGGAGATCTTTCTTGGCCGGCTTCTCTTAAAAGAAGAAGGGTGCGATTTGGAGCGGGTGTATGCCTTGCAGCTTCCTCTTGCACGCGACCGCGTTTTTTCCCTTCTTGATGACCTGAAAGCCTCCGCTCCTTTTTCCCTTGAGGTTCTTGCAAACAAAGAGAGTCCGCCCTTTAGCCCGGCTTCCCTCCTCCCCTCTTTGATTCCTCCGGATCCCTTCGCGCCCGCCTTTCCTGCAGAACCTGTTCTCTCCTTCTCTTCATTGACGCGAAAAGAAGAGAGCGCAAGCGCGCCGTTTAAACTTCCCTCGGCGACAACTCTTCACGCCCTTCCCCCTGGAGCGGAAACAGGAGTGCTGCTCCATGCCCTTTTTGATAAGATCTTCCTCTATGAGCTTTATTCTCCCTATGCCAAAGATAAGATCCGCCTTCTTGTCGAAAATGAGATAGCAGCCACCGCTCTTCAAGGCTTAGAAGAAGAGGTCTGTACGCTGATACAAGGGGTCTTTCACCTTCCCCTTTTAGACGGGCGGGAGGCTTTTTCTTTGAGCCAGCTTAGGCCGGGCGAGGTGCTTTCCGAATTTGAGTTTGTCCACCCTTCCCCAAGGGGGCTGATCAAAGGATTCATTGACCTCGCCTTTCTCAAAGAGGGAAAGTACTATCTTCTCGACTGGAAATCCAACTTTTTGGGAGAAGATGATGAGGCTTACGCGGAAGAGAAATTGAGAGAAACAATGGAGCAAAAGGATTATTTTTTTCAGGCCTCTCTCTATGCAGGCGCCCTGAAGCGTTATCTGGAACTCTTTGATCCACGTCCATTTAAGGAGATATTCGGAGGAGCTTTGTATCTCTTTGTCCGCGCGAAGAGAGTGTATCGCTTTTTCCCAAATCTGTTTTCATGGTAATAGTAGAGACATGACGGAAATTAGCATGGAAGCAATCCGGCTCTTCCAAAGGAGCCGATTTTTCCGGGGGCTTACGGAACGGCAGATGCGCGAACTTATCCCCCTGGTGCGTAAGATCCAATTCGATGCGGGCGATTACATTGTCCACGAGGGAGATCTTGCCAATGATCTCTTCGTGATTCTGGAAGGAGAGGTCGATGTCATTAAAAAAGAGCCCTCTTCCGAACAAAGGCACCGCCTGACCAAACTCACCCAAGAAGACATTTTCGGAGAAATGTCCTTGATTGAACAGGGAACCCATTCGGCAACGGTGCGCGCGGTCAAGCCCACGACGCTTCTTGCGCTCTCGATCAATGAAGCGCGGATGCTCTCTTCTGAAAAGTCAAATTATGAAAGACTGAGGCAGAAGATGCGAGGGATTATCGAGGAGATCGACTTTCTGTCCCGAGAGCAGCCGACCTATTTTAAGCTTTCGACAAATCTGGCGACAGAGCTCTCCTTGAGGCTTAGGCAGGCCAATGAAGTGACCGTCGACTCTCTTAAGGGACAGCTCCATGAAGCGCGCTCGAGAGTTGCGATGGGAAGCTTCATGATCAATGTTCTGACGATGCTGGTCCTATATGTCTTTTCGCTCAAGGCCATCTCGACCTTTGGAGAAGAGGGACTTTCTACTGCCATTATCTCGGTCCCCCTCATTGTTCTCTTTGCCTGCGGGCTCATCGTGATGATGAAATCGCATGGCTATCCTTTAAGCTTTTACGGCCTCACGCGGAAGAATTGGAAGCGGAGCGCTTTCGAAGGGGTTCTGATTTCCATTCCTCTCATCGCTCTCTGTACGCTCATAAAATGGTTTTTGATCACCTTTATTGAAGGGTTTGAAGGCGTGCGCCTCTTTAGCTTCACTTTAGGCATCAATTCCGATTACTTAGGCAAGGTTCCCCTCTTCGTCATTGTTATCCTGCCCCTCATCTATCTGCTCTTCACCCCTCTTCAGGAGTTGATTTCCCGAGGCGCTCTGCAGAGCTCGCTTGAGGAATTTCTGGTCGGAGCGCACAAACAGTGGTGGGCTATCCTCCTCTCTAACCTTCTTTTTAGCGTCACTCACCTGCACGTCTCTTTTGAAATGGCGCTCGCCGTCTTCATTCCCGGTCTGGCCTGGGGCTGGCTTTACTCTCGCCAGCGTAGCCTGGTGGGCGTCTCCGTGTCCCATATGGTGGTCGGCAGTTTTGCCTTCTATATCTTAGGAGTCCAGGGAGTTTTGACCGTAAATCCTTAAGCTCGACTTTGCACCATTTGCGATGGCGCCTCCTTGAAATTCGGCTGTCGCAAATTGACAACGTCGAGATAAACTATACACAAGTTAACTCAAGAATCGGTTTTCGGCCAGCGCGAAAACTCCCGCGGTTGGCCTATCGTAAAGAGGTCAATATTAAGTTAATATGAACCTCTTTACGATAGGTCAACCCCGGGGTTTTGGCGCGGCCCAAAGCCGATTCTTGAGCTAACTTGTGTATATTCTATAATGGACGAGTGATACGCAACCTGCTTAAAAAATCAGGAGCTTAAGCCCAAACCCGATTCTTGAGTCAACTTGTGTATATAGCAGATGTTGATCTTCTCTTTGCAAAGAGCGTTCTCAAATATGCGCCTTTAGCCAAGAAGGGCGCAGTTGAGGCGATTTCCCGCGCCTTGGCGGGGGCCCGCCAGGGGCATCTGTGCGTGCGGGTCGAGGATGTCACTCTTTTTCCCGAAGAGGTGGTCGAGAGAGTGGATCGGACAAGCGGTCCTTTTGCAAAGCCGCTCTGTCTCTTTGGAGACCTTCTCTATTTGCAGAAGAACTGGATTTTTGAGAACCGTCTTCTCAAGGAGCTAAAGAGATTGTCGGAGCCGCTTCCTCTCTTGCGACTCTCTGATGAGGCCGAAGATCTGACGGAAGAGCAGCGGAACGCAATGCAAAGGGCGGCCGGTTCTTCTCTTTCCCTGATCACCGGAGGGCCCGGAACGGGGAAGACCTACATGGCGGCGCGCATCATCCGGGCCTTCTTGAAAGAAAATGCGAGTTTTCGCTTGGCGCTGGCTGCCCCGACGGGAAAGGCGGCCGCTGCCCTGGAAGACGCTCTTTCCGGGATGGGGGGCTCTTTTCCTTCGGCTCGTGTGGCGACGGTGCATGCCCTGCTCTTCTTAAAGCCCCATAGTGAGGAGGTTGAAAAAAAACTCCCTTACGATCTTATCCTTGTTGACGAAGCTTCCATGCTCGACGCGCGTCTTTTCGCCGCCCTCTTGGCGTCTGTACAAGTGGGAACGCGCCTGATCTTGATGGGAGATAGCGACCAGCTCCCGCCCGTGGAGGCGGGATCTCTTTTTGCAGATCTTTTGGATCTTGGCCTCTTTCCTTGTACGCGTCTGACGAAATGGCTGCGTACAGAGAGCCGTCCTCTTTTAGAATTGGCCCGCGCCATACGGGATGGAGATAAAGCTGTGGCGCTTCAACTGATGCGAAAAGAGAGTCTGCAGGGTGATTTCGGATTCTCTTTTCTCTCCGTCAACCAAATCCACGAAAGAATCTGGAGCTTTGTGAAAGAGCGCATCCCTGCGCATTTTAGCCAGAGGCCGACAAAAGAGGAAATCCGCCAGGTGTTGGAGGGATTTCGCATTCTCTCCTGCCTGAGAACGGGGCCTTTGGGCGTCGATGCCCTCAATCAAAAGCTTGTCAATCAGTTTTACAGAACAGCTCCTGTGGGGAGTTATGTGGCCATCCCCGTTCTCCTCACTCGCAGTGATTCCTCACGAGATCTTTACAACGGACAAACGGGAGTTTTCATCAAACAAAAAGAGGAAAGAGACGGCGTTCTTTTGACGGAAAAAGACGAGATCGTCTTTGCTGAGCGCACCCTGCCCGCTCTTGCTGTGGCGCACTTCGAGTATGCCTGCTGTCTCTCGGTCCACAAGAGCCAGGGGAGCGAGTATGCGGAAGTGCTGCTTCTTGTGCCTAAGGGATCGGACAATTTTGGAAGAGAGGTCCTCTATACGGCAGCAACCCGCGCAAAAAACCAATTATGGGTTGTCGGGGATGAAGCAACAATAGAAAAAGCGCTAGAGCGCTCCTCTCGCCGACAATCGGGACTTATACCGAACGCACTTCAAAAATTGGAATTTCGGCTGCGCCAAAGCCTCGGGGTTCGACAATCGCATCTCGCCCCATATTTCTAATATTGGGCGAGATGCGATCGTCGAACCGCGAGAGCTTTCGCGTCGGCCCAAATCCAATTTTTCAAGTGCGTTCGGTATATTTAGAGGGGGCCTGGGCTTTTTGCGTAGCGGCGCTTAATTTTCGGCTGAGCTTGGACTTAATCCTGGAGGCTTTATTGGGCTTGATGATTCCCTTTTTCATGCCTTTGTCAACCAGACGATAGAGGCTGCTTAGTTTTTCGGAAGGAGCTGCAGGGCTGTTTTGCGTGCAAGCATCTTGAACGGCGCGGATAGCGTTTTTTACTTGTGATTTGAAACTCTTGTTTTTCAACAGGCATTTCTTGCTTTGCAGAATGCGCTTTTTTGCAGTGGGACGCTTTGTTTTTGTCTTTGGAGTCTCTTCAGCCATAGTTTCCTTTCCTTCGTTATTTCAATTTAGAGTATGGTACTATAGGAGTAAAATATAAGTCAAAACGATGAGACTCTTTTACAGGGTTCTTTTTCTCATTTCCGTGTTGGTTGCTCTCTGGTTTGCTCTCAAGAGTGTCGTTGGAGCCTGGGGTTATCTCCGGCTGCAGGGACAAGCTCCTGCTGTCATCGAGGGATGGGAGATAGAAGAGATCTCTCCCTCGCAATTTGGCTACAGGGTAAAGTACTGTTTTGAAGCGCAGGGAAAGCGCGTCAAGGGAGAAGAGGTATTAAAATCGCCCCTCTATCCCAACCGCTATGCGGCAGAGGGCAGCTTAAAGTCATGGAAGGAGAGGCAATGGACGGTCTACTATGTTCTTCTTAATCCCCTCACGAATACGCTGGAGAGATCCTTCCCCTGGAAAAGTCTTCTTTATGCCCTCATATCTATAGGCGTCTTGTTCTACTTTATTTTCCTCTATCAGAGAGCGGAACAAATGAAAAAATGACCGAATGCGGTCTATGCAACGCTCTCTCATTTTTTTGCAAGGGCCTCCAACAAGAGCTGTAAAAAGGCGTTGCAGAGCGTGCGGATGCTCTTCCACAGAGAAGAAGGCCTTCTTTTTTTGATCAGATGCTGCTTTCTTTTGTTAAAATATTCCTTGAGCCCGGGATCTAAACAGAAGCGATGGGCCAGCGAGCCATAAAAGGTCCGGTTGCCGGCCGCCTGAAGAGGGCGCGAGAGGAGAACGGGAAGAGGCTCGGAAGAAAAGAGGCGCCTGCTCTGCCGGCAGACCTCAAACTGGTCGTAGATGAGCCAGCCTCCTCTTTGATTAAAGCGAGCAAAGAACGAGAGGCCGCCTCGCAAATACTCTTCTGCAGCCGAGAGAAAATTTTTATTAAAGCGCCTCTGGTAAAGGATCCAAACGGGGAGGAGATGGAGGCTTTGATAGGCTTCGCAGCGCGCCCGGGCTTCTTCCAAAGAGATTGACGAGCACTGGATCTCAAAGACGATTTTTTCCCTTTCCCAAGAGACGTCCGCGATGCGCCCGATGGCGGGATAAGCCTTTTCGATAGCTCCTTCGCCCGGAGGAAGAAGCTTGAGAATGAAGAGTTGCAGCTGCAAATGGGCCCAGCTCTTTTCGTGCTGGCGGCAGGAGAGGGGGGGAGAGAGGTGGAAAAAGTGGGGTTGGCGGTGAGGCCCATGGCGCAGGCGTACCGTAGCGCCACATTCCAGACAGGCGTAGTCGCTCCGTTTTTTAGCCTCCGAAGCTAAAACATTAAAACCTTTTTTGCATCGAGCAAGAAGCTGCATAAGTTCTTGTGATCCTTGACAGTTAGGAAAATATTAAGGTATAATATAAAAATTACCGATAATTTTTTTTATCATGGCCAAAACTTCATCTTTTAACGCTCCTTTTAGTCAGCAGCACCAACAAAAAATCGAAGAACTCGTCGCCCTCGCTAAAGAGCAGGGGTACATCACTTATGAGGAGATTAATGAAATTCTCCCGATGAACTTCGACTCTGCAGAGCAGATCGATCAGGTGCTCATCTTTCTCTCGGGGATGGATATACAAATCTTGAACCAGATGGAAGTGGAGCGGCAAAAGGAGCGAAAGAAAGAGGCCAAAGAGCTCGAGGGCCTTCCCAAGCGTCCTGAAGGCATTTCCGAAGATCCCGTGAGGATGTATTTGAAGGAGATGGGATCGGTTCCCCTCCTGAGCCGCGAGGAGGAGGTGGAGATCTCCAAGCGGATTGAAAAAGCGCAGATTCAGATCGAGAAGATCATCATGCGTTTTCGCTTTTCCAATCGCGAAGCGATCTCCATTGCAAACTACCTGATCTCCTCCAAAGACCGCTTTGATAAGCTCATTGCGGAAAAAGAGGTTGCGGATAAACAGCTTTTCTTAAAGCTCCTCCCCCGGTTGAGCGATTTGCTCAAACAAGAAGATGGGATCTTGCAGAATCTCTTGCTCCAAATGTGCGACCCTCACATCAAGAAAGTGAATCAAATCAAGTTTCAGGAAGAGATTGAAAAATGCCGCATCCGCACGCAGGCCTATTTAAGGCAGATGCACTTTCGCCATAACATCATCGAAGATTTTGGAGAGGTGATTCAATCTGCATATGATCGCTTTTTGGTTCTGGAAAAAGAGACGGCGGAGCTCGCTCCCCGAGCCGAAAAAAATAAATTTGCAGCTTCGAAGCTGCTTGCGGTCGACAGAAAGCTTCGCAAGCGTGAACTGGCAGCGGGAAGGACGCTGGAAGAGTTTAAAAAAGATGTACGCATGCTGCAGCGCTGGATGGACAAAAGTCAGGAAGCCAAGCGGGAGATGGTGGAGTCGAACTTGCGTCTTGTCATCTCCATTGCAAAAAAGTACACCAACCGCGGCCTCTCCTTTCTGGATCTCATCCAGGAAGGCAACATGGGCCTGATGAAGGCCGTCGAAAAGTTCGAATACCGCCGCGGCTACAAATTTTCAACTTATGCCACATGGTGGATCCGACAGGCTGTGACCCGCGCCATTGCCGATCAGGCCCGTACTATCCGCATCCCTGTGCACATGATCGAAACGATTAACAAAGTGCTGCGCGGGGCCAAGAAACTGATGATGGAGACGGGACGGGAGCCTACTCCGGAAGAGCTGGCCTTGGAGCTTGGCCTCACTCCCGAGCGCGTGCGCGAAATCTACAAGATTGCACAGCATCCCATCTCGCTCCAGGCAGAAGTTGGAGAAGGGGGCGAAAGTCAATTCGGCGACTTTTTGGAAGATACTGCTATCGAATCTCCTGCTGAAGCAACCGGATACGCCATCCTCAAAGATAAGATCAATGAAGTGCTTGCCACCCTTACAGACCGAGAACGCACCGTTCTCATTGAGAGATTTGGCCTGCTTGACGGCAAGCCTAAGACTCTGGAAGAGGTAGGCGTGCGCTTCAAGGTCACCCGCGAACGGGTGCGCCAAATTGAAGCCAAGGCCCTTCGGAAGATGCGCCATCCTACCCGCTCCAGGCAATTACAGGCCTTTTTGGATTTGATTGAAGGAGAATAGATGGAGCGTAGCGGAATCGAACCGCTGACCTCAACAATGCGAGTGTTGCGCTCTACCAACTGAGCTAACGCCCCAGAAAAAACAACTCTTAAACTCGACTTTGCAACTTTTTGGACCCGCCTGCCTCGTCTATTTGCTCCCCCGAGAGCAAATATCTCGAGGCCTTCGGGCCCAAAAAGTTGCAAAGTCGAGTTAAAAACGGAGTAGAAATGGAGCGTAGCGGGGTCGAACCGCTGACCTCAACAATGCCATTGTTGCGCTCTACCAACTGAGCTAACGCCCCAGCAAAAAGGCAACTTCTCATAAAGTTGAGGTAAACATTTCGTGGCGAGACCAAGGAGTCGAAAAGTTTGTGAGAAGTCCATAGCCAAAGCGCTATGGACGACGAACAAAATTTTCGAATCCGACGGTCGCAGCCCGAAATGTTACCTCAACTTTATGAGATGTTGCCAAAAAGTCAGTATTTTAGATTGAATCCTTTTTTCCAACAATATAATCTCCACTCTGATGTCTCTCTTTGCACAGGTCTTGCTTGCTCCTTCTGATCCCATCTATGGACTCATGGAGGATTTTAAAAACGATCCAAGAGAAAAAAAGGTCAATTTGGGGATTGGGATCTACAAGGATGACTGCCTCAATACCCCCAAGATGCGTTCTGTCGCAAAAGCCGAAGAGATTCTCTTAAAAAAGGAAAAAGAGAAGCTCTATCTGCCGATAGAGGGCAATCCGCTCTACTTGCAACGAGTGGGCAGTTTGCTCTTTGGGGACGCTTTTTGGCAGGAGCATCACATGAGAGCCGCCGCAATTCAGACTGTGGGCGGAACGGGAGCGCTGAGACTTGGGGGTGATTTTTTGAAAAAAGAGGGATTAAATCGGCTCTATATCAGTCATCCCACGTGGCCGAATCACAAAAAAATTTTTACGCAGGCAGGGCTTACCCCCCTCCCCTATCCCTATTTTCATGAAGGGGAAAAGAGGGTCTTTTTTGAAGAAATGAAGCTCTTTTTAATGAAGCAAGAGAAGAGAGGCGCTCTTCTTTTACATGCCTGTTGCCACAATCCTTCCGGAATGGACATGAGCAGGGAAGAGTGGAGGGAGGTCGCAACGATCTGTAGAGAAAGAGAGCTGCTTCCCCTTTTTGATCTTGCGTATCTCGGCTTTGGCTGCGGTTTGGAAGACGACGCCTTTCCCGTGCGCTATTTTGCGGAGCAAGGGCTTGAATTCTTTGTTGCCCTCTCTTTTTCAAAAAACTTTAACCTCTACGGGGAACGTGTCGGAGCCCTCTATTTTTTTGGGGAGCATCCCGAGACGGCCTGCAGGATCAAGAGCGTGCTCAAGAGCCTTGTGCGCACAGCCTATTCGAGTCCTCCGCTGCATGGAGCGGCCATTGTTTCAGAGATTTTGGGATCTAAAGTCCTTAAGAGAGAATGGGAGGAGGAGCTCCATGCCATGAAAGAGCGTATTGAGCGTATGAAGCGCAGTTTAAAAGAGGCGCTCTCTAATGGATCTCGAAAAGAGGCATTTCGGTTTTTCGATTCGACCAAAGGGATGTTTCTTCTTTCGGGATTAACCGAAAGCCAGGTCGAGAGGATGATAAGAGAGCGTGGAATTTACATGACAAAAGACGGCAGGGTCAATCTGGCAGCTTTGACTCCGGATAATCTCGATGGCGTGGCGAATGCGATGCTTGAGGCAGGACTAGAATGAGGCGAACCCTAAAGCCCTTTTTTTTGCTCGTTTTCTTCTCTCTTTCCCTTCTGAGTTTGCCGGAAAAGGTCACGGGGGGCCTGCGCAGTTTGACGGCATCGGCGGTCGCGCCCTTTTGGAAGGGGGTAGAGAGAAAAAAGGGAAGAGGCGCTCTCTTACAAGAAGAGCGGCTTCAAGTCGAAAACCAGCGTCTTAAGGCAGAGATGGAGACGCTAAAAGAATGGATTGTCTCTGAAGGGAGGCGTGAAGAGGAGCTCAGCCGCCTTTTATGGTTGAAGGGGCAGGAAAAAGAAGAAGAGGGAGAGCGGGAATTTTACAAAAGGAGAATCAAGGAGATCGAAAAACTGATAGATCTTCAGATGCAAGCCTTGCCCGCGCGAGTCATCTATCGAGACCCCCTCTCCTGGAGCAGCTCTTTGTGGTTAGATGTCGGGAAGAAAACCAATGAAAGGCTAGGAAAAGAGATCGTTGCGAAAGAGAGCCCGGTTGTGATGGGCTCGTCTCTTGTGGGAGTTGTAGAACAGGTGGAGCGTGAGAAGTGCCGTGTCCGTCTTATTACCGATTCAGGACTTGTCCCTTCCGTCCGTGCCGTGCGCGGAGAAGAGACATCCCGGCTCTTGACCGAACAGCTCAAAGGGTTGAGGCTGACGTTGAAGCTTGAGGAAGAGCTGAAAGGAAGCAGCGAAGAGAAGCGAGAACTCCTTGAGAGGATCGAAAGAGTTCTTCTTACAAAAGGAGAAGAAAAAAGAAGCGCCTATCTTGCAAAAGGAGAGCTTTTCGGCAGCAGCGCTCCTCTCTGGCGCTCCCGCGGCAACCTGCTCCAAGGGGTGGGTTTTAATTACGATTTTGGCGACGAGGAGGGGCCCGCTCGCCATTTGCGTAACGGACAAGCCTTGGATGGAAGCGCGGAAAAAACGCCTCTTCTTCAAGTGGGAGATCTCCTCGTGACTACGGGCTTTGACGGCATCTTCCCTCCCGGGCTTCACGTCGCACGCGTCGTTGAGATCGGCCGCCTTCGGGAAGGCGCTTCCTCCTATGAACTGAGAGCAAAACCCACAGCGGGAAGCCTCGATTACCTGGAGACGCTCTTTGTCCTGCCGCCGTTTCAGCGAGCTTCTTCAGCTCAAGAATAAAAGCTCTCTATGCTACAAGTTGAGTCCAAATCCCAAAAACCCTATCATGATTAGCATTTATGACGCGGCCATGGCGGAACTGGTAGACGCGCGAGATTCAGGTTCTCGTCGAGGCAACTCGGTGGATGTTCGACTCATCTTGGCCGCATGTTTTTTAAGGAGGCGCTGTGAAGCCCACGCCTATCGCGCTCCTTGCAGGTGGACTGCTTGAGGATGAGGCAAGGCTCTTGCCTCGCATCTGCTTTTTCTAAGAAAGAGAAGTCCAAGTCTCCTGATCGGGCGGGATGAGTCTGTCGCTCTCGGAGGGCTGAATTTGTTTTCTTAGGCCGGAAAGCTTCTCCCAGCCTTTTTTTAGTGGCTCTTTTGCAGAGAGAAGAGAGCCAAAGAAGGAGGTAGTGGCCAGAAGGCCTCCGCTGACAAGAAAACACATGCCAACCGGTTCGCTCACTTTTAGGGCGCAAGATCCTGAAATCACAAGGCTGAGAGAAGAAAAAAAAGAGAAAGCAAATAAGGAGACTTTTGTTTTTAGCGCATCGCGGTCTCTCACTTGATAGGCGAGGAAAAGAGACGCGACGCCAAAAATAACTAGAAAAGCTCCATAACTAAAGAGCAGTCCCTTCTGCGTTGCCTGGAGTTCGGAATATTGGTAGGGTCCCGGATCGACAGGCTCACAATCGTTTAAAGTGCTGATTAGAGGATACGCCAATATTCCGTAACAAAAGAGACAGACCAGGTTCAGCACGCATACGGATTGATCCTGATCCTCTTCCTGCCACTCTCCAACATGAGGGAAATTTCCTATTGGTACGTGATGGATGCGGTTTACAAACGAATTGTATGTGCGCCGGGACATATCCATTTGTTGTTGTGATTCCTTCATGCGGATCTGAGAATTTGTCCACATCGTCTGGGCGTGCTGATAATGCTGATTTAAATGATGCTGGTAATGGATGGAACTCATATGGGCCTCTTTTCAACAGTTTTCATGAGCTCGGGCCTTAAGGCCCGAGAATTTTTGCGGTTTTGGGCCGAGTTTCGAACTCGGCCCAACCTGTCTTTTGAAAATACCCGGCCCTTAAGGGCCGGGTTTCCCAACGGGGGAGGGATGAAATGCAAGCAAGAGTAGCGATTTCTTGAAAATGAAGCAAGGTAGTCGGATGCGTTCTTCAACGATGAGATTGCTCAAACCGGTTGATCGGGCGGGATGAGTCTGTCGCTCTCGGAGGGCTGAACTTGTTTTCTTAGGCCGGAAAGCTTCTCCCAGCCTTTTTTTAGCGGCTCTTTTGCAGAGAGAAGAGAGCGAACGGAGGTAATGGCCAGAAGGCTTCCGACAACGAGGATGCACGCGCCAATGGGTTTGCTTTCTTTTAGAGCAAGCGCTCCTGCCGTCAACATGCCAAAAGAGGCGAAAAAAGAGGTGGCAACAGCGAGGATTTTTCCTGTCGTCCACTTTTTAGAATTAGCCTGACCAAAGGCGAGGCTCCCGGCGGCACCAAACAGACCGGCTCCGAAGAGAGATAACATTGGGTCAAAGGAGGTATCTTCAAGAGTATTTTTGCTCATATACAATGCATAACTCCCGCAACCGAGTAACGTCCATGCTATTCCGGTCAATAAAATTGGGCGTAATAAGTCAACGCCTTTGCATTTGCGACATTCAAATTCAAATATGGTTAGCAAACTGAGGTTGGGTGGACTAAATACGTACTGCCACTGATGGTTAATATATTCATTGTGCCATCTTGATTCGTATATCAAAGGGAGGGGAGGAATTGGGGTCGTCATCTTTACCTATTTCTTTACTCTCTAAGGAGGGGATCCTTGAGCGCCTGCTTCGAACCACTCCTTTAAAGCTAAGATTCTCTCTTTGAGCCGCTGAGTGAGGGCCGCTTCCGCCGCTTTTTTTTCTAAAGAAGCGAACTCTTGGTAGCGCAGAGGGCTGCCGAAGATGCAAGAGATCTTGCCGAAGAGCTTGGGAAATTTTCTCTTGCGGTTCCAGACGTCATAAGTGCCGTGGATGTAGGCGGGGATGATGGCTTTATGAGTGCGGAGGATTAAAAAGGACGCCCCCTGTTTCAAGGGGCCGAGCCGGTTGTTGAGAGCGCGGCTTCCTTCGGGAAAGAGGATGATCTTTTTTTCTTCTTCGAGAAGAGAGCAGAGGAGTTTGAAGACTGCGATATCTTTAGCGGTGCCGCGGACGGGGCGCGCATTCAACGCGTAGATGAATCTTCCGAAGAGGGGGATGTTAAAGAGAGTCTCTCGGGCAAGGAAATAGACCTCCTCCGGCCAGGCAACGGCAAGAAGCGGTGGGTCGAAAAAAGAGGCGTGGTTCGAGGCAATCAGGGCGCCGCCTGTAAAATGATGCTCAAGTCCGTAGATTTTTAGGCGGTAGCAGAGTTTAAAAAAGAACCGGAAGAGGGCAATGGTTGTCCGGTAAAGGAAATGACCTTTATTTTTTTTTGACATTCCCCGCAACCATATTGAGAATCATTTCGACGACCTCATCGACAGTGCAGTCCGAGGTGTCAATCAGATGTGCATCGCGGGCTTGTTTGAGGGGGGCAAGCTTGCGTGTCGAGTCAAGCCGGTCGCGTTGCATAAGCTCTTCGAGCATGTGGCGGTGCTGCTCTTCACTGACGCTTTTGCCTCCTTCAAATTCATTGAGCCTTCTTTGAGCGCGCACTTCAGGGCGTGCCGTTAAAAAGATCTTGAGGTCGGCATCCGGGAAGACGACCGTCCCCATATCGCGGCCTTCAAATACGGCATCTTGACCTTTGGCCGCATCCCTTTGTCTTTTCCAGACGACTTCGCGCACGGGCCTTAAAGCTGAGACCTGTGAGACAAAACGGGTTACAAGAGGAGTGCGGATGGCGGTGGTGACATCTTCGGGCCCGACGAAGTAGCGTCTCTCTTGCCCGACAGCTTTAAAAGAGAATTCAAAGCCTTCAAGCGCTTTTTTAATCTGCTTCTCTTCCTCCAGGGGCGTTTTTCTCTGTAAAAAAAACCAGGTGATGGCACGATAGGTGGCCCCCGTGTCGAAGTAGGCGAAGTTCAGCCTTTGGGCAACCTTGCGCGCTACGGTGGTTTTTCCTGTCCCGGAGGGGCCGTCAATGGCAATGATCATAAAAAGGTCCGAATGTAAAAGTAGACAAGAGGAGTTGTTAATAAAAGAGAGTCGATCAAGTCTAAAATGCCGCCAATGCCCGGAAGCGCATTGCTGTCTTTGACAAGAGCGTCGCGTTTAAGAAGAGACTCCGCTAAATCTCCAACCTGCCCAAGGATGCCAAGAAGCGCTCCAAACCAGATGGCATGAGAAAGGGGCAGGAGAAATCCTCCCTGAGAGTAGGCAGCGCCAAGATAGGAGAAAGCCACGCTAAGCAAGACGGAGCAGAAAAGTCCTGCAAGGGATCCTTCAAGAGTCTTTTGAGGACTGATCACAGGGGCAAGACGGCGTCTTCCCCACAACCTTCCCACAAAGTATCCCCCGATATCCGTGATTTTGGTCACAAAGATGAGATAGAAAAACCACCATCGGCCGTCGAAAGAGGGAAGATCAGGCGAGAAAAAGAAGAGAATTCCAAGCATCAGGCCCAAAGGGATGGCAATGTAGCAGATGGCAAAAAATTGCAGGGCAATATGGAGAATAGCTTGGGAAGGATTTTTAAAATGGATGATAAAAAAAGCGACAAGGCCGCTAAAAGGAACAAAAAGAGGGAGTTGAGAGAGCGCGGGAATCCTAATTGCCGCGAAGAGGGAAAAGACTTCAACGACGGCAAAAGCAATCATCCAGAAAGTGGCGGGCTTAAAATCTTTCGCGCGTGCGAGCTTAGCATACTCCCAGACAGCGATGCCTGCAAGGAGCGCCAGCGTGCAGGTGAGCAGCCAGCCCATAAAGGGAAGAGGGGAAAAGAGGGTGAGGAGCACAACCGCTGCTGTGGAAAGCGTTGAGAAGAGAAGGCGAGTGTTGAGATCTTTTATCTTAGCAGCCAATCCGACGCACTCTCCTTTGATGCTCTTTTAATGCTTGGAAAAGATCCTTTTCTTGAAAATCGGGCCAGAGAACCTCGGAAATGTAGACCTCTGCATAGGAGGCTTGCCAGAGAAGGAAATTGCTCAAGCGTTTTTCTCCGCTTGTGCGGATAATCAGCTGCGGATCTTCCCATTTTGCCGTATCGAGATAGGAAGTGATGGTCTCCTCTGTGAGCGTTTCTGAAGAGAGCTTTCCTTCTAAACAATCTTTGACCACAGCTTGGATTGTCCGTTTGATTTCATCTCTACCCCCGTAATTAAGCGCGAGGACAAGGTCAATCTTGGAGCCGTTCGCAGTGACCTTTTTTGTCTTTTCGAGCTCCTCTTGCACCTCCTTGGGAAAAGGAGATAAATCTCCAATGCTATCTAGTCTTACCCCTTCTTTTAACATACTTTCCCGTTGCTTGATGAGATAAATTTTAATCAAGTTCATAAGGGCATCGATCTCTTCGGGAGGACGCTTCCAGTTTTCCGTCGAGAAAACAAAGACGGTAAGTGTTTTGATCCCCAGGTCGGAGGAGGCGCGGACGATGCGGGTGAGAGTTGCAGCTCCTCGCCAATGACCTGCAGTGGGAGGAAGGCCGCGGTGCTTTGCCCATCTTCGATTCCCGTCCATGATGATGGCCACATGGCGGGGTAAAAGATCGGGATCGAAGCAAGAGATCTCTTTTTCAATCAGACGAGACGAAGATGGGAAAGAAGAGTTAAGAAGCTGAGAGGGCATGTGGGCAAAAGGGGTTGTGTAAGACAAGGGTTTGTTCTCTATCGGGACCAAGTGAAACAAAACTAAAAGGGATTTTTAAGAGCTCTTCGATGCGATCGAGATAGGCACGGGCCTCTTTGGGAAGATCTTTTAATTTTTTTATAGAAGAGGTGGCCTTTTTCCAGCCCGGAAGCTCTTCGTAGACCGGTTCAATCTCCTCCCACTCCTCTTCTGTCTGGGGAGGAAGGGAAATTTTCTCTTTGTTGAGACGATAGGCGGTGCAGATCTTTACGCTGTCAAGCGAGTCTAGGATGTCGAGCTTCATCAAGGCGATCGAATCGACTCCGCTTAACCCAAGGGCGTGGCGTGCAAGCACGGCATCGAACCAGCCGAGGCGCCTCTCTCTTCCTGTTGTCGTTCCCACTTCGCGCGCTCTTTCAGGAGGCAAGAAGAGGGCATGCTCTTTTGAGGTAAGAGTTGTCGGCAAGGGGCCTCGGCCGACCCGGGTAGTGTAGGCTTTGAGCACTCCTAGGGTATGATCGATCCGGGTGGGGCCTACTCCAGCCCCGCAGGCAACGCCCGCTGCAAGAGTATGAGAAGAGGTGACAAAGGGGTAAGAGCCGAACGTGATGTCCAGATAGGTCCCGTGCGCTCCTTCGAAAAGAACCGGGCGGGATTGTTTTATAGCATCGTAAATCATTTCTTCAGCAGGCGCGACAAAAGAGGATAGTTTGGTTCCATAGCCGGAATATTCTGCAACAATCTCCTCTAATGAAAAGGGGGCTTTGTTAAAAGAGGCTAGGGTTGCATTGACATGAGGCAGGGTGGTTTGAAGTTTGCGGCGTAGAGCGGAGGGGCGGATGAGTTCTGCGATGCGAATTCCTTGCCGCGAAGAGGCGTCTGTATAACAGGGGCCGATGCCTCTTTGCGTTGTCCCGATGGCCTCTTTTCCCCTTAGCGACTCCAAGAGAGCGTCCAAGAGGACGTGGTAGGGAAAAATCACATGAGCCGAAGGGGAGATAAAGAGGCGATCTTTGACAGAGACGCCGCGCTTTTGAAGCTCGTTAATTTCTTCTAAGAGAGCTTTGGGTTGGATGACGGTCCCTCCTGCAATCACGCAGCGGGTATGCGCATGTAGAATGCCGGAGGGAATCAAATGAAATTTAAACTCTTGCCCTTGAGTGAGGAGAGTGTGCCCGGCATTATGTCCTCCCTGAGAGCGTACGATGAACTCAGCCTGCTGGGAGAGAATGTCGATCATTTTCCCTTTTCCTTCATCTCCCCACTGGAGGCCAACGACAATAATGGCAGGCATCATTCCCCTTTTATATCAAAGCAAACTCAATTTCTCGCGATTTGAGCCGGCATCTTTGGAAAGAATATGCAAAGACAAATTGAATTCAAGGCTCAAAAATCAAGCAAATCGTCATTAAAGATAGCGGATGTTAGGATTTCAGAGCAATGACCGTCCCATTTCTTCCGGTCAGAGGATTGCGCCGATAAGAAAAAAAATCTTTGGGGTGGCAAAAGGAACATAAAGAGGCGATCTGGAGGTTTTTTTCTAAAACGCCAGCCTCGAGAAGCTCTTTTTTAGCCACTGCCCAAAGGTCGAAGCGCCCCTCGGCGACTTGAAAGGGCCAAAAGCTTTTTGGAAGCATCTTCCGATACTCCTTAAATTCGGCATGATCCGGCCCAAGGCTGGGAGAAATGGCAACAAGAAGATCTTCGGGGCGGGACCCCATGGCGGCAAAACTGCTGACCATTTTTGTGTAAATCTGTTTGACGTTCCCCCTCCAGCCGGCATGAGCGGCGCCGATTATTTCTTTTTTTGGGTCGAAAAAGAGCGCAGCCTGGCAGTCGGCATGCTTGATCAGAAGTCCAAGCCCCCTCTTTTCCGTAATCAGGCCGTCGCACTCATCGACTAAGGAAGGGCTGTTTTTTTCAACCTGGACGATCTGCGTGCCATGGACTTGATTGCCTTGCACAAGCCTCTCTATCCCTAGAAGAGCGCGAATGATCTCAAGATTTTCCTTAACATGCTCTTCGTTGTCGCCTATCCCGGCGCCGACATTGAGAGAGGCAAAAGCGCCTTTGCTTACTCCCTTGTGCCGCAGAAAAACTCCCTGTACAAGATGAGGATAGGAAGAAAAAAGAGGGAACTCCAACCATGAGACCCCTCTCTTTACTTGTCTTTTCATTTCATGGGACAGCCCTGCATGGGGCATTTTTCTCCACCCATGGGACAGCTTTTTCCGGGCATCATTTGCTGAACCTGGATTCCCGCTTGCTTGGCGATGAGGTCCACGGATGAAACGGGTGTCAGAACAACGCCTTGAGCATCTCGTTTTCCGGCCATGCCCATGGCTTGTTGACGCTGTTCAGGAGTAAACTGTTTGCAAAACAGTTGTTGATGCATCATGTCAAAATCTTTTGCAAAGGCTTGCTCGCCGGCAGAGAGCGCGGCGCAAGGATTGGGTTGTGCCGGAAGGGCAGGCTGCATGGGTTGTGCTTCCGGGAGTTGCAGCATCTCGTCGGATTGTTGAAGCGCGTCATCCGAAGCAGGCTGATCGACTGCAAAAGCGCTAAAAGAGAACAAAAGCGAACAAAAAAGAAAACGCAACATAAAACACCTCCTAAAAGTAGACATCCCTTGTTTATAGGTCCTTGAGCCTATTTTTGTCACCTGTTTGAGGATCGATTGATACCGAACGCACTTGAAAAATTGGATTTGGGCCGACGCGAAAGCTCTCCTCGGTTCGACGATCGCATCTCGCCCAATATTAGAAATATGGGGCGAGATGCGATCGTCGAACCCCGAGGTTTTGGCGCAGCCGAAATTCCAAGTTTTGAAGTGCGTTCGGTATATACCGTATCCTGGCAAATCTTCTCGTTAAATGGCGGTCGGCTCGTCCCGTCCTCCGTTCTTGAAAAGGTTGACTAAAATCATTTCTCTTTCCTATCTTAAGGGGTATTATGTCTCTTTAACCAAGCCCAGCGCTCATAAAGAGGCTGAAAGAAAAACTAAATGTTATGAAAAATATAGGGAGTATTCAATGAATAAGAAAAGGTGGTTACACCTGTTAGTTGCGCTGTTTGCTCTTAATCTCACCTCAGTTGTTGCGGCAGATTACAAAGATGCGGAGACAGAAGAGGTAGAAGAGTCCGCTACCGAAACGCCTGCCGATGACTCGGCGGATGTTCAAGAAGACGAGGGAGCTGCTTCCACTCAAGAAGATCAAGATGCTGACGACGACAGTTCTCAGTAAGTAGTGAAGGGGTTTTAAAACTCCTCTTCTTTTTCTTTTAAGAGGGGGAGTTTTCCTTTTAGACAGTGTTTACTTTGTCTATACACAAGTTGATTCAAGAAGGGGTTTTGGGCCAGCGCGAAAGCTCCCGCGGTTGGCCTATCGTAAGTGGGTCAATATTAAACTAATATGGACCCATTTACTATAGGCCAACCCCGGGGCTTTGGCGCGGCCCAAAACCGATTCTTGAGTCAACTTGTGTATAAAAGTTCTTGTTTGATGTCTGATATGTCTCTATCTTTTCCAAACGTATAGCTGTACATCTTCTCTCTAGCAGAAGAATAAGTTTGCTGGTTTTCTTCAATGTGCTTTTCGATAAAGGGAAAGATCCCCTTTCCAAAAGGGATAGTCATGCCGCACTGGCGGATGGTGGGAGCGGATCGCATCAGTCCCTTGTTGTGAGATTCCACAAAAAAGAGAGGACGATTGAAAGCTAAAAAATCGTATCCGACCGAAGAGTAGTCCCCCAGATAACAGGCGCACCGCGCCAACAGAGGATAGATTGGAGGAAAGTTCTCTACAAAGAGAACTCCCTCATGTTGGGAGTATTTTCCGATCATGCGATAGGTCTGTGCAGGAAATTCCTCAAAGAGATCAGGATGGAGTTTCACAATGAGATTGTAGTTCTTGGGGAGCTCTTCGATGAGAATTCCACAGGAATCAAAGAAGGAAGTGGGCCCTTCGTGCGAATCGCGCGTGGGAGCATAGAGAATGGTCTTTTTTTTGTTTTTGAAACGAGAAAAGATAAGGCGTTCTGTAAGCTGATCGTAAAATGCGCGCCTTTTTTTGTAGTAATTCAATCGGTAATTGCCGGTCCGAATCATGGAGCGGATCTTTATTAAAGAGCCCCTCTCCTCTAAAAGATCGCGCATATGCTGGCCATAATAGAGATGGATATCGCTCGGGGGGAAGCGATCGTATTTGCTTATAGAGTGTCCTTTATCCGAATTCCCATGGGGGCAGTAGACGATGCGAGTGCTCTTATTGTAAATCTCTTTGGCGCAGACGTATGTTTCATATGCCCAGATGTTGCAGGTAAAGAAGAGAAAATCGAAAGCGTCCAGCTTCTCGAAAGAGCTAACCTCTGCCATCGTTCTTTTTTCAATGCTCAAGTGAGGATAAAAGAGATGCGCGGCTTCAACTAGGCTCTCTTCTGTAAGGATTAAGGGAATGCCTAAAAGTTCGCATAGAATTCCTATGTGGTCGAGATGGGTGGGCTTGTAGAGAGCGAAACCGGCCGCTTTCATAAGGAATTAATAAGCTTTAGGATGGCTTCTTTCAGCACTGCTTCCTCGCTGCTTTTTGTAAAAGTATAGTCATATACCTCTTTCCTCACTGCTGAAAACTGCGCTTTGTCAAAGGGGAGATGGGAGCGGATGAGAGAATAGAAAGAAGGGTTTTCTGAGGATGAGAGAGAGAGTCCGCACCGATGAAGGTAGAGGGCCGGGCCGGATGCTTCCTCTTTTCCATGAGGATTGAAAAAGAACATCGGCTTGTTTAGCGTCAGGAAATCGTAGCCGACAGAGGACATGTCGCCGATGTAGAGATCGACAAAATCAAGCAAGGGATAGATAGGAGTAAAGTCTTTTACAATCAGGAGGTTTGGTTTCTTTTCCCACTTTTCGAGGAACACATCGAGGTCCACTTCATGCTGGATTAAGATATTGGGGTGGATTTTGATGATGAGATTGGCGTCCTTTGGCAGCTGCTGGATCAGATGGGGCGCTGCGTCAAAAAAGGAGCTGTTCTTTTCTTCATCCTCCCAAGTGGGAGCATACAGCAGAGTTTGAGGAAGAACAGGGAGTTTTTTGACCACCTCTTCTTGAAGAAGAGCAGTATAGTGTTCTTTATGCTTGAGGTAGTGAGCGTGTCGGAAGTTTCCGATGGGAAGAGCGGCTTGAAGTTGGGAATAGACTCCTTTTTGAATGAGGAAGTCGATGATCTTTTGTCCATAGACCAGTGCGGCCCTCTCTTCGTTTAGCCCTTCCATAAAATAAGTGCGCTGTCCTTTGTCGGAATTTCCATGAGGGCACCAGACGGTTGCCACTCTCTTTTGATGCACATGCTGCGCAAAGGAAAAGATGGAATCGACAAAGGAGCGCGTGAGAGAACAAAAAAGGAGATCGAAACGAGAAAGCACCTGATCTCCAAGCTCCGGGTAGCCCCAATAAACCGTTTCAATAAAAGGATAATATTTCTTGGCGCTCTCAAGAAGGTCTATCTCTGTGACTATGAGAGGGATGGAGAGAAGTTCGCATAGAGGCGCAATGTGGTCGAGATGATGTGCCATCCGGCCATACACAAGAGCGGCCATCTTTTTTTCTGACATGACGGCATATTAAGGCTCATTAGGATATGTCGCAACGGCACTCTTTTTTTTCCTTTGGGCGCTTTGGGTTTTTGGGAGGATTTTGCCTTCTCGAGAGAGATAGGAGTTGCGCATTTTCTGGTCGTGCAGTTTATATAAAAGAGTGCGTTTCTGCTCTCTTAAGGAGAGGATTTCCGAACTGTTTTCATCCTCATCTGGAAGAAGGAAGCACAGCTCGAGCTTTTTTCCTTTGCTCTGTACCTTTAAGCTCTTTTTGAGTCCCGTGGTGACAAGGAGCCGCTCTTTGCGTGTCGTTTCCAATGCTTTGCGCAACTCTGAGCGGTCTTGGAGGATTTGGCGGATCCCTTGTGCGGCCCCTTGATTCAAAAAGAACTCTTCCTGAAACAAATTGGAGAGAAGCTCGCGTAAAATTGCAAGTTCCTTTTGCATGGCTACACGCAGCTCGTCATGTGCTAAACTCCATTTCATCACTTCTCCCTAGCGGCAGTTGATGGGACACAAGAGGAAGCAAAGGGCATGCCAGTCGTGGTTGATAAAAACGAAGAGATGGGATTCAATGCCTCTTTATGATCGATATCGAAGCCCTAAATTACTGGTTTGAAAAGGAAAAGAGAGATCTTCCTTGGCGGAAAGAACGCTCGTTTTATCGGGTATGGGTCTCTGAGGTGATGCTGCAGCAGACGCAAGCAGCTGTCGTTGTTCCCTATTTTGAGCGGTGGATGAAAAAATTTCCCAGTATCGAGGCATTAGCTTCCGCTGCAGAAGAGGAAGTGATCAAGGCTTGGGAAGGTCTTGGATACTATGCCCGCGCCCGCCATCTCCATGCAGGGGCGAAATTCCTTCTAGGAAAGAGAGCGGACAGAGAGGTGCTTCTCAAAATTAAAGGGGTGGGCCCTTATACTCTAAATAGCATTCGTGCGTTTGCCTTTCAGGAAAGGGCTGCGGCTGTCGATGGGAATGTCGCGCGGGTTCTCTCCCGGCTCTTTTTGATCGATGACCCCGTCGACCGCATCCGCACAAAAAAAAGACTCGAGGAACTGCTTCTTCAGCTTTTACCGCTTTCTATGCCCTCGCTAACTCTTGAGGCGTTCATCGAGCTGGGGGCTTTGGTTTGCCAAAGAATCCCTCTTTGCTTTTGCTGTCCTCTGAAACAGGGATGCAGGGGATATGCTAGCGGGCTTGCCGCCTCCCTTCCTAAAAAAAAACAGAAGACAAACTATCTTTTTAAAGAGCGCCGGGTGACGGTCATTTTTTGCGGAAAGAGAGTTCTCTTGCGGCGAAACTGGCCGAAACAGGTGATGGCGGGTCTCTATGAATTTCCCTATTTTGAGGAAGGGGATCTCAAGGGCCATTTTGACAAGTTGGGGGTTCAAGCGGTCTTGACTCACACGCTCTCTCCCGTCAAGCAGACCTTTACGCGTTATCGCGTTCTTCTCTTTCCTTCTCTATTCCTTGCACGGCAGCCAAAAGAGAGCAAAGAGCACGAATGGAAGGAGTATGCGGCGCTTCCCTTCCTCCCTTTTTCATCGGGCCATCGCAAAATTCTACAAGCCCTTGACGCCATCAAGCCTTTCTGCTCTTTAGTCGGCTTTGTACATTTTTTGAGGCCGCCTTTCGGGAGAGCAGCTCCCTGGTTGTAATGAATTTCTCAGGAAGGGTTGATTTAACCCTTCCTTCAAAATTCATTACAACCAGGGAGCCGCCTCCTCGAAATCCGGCTATCAAAAAATGTACAAAGCCGACCTTTAGAATCTGCTATTCAAAAAGAGGCAAAGTCGAGATCATAGAGCGCATGCGTATTTTGCATACGGAAAGCTCTTCAGGCTGGGGTGGTCAGGAGATCCGCATTTTGACGGAGGCGGAAGGGATGCGCATGCGCGGCCATGAGATAGTCTTTGCTGTCTCACAAGGAGGAGGTCTTGCTCTTCAGGCAAGGAAAAAGGGCTTTATTGTCTATGAAGTGAGTTTTAAAAAAAGAGCCTTATTCAAGACGCTTCTTTTGCTGCTTCAACTGATGCGCCGTCATGAGATCCAGCTTGTCAATACCCATTCTTCGTGCGACGCCTGGATGGGAGGATGCGCCGCGCTTTTGATGCGAAAGAAGATCATTCGGACGCGGCATCTTTCGACGAGCATTCGAAAAGGACTCAACAGCCTTCTCTTGTATCGGCTTCTTGCGGATTATGTAGTGACCACCTCCTCATGCGTTATTCCCATGATCTGTAAGCAGGCGAAAAGAAAGCCGGAGCATTGCGTCTGTATTCCCACGGGAATTGACCCTTTGCTCGTGAAAGCCAACGAAGAAGAGGTCTTGCGTTTTCGCGCCTCCTTGGGAGTAATGGATGAGGATTTTCTTGTAGGAACGGCCTGTTTTGTGCGCTCCTGGAAAGGGATTTTTGATTTTTTGAAAGCAGCCCACTCGCTGAGAGAGGAAAAGCATCTCAAGTGGATCATTGTGGGAGGTGGTTATCTCCGAGAATATCAAAGAGTTGCAGAGGAAATGGGTCTAGGTTCCGCTGTTATTTTTACCGGCCATCTCGACGCTCCCTACGCAGCCCTTGCGGCTATGGATCTCTTTGCATTGCTGAGTACCGCCAATGAAGGGATCTCCCAAGCCGCTCTGCAAGCCGCCTACTTGAAGCGGCCCCTTATTACCACTCCCATCGGCGGATTGCCGGAAGTATGCAAAGATCAACAGACGGGAATGATCATTCCTCCCCGGGCGCCAAAAGAGTTTGCCAAGGCCGTTCTTTTGCTCAAAAATAATTCTCTTCTTCGCGAAGAAATGGGACGAAAAGGGCGAAAGCTGGTTGAAGAGAGGTTCATGCGCAAGCAGATGCTGGATAATCTGGAGGAAGTCTATGCAAAACTATACCATGTCGAGTTAAAGGGGAAATGAGCATGTTTAAGGAGATCAAACGCTCTTTCAAGAGAGCTTTTTCTGTTCTATGCGTGGCGCTTGCAACGGTTGTCCTAAGCTATCAGTTGATGCAAAAGAAAAAATCGTGCGTTGAAAAGAAGTATCATAGGGCCCATCTCCTCTTGGAAAAATGGAAGAAAGGAGATGAAAAGGGGTTTGATAAACTTACAGCTATGTTGAAAAAGCAGCCCTCTTTCCATGAGACTTTTGATGCGCTCATTGTGGAGCATTTCATGGATCTAAAGAGAGCGCAGGATGCCAGGAAATTCCTGCATTCCTCTCTGGAAAAGAGAGAGCTTCCCCTGCATCGGCAATTTTCCAGCACGTCTCTTCTCATTTCTGAAGGAGAGCTCCTCCTGGCTTTGGCAGAGGCAAAGGCTCTTCAGGCCGAGTTGCTACAGACTGCGAACCCTAAACAGGAAGTGCTCAGTGCTTTTAACCTTTGGAGAATTGCCCTGTTGGAAAAGCAGGCAGGAACCCCAAAGGGCGAACAGGAAGCCTTGAATGCTTTAGAAGCGCTTGGTGAAAAAGAACGCCTGCTGCTCCAAGAGCTCTTTCAGATAAACCGCCTCTCTCTGTTTGATTACGTCAAACATCGCAAGGCAGCCCTTGCTTCGGTTTTGTGACTTTTTGGATATACACAAGTTGATTCAAGAATCGGTTTTGGGCCGCGCCAAAGCCCCGGGGTTGGTCTATCGTAACTGGGTCCATATTAGTTTAATATTGACCCAGTTACGATAGGCCAACCGCGGGAGCTTTCGCGCTGGCCCAAAACCGATTCTTGAATCAACTTGTGTATAGCGCCTTCTTCGAGCGATTTAGGATAAAGCGCCGCTTTCTTTAAGCTTCATTCCGCCGAAGAGTCCCAGGATCAAAAAAATCAAAAATGGTAAAAAGACGGCTAATATCCAAAAAACGATCCCTAGGATGAGTTGTATCCCGATCTCCTGCTTGCGGAGGAAAGTAAAGCTTTTATTGAACACGGCTTCCACATAGGGACGCAATAATAGTCCGACAATACCGCCAATTGCGGTCAGGATCACTCCCCAGCCTGTGCCAAAAAAGACGAAACTAAAAAAAGTAGCTAAAACGAAAGCGATTAAAAACATCACTTCCAAACGGTGTTTTTTTGCATAAGCTTCGATCTCTTTCACGGAAACCCCTTCTGTTTTCTTTTTCTCTTCTTCCATACGATCTCCTCTAACCCCCATCTGTTGCTATATCATTATTAAAAACTTGATTTGCCTTTTTATGCAAGAAGAAGGAAAGAGCTCGATCAGCTTTGTACCATTCGCGAGGAGGCGGCTGTCGCAAATTGTACAAAGTCGGGGTTGCAATTTTTATCGGGGGTGATACAATGGGGTGCTTTCCCGGGATTCAGAGGGTGACCTTTGCTTGTAGAAACTTTTTCCTTTTTTAGGAGCGAGCGTTTTTGGCGTTTCGCGATGAATATTCTTTTTTTTCTGGGGTTTATGGGAGGCGTCTTTTTGGGAGCTCTTCTCATCTTCCCCTCTTCTTCCGGGACGCAGGGCTTTCTTGAAAGTCCCTCAGCATTAGGAGGCCAGGACCAAAAGGGAGTCTCTTATGACGCAGCCCTCACTGGGGCCTTTTCTCTAAAAGGGGGATCTTCATTATTCATTCCCTTAATTCTTAGTGAATTAGAGCTTCTTGGCGTCAATACGCGCCCGGCAAGCGAGGAGAAGAGCAAGCTGCTTGTCAGGCTCAAGAGCACCGGCGAAGAATTTCGGAGTTCTTTAGGAAGTCCTTTTTTTTTGAAGGTGGAGGAACGCGGCGATGGCCGGTATGCCTTGGAAGGTTTTTCTAATGAACGGACGGCGCTCGCGGTAACGCCCCTCTCATATTCCGAAAATGAGGCGCGCTTAGAGGTCAACCTCTTTTTGGCAAAAGAGGAGAAAAAGCCCTTAGAAGAGACAAAAGAGATTGTGATCGGACGGCTCGAGAGTTCCTTGCAGAGCTCCCCCTGCTTTAGCGCCCTAAAAGAGTCGAAGTGGTGGGGTGAGGATGTCTTGCTGCGCCAGTATGGAGGAGAGGCATACGGCGATCAGAAGACGCGCCAAAAGCTAGAAATAGGGAGCCATCCCGACTCAACCATCTGTTTTGTGACAGTAGGAGATTGCCTCCTCTTTGAGGAGAAGGGGTGGAAAGAGGCGGGCCCTGATGCGGTTGTAGAAAAGAAACCCCTTGCCCAAGTCACTGCCCTTTCTCCGAAAGGGCTCGAACTGACTCTCTGGGATGATGTGGGATTTTATTCTGAAACAATAAAGCTCGTCCTTCAGCCGCCTCCCAGGCAGCCTTTAAATCTCGAGGCTCTTCCGACAGCCATACGAATGAGAAGCGAAACGGAGGTCTCCTGTCTTTTCGGCAAAAGAAGGCTCATCCTAAAAGAGGGCGACTGGGTGCTTCGCACGGCCCATCTCTTCCGTCCTCTAAGGCGAAAGAGCGAACTGGAGGACTATCTTGCCCATCGCCTTCGAGGAGAGCTTTTCATCTTTGACAAACTGGAAAAGGAGCAAGGAAAGAGCATTCTCCAAGGGCATTATTTTGATGAGATGCGCACCCAGATGCAAAAAGTTAGCATTCCCGTCGCCGAGCGGCGCGTGCCCAAAAGCAAGAGAAACCATCACGTCAGGTAAGGTCTTTTCCAGCAAAGAGCCTTCAGAGAATTTTTAATTCCCCACCGGGGAATTCTTAAAACAAAACCCAAGGCAAACATTGGAGAGAGCCAGAGGAGATGAAGGGGGGAATACCATTTGCTCACATAGATTTTTATCCCTTTGAGCATCCTCAGATAGCTCCATGGGGGAGAGTACTGGCGCATACTCCAACTGCAATAGTCAATGCAGGTTACGTGCGGATGGTACAGAATTTTGTACCCGAGTCTTTGCACCTCTTTGCAGAGATCGACATCTTCGTACAAGAGAAAATAGCGAGGGTCAAAAGCAAAACCTAGGGTTTCCATGACTTCTCTTCGCATGCACATGAAAGATCCTCGAATCGCCTCAACCTCCTGCTCGGAAGTGTCCGAAAAGCAGAAGTACCACTTGCTTGGATGCATGGGATAAAAGGGCCTAAGCCTTAAAGAGACAACAAGATAAGAGAAAAGTGAAGGAAGTTTTACGGGAAAGAGCCACGGCTGCGGCGCAAGCCATGGTGTAACCAGCTTGCATCCGAGCAGTCCAACATCCGGTCTTTGATCCATCACTTCGATCAGGTTATCGAGATAGCCTTTTTGAATGTTCATGTCGGGATTTAAAAAAAGAAGGTAGCGCCCCTTGGCCTCTTTGACAGCCTGGTTATTCGCTGCGGAAAAGCCCAGGTTTTGGGAATTTTTGATCAAACGAATGGAGTTAAGGTAAGCTTTTTCAAGAAACTCAGGAGTGCCGTCTGTCGATCCGTTGTCGATAATGATGTGCTCATAGGTGCAGTTCAAAGTGCTTGCAATCACTGAGGTGATGCACAGATCGATTGTTCGGATAGACTGATGGGTGACGGTGATGATGCTTAAATCCATTTTTTCAGCTCTCTTAGGGATGTCTGTATTCTCCATTTGGGCATTCTTACGATAAAGCCAAAAGGAATCACGAAAGTTATCCAGAGCAGATGAAAAGAAGAGTGCCACTTGCGCACATAGGTTTTAAAGCTCTTGGCCATCTTTAGGTATTTCCACGGTTTGGATTGGTGCAGAAAACTGCGACACCAGAAATCGATGCAGACCACCTCCGGAGAATAGACAATTTTGTAGCCCAGTCTTTTCACTTCCCGGCAGAGATCGACATCTTCAAACAGAATGAAATAGTTGGGATCAAATGCAAAACCGAGCTTGTCCATCATCTCTTTTCTTGTCAGCATGAAGCTGCCGCGTACAACAGCCACTTCCTGTTCGAGGTCGTCCCGAAAAGCATCATAGCGAAATTTGGGATGGTTGGTGCAAAAAAAGGGTCTTAGACCCAAAAAGACAAGCAGATAGGGAAAAAGATGCGGGAAACGGTGGGGCCTTAAGGCAGGATCTGGAACACCATGGAAGCTAATGAGCTTGCAGCTCATCAGGCCGATCTCCGGACGACTATCCATCCGGTCTATTAATTGATCCAGATACCCCTCTTGCAGCTGCGTGTCGGGATTTAAAAAGAGGAGAAACCGCCCCTTTGCCTCTTTTAAGGCCCTGTTGTTTGCAGCAGCAAAGCCTCTATTCTCAAAGTTTTTGATCAGTTTCACGAAATGCAGATAGCCCTTTTCAATGAGTTCGCAAGTTCCATCCGTAGAGCCGTTATCCACAATGATGTGCTCATAAGAGCACTTTAAAGTGTTCGTAATGACGGATGAAATGCACAGATCGATGTATGCGATCGATTGATAGGTCACTGTAATAATGGTAAGATCCATCCTGTATTTCACAATAAGAATGTTTCTTGTTCATTTCTAGTTAATTTTTTACGTGTAAAAAACTTGAGAATTGCATAAGGTATAGCCACAGCGTGGTTCAAAAATTGGGAATTTTACAACTGGCTCGCAAACATTCGGTTTTTCTCTTTTCGGGTTCTGTTGTCTTCTTATTTTGCGGTTCTCTTTGTGCGCAGACGATTGCGGAGAAAAAAGAGAGCATCGCCCAAAAAGAAGCCGCTCGGGGAGAGGAGCTTTTAAGAGAGGTCAACGGAGGGTTGAAAGCGCTTCGCGATGAGCTTGCCCGTCTCTACGAAAAGTCTCATCAGCTTCAAAGAGAGGGAGCTCAGGAAGAGGCGTATCAGCAGCTTCTTGCGGAGATTCAAAAAAAGCGAAAAGAGAGGGAGGAGCTGGAAGACGAGTGGCGCCGCAGCGTGGTTGAAGAGGCGAAAAGCGGAGAAGAGGGATATGCCCTCTGGGATCAGGAGGAGACGACGCTCTCTCAACTCGTGATGGAGTACGGGGCAATGGATTTTGTCTATGTCGTTCCTCCCGAGATGGCGTCGTTCAAGCTGAATCTTCACTCGAACATTCCGGTGCCGCGCGAATCCTGGGGCGAGGTTTTAGAGATCATCCTTGCCCATAACGGCATCGGCGTTAAAAAGCTCAATAGTTACGCGCGCCAGCTCTACATCCTGAAACAGGATCCTTCTGTTGTCACGCACATTGCCGCCAAGGAGGAAGACCTCGCCGTTATTCCCGCTCGCTCCCGTCTTTTTTATCTCCTCTCGCCTCCAGTCGAACAGGTCAAGACCCTCTTTCAGTTTTTTGAGCGTTTTTCGGATACAAAACAGACCTTTGTCTATCAAATCGGTTCCAAGATTGCCCTTGTCACCTTAAAAGAAGAGGTGGAAAAGCTGCTTGCGATCTATAACGCCGTCTGGGGAGGGAAGAGAGGCAGAATAGCGCGCATCATTCCCGTCACCAAAATGAATGTCAAAGAGATGGAGAAAATTTTAACGACTTTCTTTGGCGAAGCGCTTGAAAAGGGGCGCTCCCCCTTTGTGAAGGTGGAAAATGAAGGCCTCTCTCTCTTTGCGCTCAATCAGGGAGGGGGGCTTGTTCTCATCGGCTCAGAGGAAGCTGTAGACCGTGCTGAAGAGATCGTCCGCGAAACGGAGGAGCAGCTCCAGGATCCTTCCGAGATGACTCTCTTTTTGTACACCTGCCGTCATAGCGATCCTGTAGAACTTTCCGCAGTGTTGGAAAAGGTGTACGAATCGCTCTTTATGGCAGTCCCGCCAGACAAACGGGACAACGTCGACATCTCCTATGCCTACAAAGGCGGGCAGCCCAGGCCGCCCGACGGCTACCAGACAACTCCTCCTCTTGTGGTCTCTCCCCCTCCCTTCAATCCGCCGACCCTCTCTCAGGTAGAGATGGACCGCAACGTCTCCGACCACTTCATCCCCGATCCCAAATCGGGAACCATTCTGATGGTGGTGCGCCGCGACGTTTTGGAAAAGATCAAAGAGCTCTTGAGGCGGCTTGACATCCCCAAACGGATGGTGCAGATCGAAGTGCTCCTCTTTGAAAAGCAGCTCAACTCGCAAAGCAGCATGGGGATGAATTTATTAAAGCTGGGAACATCGCGCAACGGCGTGAACTTTGAGGGAGAGAATGTCTCATCCGGGAGAGGGGTCTTTCAGTACCTCTTTTATCATGCGCGCACTCCCCACTTTCCCAAAGTGGACCTGGCGTTTAACTTTTTGATGTCGCAAGAAGATATTCAACTTAATGCGGCGCCCTCGGTTGTCACCGTGAATCAAACCCCCGCTACGATTGCCATCCAAGATGAGATCTCGATCAACAACGGGGCTGCTCCCATTGATACCAACAAGGGGATCGCCTTTGAAAAATCCTTCACACGGGCTCAATACGGGATCATCATTGTCGTCACTCCGACAGTTCATCTCTCGGATACCATGAAGGACTTCGAAGAAGGAAAAGGCAGCATCACCTTACAGACAAACATTACATTTGATACTCCCAAAGCCAATCCCAATGACCGTCCTGAGGTCAACCGCCGCCATATTGAAAACGAGGTGCGCGTCTCCGATGGAGAGACGGTGATTATCGGCGGCCTGCGCAAGAAAAATTTGCAGGATAGCGAAGACCGCATCCCCTTGATTGGAGAGATCCCCTTCTTCGGAAAATTTTTTGGGTCGACCAAGCTGATCGACAGAAATACGGAGATGTTTTTCTTTATCACGCCCAGGATCATCTTAGACCCCAAAGAACAGCTCGAGCGGATCAAAAAAGAGGAGCTTAAGAAACGGCCCGGAGAGATTCCCGAGATGCTTGCACGTCTTGTTGACGCGCGGGAAAGAGAGAAAAAAAAGTTTTTTCGAAAGAGCTATCAAATGATTTTTGGCCTTTAGACTAGAATGGCACATGCAGCGCAAGACCTTTCCCTCTACCCCTTTGTGGAGAGTCAAACGCAAAGGCTTCCCTATGCCTTTGTGAAAAAAAGAGGGGTGCTCCCTCTTGGCGAAGAGGGGGGGCGGCTGCTCCTGGCTCTTTCAGATCCCTATGATCTGGAAACACTGGAAGAGGTGCGGTGCCTGCTCCGGACGCCCCTTGTCGAAGTTCTTGCTTCAGCGGAAGCGATTGAGGCCGCCATCGAGCGCTGTTATCACCAAAAAGAGGATGCTGCTTCCCAGCTCATCGCTTCTTTGTCTCTTGAGACTCCACAACAACAAGAGGAAGGGGAAGGGTATGATCTTTTGGACAGAAGCGAAGGCTCTCCTGTCATTCAAATTCTCAACGCCATCTTGAAGGAGGCAATCGGCCAGGGAGCTTCCGACATTCACTTTGAACCCCAGGAAGAGGGGGGCCTTACCGTGCGCTACCGTATTGACGGCGTTTTGAAGATGCGACACGCTCCTCCCAGAGAATATCAGGCTCAGCTCCTGACCCGCATCAAGGTGCTGGCGCAGCTCGATATTGCCGAACAGAGGCTTCCGCAGGACGGGCGGATCAAATTACAGCTGGGAGGAAGGGAGATAGATTTTCGAGTCAGTACGGTTCCCACGTCCCATGGAGAGAGGATTGTCTTGCGGATTTTGGATCGAAGCAACCTCCTTTTGGGGCTTGAAAAGATCGGAATGGAAGCCGCTCTTTTAGAGAAATTTAGACGGCTTATCTCCTTTTCCGAGGGAATCATCTTAGTCACGGGCCCAACCGGAAGCGGAAAGACGACAACCCTTTACAGCGCTCTTGTGGAGATGCAATCCGAAGAAGTGAACATCATGACCATTGAAGAGCCCATTGAGTATAAATTGCGAGGGATTGCGCAAATGGGAGTGAATCCAAAAATCGATCTCACGTTTGCCAAAGGGCTCCGCCATATCTTAAGACAGGATCCCGATGTGATCATGATCGGAGAGATTCGGGACAAAGAGACCGCAGGCATTGCCATCCAAAGCGCTTTGACGGGACATCTTGTTCTCAGCACCCTTCATACGAATGACGCACCTTCTGCTCTGACGCGTCTGGTGGACATGGGGATCGAGCCCTATCTCCTTGCTTCGACGGTGATCGGCGTTTTGGCGCAAAGACTGGTACGCAAAATCTGCCCGCACTGCAAGACCTTAAGCTTTCGAGACGAGACAGAGGGCGCCCCTCAAAGCGCGCGCTTTTATGGAAAGGGATGCTCTCTCTGTTTTGAAACAGGATATAAAGGCAGGCTGGGGATTTATGAGCTCATGCCCATGTCGCATGAAGTGCAGCGGGCCCTTCTTGCAAGCCCCGACTCGATGCATCTCAAAGAGATCGCAAAGCAAAAGGGGCTGGTGCCTTTGCGCATCGCCGGAGAAGATTTAGCGGCTCAAGGGACGACAACTCTAGCAGAGGTGCTTCGCGTGACGCGAGGAGGAGACGCGGATGCCGCTGTTTGAATACCGAGTCCTTACTCCTGAAGGAAAGAAGAGGAAGGGGGTGATCGATGCCGACGCGCTCTCTTTTGCCAAAGAAAAACTTCAAAGAGAGGGGCTTTTGCTCGTTGCGCTCCATTTGCAAAAAGAGAAGCGTCGAGAGATCGTCCTGCCCTCCGCGCTTCGGCTCTCTTTTACGCGCGAGCTCTATCAACTTCTTCGGGCAGGCCTTCCCCTCTACGAAAGTCTGCTTACCATTGAAGAAAAGTACCGTAAAAATCGCTCTCACTCCTTTTTTCTCGATGCCTGCGACTCTTTGAGATCGGGAAAGAGCCTCTCGGAGATCTTGTCGCGCTATCGAAAGAGCTTTGATGGCATCTATTGTTCCATGGTGACAGCGGCAGAGCGTACAGGCGCGCTTGCCGCCGTCTTCGGACAGCTCATGGAACTTCTCTCAAATCAGCAAAAAATCAAAAAACAGCTCATCGGCGCTTTGACATATCCCCTGCTTTTGGCCGTCTTTTGCCTCTTTTTAGTTTTAAGTCTTTTACTCTTTGTCATCCCCTCTCTCTCAGAGCTTTTTGAGGGAAGACGTCTCCATCCCTTCACAGAGAGCGTCCTTGCCCTCAGCCGCTTGACAAGGGCGTACGGCTTCCTCTTTTTGCTGACCCTTCTTACGTCAAGCGGGACTCTCTTGTTCTTTATAAAAAAAAGAGACCTCTCCCTCTCTTCCCTTTTCTTTCGGCTTCCTTTACTGCGCACCCTGGGAATTCAATTTACCCTTGTTCGCTTTTCACGCGCGGCGTCGCTTCTTTTAGAAGGCGGCGTTCCCCTCTTGCAGATGCTTAAGCTTTCCAAAGGCGTGGCGTCCTGGCCCCCTTTTCAAACTCTGATCGATGAAGCTTCTGCAAAAGTTCAAGAGGGGGAGGTTCTGAGCGTTCAGCTGGCAAAAGCGTCCTGGATTCCCTCTCTCGTTCCTCGAATGGTCGCCCTTGCAGAAGAGACGGGGCGTCTGAAAGAGATGCTAAAAAGCGTGGCTTTGATTTATGAGGAGGAGCTTGATAAGAGCTTGTCTCAATTAACGGCCCTGCTTCAGCCCGCGCTGCTTCTCTTTCTGGGCGTGGTCGTAGGAGTGGTCCTTCTCTCCATCCTGCTGCCCCTGACAGATGTCAGTTCATTTTTATCTACCTAAAATAACAAGACGGGAACATAATGAAACTCACTTGCAAAATAAGGAGTCGGATGACAAACAAAAGAAAGAGTACGATTACTCTTTTAGAGGTCATGATTGTCGTCTTGCTCATTGGGATCATCGGTTCTGTCCTGGGCTTCAACATGAAGGGCAGTTTAGATGAGGGGAAGGTCTTTAAATCGCGAGAAGGATCCAAGCAGCTCCGCGATATCCTGCTCATGCAGGAGACGGAGTATGATAAATTGAAGGCTGCCACCGCATCTCCAGAAACCATCAAAAAGGCGTTGATCGATTCCAAGATGGTTTCAAACGTTGAGCAGCTGATGAAAGACGGGTGGGGAAACCCATACGACTATGAGATCACCGGCACGACAGAGGATTTTGATTTGAAGGTGACATCGAAAAGTTTGACAGCATTCGTAGATAAGAAAAAAAGCGACAAGCCGGCCGGCTCGGCCGCTCAAGGAACTGTACAAAACTAGATGAAAGGAAGAAAACGGTCTTTTTCTCTCTTAGAGCTCTGTTGCTCTCTTTCTGTTCTCGGGGTGTTGTCAACCTGTTTAAGTTGGCAGATCCGTGATTTTTACCTGGTGCACCGTTTTCAAGAGGAAGTAAAGACTCTTCTTATTGACTTGAGGCTGGCGCAATCTCTGGCGCTCAGCTATCACACCGATTTTGAGGTCGCTTTTAATCGTGATCCTGCGGAAGGGAAGTGGTCCTATACAACCTCTACCGATGAGGGAATCGCACAGTTTACAAAAAAACAAAAAAAAACCTTTGAAAGTGTCGAGAAGATCTCTTTTACGGGGCCGGAGAAAACACCTCTCTCTTTTACCCTTACATTTTCGGAATGCTCCGCTCCTCAGGGAGCGCTCTCTTTAGAAGGGAGAAAAAAACTGATTGAGGTTGATCTCAGAAGTTCCGCTCTGAGTGCAGCGAAAGATCCAAAAAAAAAGGGAAAGCTATGAGACTTGTCAGTTCGGCTTTTAAGCATGAAGGCAAGATTCCCTTCAACTATACCTGCGATGGGAAGGGGATAAGCCCTCCTCTTGAGATCCGGCAGATCCCTTCCGGATCCAAAAGCCTCGTTTTGATCATGGATGATCCGGACGTTCCCCGGTCGATTCGCGCGGATGGAATGTGGGACCATTGGATTGTTTTTAATATTTCCCCGTCTACCGCTTCCATTGCCGAAGGAGAGCAACCGCGGGGAGTGGCAGGGAAAGGAACCGGAGGCGATCTTTTCTACAGCGGCCCCTGCCCGCCCGATCGGGAGCACCGCTATTTCTTTAAGGTCTATGCCCTGGACGTTCTTCTTGATTTGAAAGAAGGAGCCAAGAAGGCAGAGGTGGAACAGGCCATGCAAGGACACATCTTGTCAGAGGCAGCCTTGATGGGTAAGTATGAGCGCAGGCAGCGCCGTTAATCCTTGACAATCTATTTCTTTAATCCTTAATGTGGGGTTTGTAGAATTTTAAATGATGAACCCCTTTTTTTCGGGGGTTCACGATCACCCAATTGGAGGTAAGATATGGATAAGGCAATCTGGTTGGCCGGAATTTTCGGCCCCTTTTTGACCATCTGGGGACTGTGGATGCTTCTCTACAGTGAGAACCTGGTTAAAGTCATGACCTCGGTCAAAAATACACCTGGAGCTTTTTATCTGATGGGCATGCTGAATCTGCTCCTTGGTTTGATCATTGTCAACATGTACAACGTCTGGATGTGGCATCCCGCCGTTCTCGTCACACTCCTTGGCTGGGTGTTATTGATCCGGGGAGTGCTCTCTCTCTTCGTTCCCCAGTTGATCATCAAATATACGATGACAGATCATGCCGTGATGCGCGCCATTGGTTTAATTCCCCTCGTTTGGGGCCTGGCCCTGTGGTGGTTTGCATTTTTTAGATAAACCCCTCCGTTTAAGGAAGGGTAGGGTTTGGGGGAGGTTTGCGATGCGCCTCCCCTTTGTTTTTTAAGAGAGAGCGGAAAATCTTTTAAAAGCCTCTTCTGAAGAATGACGTTCTTTTGGATCGGGGTGCAGCATCTCTTGAATGACTGCGGCTTCTTGGGAGAAAGGAGAGGATTTTTGGACTTCTCCCATCCAGAGCGGTGTTGAGAAGGAGGGGGCGGATTTTTTATAGTCTTGAAACGAGACATCTTGAAAGAGACGCTCGCCGGTGCTCTCAAACAGATGCCAAAGAGTGATTCCGGCAGACCAGACGTCATTGGCAAAAGAGATTCTCTCTTGCTTCTCTTCTGTTAACAGGGAGGGCTGAGAGGGAATCGAAGCGATTTCCGGCGCCATGTACAGCTCGGTTCCCGCATAGAAGGAATAGGAAAGGCCGGGATGTTTGCAGATGGCCATGCCAAAGTCTCCGATCTTCACGACTCCCTTATGGACAAAAGTGTTCTCCGGTTTTAAATCGCGATGAATCCATCCCTTTTCGTGAAACTCTTTCACGCCTTGTAAAAATTGACAAGCCAGCTCCTTCAAGTCCGCATGTGCCGGATTCTGTTTTTTCAGATAGGACTTGAGAGTTTGTTCATAAAGAGGCATGACCCAAGCGTCCTTATTCCAAACATCTCCTTGGGCATTAACAATCTTACTCTTCCAGGAGTTGATGTATCCAAAAGAGTCTGCGGCATGCTCTCCCTTGAGTTGCTGCATGATCTGTTGATCGGCTCTGGCGCTTTTTTTCCCGATATTGAGGATCGTTCCGAGGGCGACTTTTTCTTTCTTGACAAGATCGTAGCCTTCTTTGACGCGAGTGGTCGCTCCCTTTCCAACAAGCCTATCTCCCTTTTCCTGATGCTGATTAAAATGGATGATGATCCGTTCCCCCCCCTTTTGATAGCTTAAGGATCTGACCAGCTCGGAAGTGGTTCTGGAAATGTGAAAAAAAGACTCCGGGGGATCATTTTCCAGCTCCCGTTCCCACTCTCCTCTGTGCATCTTGATGTAGAGAAGGATCTCCACCCGCTCTTTTAACGAGAGCTGGTTCTCGACTGGCTGAAAGCCATCTCGAGCTTCCTGCACGAGAGAGAGAAATTTTCCTGTTGCCTTGTGGCCATATTTGAGGATAAAGAGAGTTCCGAGTTGCTCGAGCTCGCTTCCTGCTCCCAGAATATGTTGGGCTTTTGCCTGGGCCATTTGACAAGCGTCTTTGATAATCTGATCGACATCAGCTTTTATTTTTGAGAGCTCGTTAGAGCTCTCCATGGCTTTTTTTACCGCTTTTATGATCACGCCAAGCGGCAATTTTGAATGGGAGTAGAAAGAGTCGGCTACGAGCAGGAGATGATCGAAAAAGGTCTGCTTGCCGTTGAGCAGTGCTTTTGCTTGAGAATAGGCCCAAGTGACGGTCGAAAGTTCACGGATGTTCAAAAAGTGTGCAAGCCGGATTCCCTCTTCGACGGAGCAAGAGGGCTCGAGGTTGACTGCGCATTGAACGATGTGCTGAGGAAGCCGCGACTTTAAAAGCGCCTGCGCCCATTTCATCGTTTCCTCTAAGCTTTTGCCGCTCAAGGAGCCGGAGACAATCAAAAGCGCATTTTTGATGGCTTTGGATTCTTTTAGGTTCATCCCGCTTTCTACGATTGCCTTAGCCCAGGCGACCTTTTCGTCTAAGGATCTGACGTTGCTTAGATAGGAGACAATCCCTAGGGCTGTCGTCACGCCGGAATTGAGGGGCATTTTGGCATTGAGAAGCAGCCGAGCCAATGCGACTTTTTCTTCCACGGGATTTCTTCTCAGAAAGTTCATTGCGATGCTGAGCGCTGCTGCAGCTAAAGAGCGGTCAGAGAGATCAAGTGGCGATTTCCAAAGAGCTTCTGCAAGAGGGAGGGCAAGAGAGTTCCATGCGCTACAGGCCTCTTTTGTGAATTTTAGAAGCTCTTGAGCTTTTGCGCCCTCTTTGTCATGCCGCATCAGAAATTGGGCATAGGGGATCTCGGGCTCTTTGTCTGCGATGATTCTGGCCTGGCTTAAGATAGCCTCCTTTCTTTCAGGAGGAAGGTCTTCTCTAAAGTTCCATAGAGCGGAGGTAAGTTGCACGCTTCGGAGAATCTCCTTTTCATTAAAAAAGCGGTCTCTCCAAGCGGCGGAGCTCTCTGCCGCATCCGAAAATGTACCCTTTGTACCGGCATCGATAAGAACCCACCTGGGAGTTCCCTCAACGACAATTTGAAGCGGCTTGAAAAAAGGGCGGATTGCAAAATCGAGATCCGGTTTGGCATCTGCCTGCTTAATCCAGATGACCTCTAGAGTTTTGTCCACGCCGAAGAGCTTGATCAGACGAGTTTCCGGAGTCGGAGCGCCGATGATTTTTGAACAAAAGAGAGTTGGATTCATAAACTTTTAAATGGTTTATTAATAATTGTAAATTATTATATCAAAATTATATTTATTAGTAAAGATTAACTAAATCTCTAATAGATTGATTGTTAGTGGCTTGTTGTAGCAAGTCCGGTTTTTATTTCTGAGTGGTTGTGAGAAAGGGGAAGTAAAGCGTATTCTTGATCCGGCTCACAATATTAAGGAATTCTATGGGTTGTTATCTAACCTCTTTAGCTGCAGTTCTTTTTTTAACTTTTTCACTCTTTTCAGGAGAGAGAGGCCCTTTGCTGCGCGCTAAAGAGCCCCACTGGCGGCCCACCATTGTGGAGACCTATCCCGAAGGCCAGCCCATGCGTGTTGTTTATGTTGAAGAGTTGGAAGGGGGCGAGCTAAAAGAATGGAAACAGGTCACATTCTACGCGACGGGACAGATCCAGGAGGAAGTTGATCTAGTCCGCATTTCCAAAGAGGCGCCGGCTTTTTCCCTGTGGAATAAAGAGCATGTTCCTCACGGGGCCTCTCTTGTCTACTATCCCAACGGGGCTCTGGAAAAAATTGCTTATTTTACTCAAGGATTATTGGATGGTCAATGCACCCTCTATTTTCCCGATGGCAAAGAGCGCTTGAAGTGCACTTATAAAGAAGGAAAGTTCGACGGGCCGATTGTCGCCTATTTTGAAGATGGGACAAAATCCAAAGAGGGATGTTACAAAGAAGGCAAACTGCACGGCGATCTCATCCAGTACTTCTCCAAGGGAGGCCGCTCTTCGCTTGTCACCTATCTCGAGGGGGTTCCACACGGCTCTTCGAGCGAGTGGTATGAGAATGGTGTTTTGAAAGCTTCCCGCCATTACCATAAAGGGCTTTTACATTCTGACGGGAAAAATCCTGCAGTCATTCTCTACAACGAAGAGAGAGGGATTCAGGAGGCTCAGGATTTCAAACAGGGAAAGCCCGTGGGTATCCACATCCAATACCACTCCAACGGGAAGGAGAGTTACAAGGTTTCCTACGTAGACGGACAAAAGGAGGGGAAGGAAATCCATTTTTCCACTACCGGAAAAGTGAAAGGAGAGGGTGAATATGAGCGGGGCGCGCCAAAGGGGCGGCATTGGAGAGATCATGAAAATGGAGCGCCGGCCTTAAGGGCGCTCTATGATGAAAATGGAAATTTTGCAGAGCCGCTTGTGACCTTTGGAGAAAATGGCAAAAAGCTCTCGCAATATAGACTTTCAAAAGAGGGCTCCTTTGAAGGGGAGTATCTAAGCTGGTATGAAGAAGGTCAGCCCAAGGAGGAGTTCCGCTACGAAAAGGGAGTTAAAAGCGGCGAGCAGCGAGAGTTCTATCCTTCAGGGCAGATGAAGGAGAGAGCTTTTTACGATGCAGGGATGAAAGAGGGTATTTTTGAGAGCTGGCATGAAAATGGCAAGCTTGCAAAACAAGCGACCTATCAAAAAGGGAGCAGGGAAGGCAAGGCGGAAGAGTGGTTTTCGGACGGTCGCCTAAAATGTCAGGAATGCTACCGGCAAGGAGAACTCGAAGAAGAGAAAAAAGAATGGTTTGAGAGCGGGGTGTTGCATTTGTCCGGATGTTTTAGCAAAGGAAAAAAGAGCAAGGAGCATTGCGAATGGAATGAGAAGGGGGAACTCGTCTTTCAGGGCAGTTATGTTGACGGTCTTCCCGACGGGTTGGTGACTCTTTGGTGGAAAGATGACAAAATCCGCGAGCGGATTCATTTTAACAAGGGAAAGAGAGAGGGGATAGACGAAGAGTTCTATCTGGACGGAAGCCCCAAGGCCCGTGCCCATTACAGAGATGATCAGGTCGATGGTCTCTTTGAAACCTGGCATGAGGGCGGTGGTATCCATCAGATCAAGACGTTTAAACTGGGAAAGCCCGTTGGAGAACAGAAAGAGTATTTCTCGAAACAAGAGATCGGTGAACAGGGAGCGGAGGTTCTCTCCTACCATTACCACTATAATGAAGAGGGAAAGCTTCATGGGGAGCAAAGGACCTATTATCCCAATGGGAGGATTCAAACGGTCATTACGTATGACGGAGGTTCTCTTGAGGGAAGAAAGGCTCTATGGGATGAAGAGGGGGCTCTTTTAGAAGAGGCCTTTTACGAAAAAGGACAGCTTCATGGGCGCCACTTTGAAAGAGGACAAAGGAAAGAAGAGATCATCACCCACTACAAAAACAACAAAAAAGAGGGCGTCCATGAGATCTATTATCCCGCCAATGACTACTTTGGGAGAGTACGAGCTCTTGAAGCGCGTTTCGTTTCCGACAAGCTCGAGGGAGATGTCGTGGAGAATAATGAGGCTGGAACAATAATTGCAAAGACCCCTTACAGGAATGGAAAGAAGGAAGGGATTGCCGAGCTTTACTTTCCCAAAGGGGCGATGATGATGAAGATATCTTACAAAGAGGGGAAGAAAGAGGGGCCGGCTATCCGATTCTTTGAAAACGGGAACACCCAAAGAGAGGTCTCTTTTGTCGCCGATTTTAAGGAGGGGGATGAAAAGAGCTATTTTGAAAATGGTCAGCTTGCCTCTTTCATCCAATTTAAACAGGACAAGATCGACGGCAACTATCAGGAATGGAATGAACAGGGAATACTTCTCTTTGATTCCGAATACAAAGAAAATAAACGCCACGGAAAATTTAATAAATACGACGAGGAGGGAAAACCCTATCTTTTGCAAACCTTTGTCGATGACGAACTCGACGGCATCAAAAGGCGTTATGAAAAGGATGGATCCATCACAGAGACCCGGTACAGCAAAGGAAAAAAACTTGACTAGTGCTCTGTCAACATTCAAATTGCGGATGCGCTAGCGCGAAAGCTGCCGAATTTCAACGATCGCAAGTGCCTTAGTATTAGAAATACAAATGGCACGTGCGATCGTTGAAATTCGGCGCTTTGGCGCCGCGCATCCGTAATTTCAATGTTGACAGAGCACTAGTTTATCTCGACTGTGCGCCGATCAAAGCTGCCTGCAAAAAATCTCTTTTCAACGAGTTGCGCCAACTTTTCTAAAAATATGAAGGAGCGTCATTCCATAGCGGCGGGATTCGTTGAAATGTAACTGTTTGAGTCCCAATGAATGGAAGTGTAGTTTCTGAGGAGCTCTCTCTTCTACGAAAAGCAGAGCGTCGCTTGCAAGGAGGGAGGAGCTGTCAAGGAACTTAAGAATTTCAGGAAGAAGAAGAGGGGCAAGATCGTAGGGAGGATCGACGTAGATCAAGTCAAACTTCCGCTCTTTTTTTGCCAGTCGCTTCAGTTGAACGAGAGCCTCTCCTTTCAGCACATGGACGGCCTCTTGATCAATCTTTAAGGAGAAGAGATTTTCTTCAAGAGCGCGCAGAGCATGGAAGTCCTTGTCAATGAAGAACGCCGTGCGCGCTCCGCGGCTGAGAGCTTCAATACCCATGGCTCCGCTGCCTGCAAAAAGATCTAAGAACGAGGCATGCTCAATAAAAGGTTGGGAGAGGTCGAAAACCGCTTTGCGCACAAGAGAGGTTGTAGGGCGGATCTCCTTGCTTTTGGGAGCCTTGAGCAGGCGTCCTTTGAATGTGCCTGCGAGAATACGCATCCTTACGGTCCTTGAAGAGTCTGAAAACAGGCGACAATCTGCTTGTTGCGGCTTTTCCCTAGCGATTCTCGCTTCGAATCCTTCGTCTTCAAGAAGGTTATTTCTCGCGAGAATTGATCCGGCTTTGCCGCGCAGCGCATCTTTGTCGCCTGTTTGAGGCTCGGGTTAATAAGGCCTCCGTTTCGGCGTGGACACCGTAGCATCGCGGAGGAGAGCTTGGGCTTTTTTTAGCTCTTCCTTTTTTTTGCTGTGAAGGTAGACGCTAAACTGGGTCCAGACTTGAGCTTCCTTCCATGCTTTTTCAAGCTGAGGATTTTTCTTTTGAGGATGATCAAAGTAGACCTCTTTTTGGATGACGATGGGCTCATTTTTATGGATTCCTTGAAGGACGACTGTAAAAGAGGTCGGTTGGCTTACCGTGCCAAAAAGGGAAAAGGGGCGGTTGTTAAAAAGCGCGGAAAGATGGGATGAAGGTAAAAGGAGGCGAACTTCTTGCTCCAGATTTGAGGAGTGCACGGAAGCGAGAAGATTTTTTGCGAGGGGAGAAGAGAGGTTGCGGACAAACTGTGCAAATTTCCGGGCAAAGGCCGCGTGAGTGGGGGAATAGAGTAATTCTCCTCCTGCCTGATGGGTTAATGCTTTGAGGAGAGCCAGATTGTTGTCTCGTCCACAGGTCGCGGCATAGAGCGCAACTTTTTGATTGTTCTTTTTTAAAAAATTCTTTAGAGCTTCTTTCTGTTTTTGCGTTGTGAGAGAGGTCGTTCCGTCTGAGATTAAAATGGCAAGGTGCATCTGGAGATCTTCGGGAGTTTCAGGCAGGAGCTTGGAAAGAGAAGCGCACAGCTCTCCAGCTGTACAACAGCTTTTCGATTCTTGAGAAGATAAGAACTCCTTGGCGAGCTGGCAATTCTTTTTGTTGGCGGGGAGATTCGTTTTGGAGAGAAGGATTGTTTTACGATCGAAGATGCAGATATTGAAGTTCTGATTGCTGTCAAGCAAGGAGAGAGCGCGCAGGACGGCTCTTTTGTAGCCGGTGAAACGATGCTTTTCGATGGAATTGGAGCGGTCGATCAGAAAGTAGAAGTTTTGCTTCATTTGAATCTGAGAGAGATCGTCTTTTGGCGTGAAAGTCAAGACAAAGGGATACCCTCCTTTTTCGTTTTGCAACAGCAAAGAGACGTCGAGCTTAAAATAATCAGACCAGTCCGAAAAAAAGAGAGCTGGGCCATCCGGAAGGTAAAATTCGACAGGTGAGATATTGTTGTTAAAGACTGATTGGGCAAGGAGAGGATTGTCAGAATGAAGCGCTTCAGAAGAAAGAGGCAAAAGAGAGAGGTCAAGAGAAGGTTCTTGGGCCTCTCTCTTTTGCAGGCTAAGAGCGGCAAGACGGTCATCCTTGTTTGCATTTAAAGAGAGGATTGCCGGATCTAGGGCTCGTTTGCTCACTTCAAACTTTTCAAGAGAAGGAGTTGTGGAGTAAGAACGCAACGTCAGAGGCGCAGATGCTCTTTTTAGAGCATCAAGCGGAACAACTGATATCCAAGACTCTAAAAAGGGGAGAATGTGAAGAGATTCCGGAAAATCAACAGAGGGCTGGGAGGTGAGGAGCCTTTGATCATTGTTAGGGAAAGAGGGGAAGAAGAAAGAAGAGAACTTATCTTTGGTAGAGAGGGTATTTGGAACTGTTTCAAATGAGAAAGAGAGAGGGCCGACCCTTTCTTCTTGGGGCAGCAGTTGATCTTGTAGACGTTCGGTCTCCGTTTGATTAAGAGGGGTGATTTTGCTCAGCGCTTCTTGCAAAAAGAGACTCTTTTTTTGCGTCGAGAAGAGGCCGTCTTTGTCCTCGCTCTCCAGTCCTTTGATCCAGACCCGGGAAAAAGAGGATTGAAGAAAGAGAGGATTGCGAAAAGCATAAGTGAAAAGGGCGAGGTGGACCCCTACAGTGATCAAGAGGCAAAGCCCTAAAAGAGAGCCTGACGAGTTTTTAACCGGCATTGTGGTTAGTGTAAAGCTGCTTTACTCTGTTCAATTCCTTCTCGAAGAAAAGGAGTGAGAGAAGAAGAGTCATTTAAAAGAGCCTCCAATTGTGTTTCAGCTTGTGAAAGCAGTTGAGATGCGCGCTCTTCTTCCCCGCCTCTTCTTGCCTCTTCTGCTTGCAAACGTGCAATCTCGGCATCGACAAAAGTCATGTAGATTTGATAGAGCTTTTCTTGTTCAGGAAATTTCTCTCGGTCAGTGGCGTATTCCTGGCCGATAGAGTCGTCCGCAGAAGCAAAATCTTCTTTAAAGCGTTTTAAGTAGAAGAGATGTTTGTCGAGCCTGCTTTCTTCAGGGGTGAGCGCTACCCTCACTTTTACATATTCCAGTGCAGCCTCGAGATGGATCGGTTCACAGGCGAGCTGTTTTTTGATCTGGAGGTCCTTCAGCTGGTTTAAAATCTCCTCCACTTCTGAAGAGTTTTCTTGGAGGCTTTCCGAGGGGAGCAGGGCGAACTGGAGGCGCGTCTTTTGGAGCAGGGCGGCGCTTGAGAGATAGGAGGGAGAATGGTTGGTCAAAAGGAGTTCGTAAAGCTCCAGCGCTTTCTTTGTGTCTTCTTGAATTTCATAGGCTTTTGCGAGCTCAAAGAGAGAGGTCTCTTGATATTTCCACTTAAGATCGGGATTTTCCTTCCTGAGTTCTGAGAGCCTTTCGAGAAGGGAAATTTTGATGGGAAGATCTTTTTTTAAAGAGAGAAGATCTGAATATTTCAAGGCTTCTCCTTCAATCACGAGGAGGTCTCTCTCTTTGGGAAAGGCGACGATGCCATTTTCCAAGCCTAAGATTTTTTCATAGGTGGCAAGGGAGCGTTTGAGAGGAAGAAAGTGTTCATCGAAAGCGTTCTTTACGCTCTCGCGTTCTTTTTTGACTTTGGAATAATAGTAATTTGCCAGCCAAATCTGGTTGTCAAACTTTACAGATTCTTTAGCCCTCATGAAGGCAGAAAAGAGATGCTCTGCAGCCTGCTCCAGGAAGGAATCTTGCTTTTCTTCGTTTTGGGAAGAGAGGGTAAGATAAGAATTATAGAGTTGGAGATGAATGAGGGTAGCATCTTCTTGATTGGGGTTGCAAAGAAGAGCCTGCTCGAGATGAAAAGAGACTTTCACGAGATCCTGAGATGAGGCCTGGATGCAAAGAGCTCCCATCAGGTGAGCTTCTGCTGCGCGCAGAGAGCCGGAAAAGCGCAGCAAAAACGCCTCAAACTCTTGAAGCGCTTCTCCTGGACGGTTGAGGTCATAAAGAGTTTTAGCTAAATAAAAGCGCAACTCCTGCTCTTCTTCTTCTGTCAAAAGGCTCTCTTCTTGAAAGAACTTTTTAAGATCGGCAACCAAGCATTCTTTGTGGACAAGGCTCTCGGGAGAGCTTTTAAGAGCTTCCATGCTTGTGGTGATCAGATGACGGTAGGCAAAGACGCGCTTTTCACTCTGGGGATACTCTTCTAAAAAGATAAGGAGAATGTCGCGTGCGGCTTCCCATTTGTGATCGTCAACAAGCAGCAGGGCTACATCATAGACAAGCTTTTCCCGCTCCTCAAATTGATCAAAAAAGGAAAGGAGCTTCTTAAATTCCTCAACATTTAAGGTGAAAGATCCCTGTTCTTTTTGAGTTTGGGCATTTATGACAAAAGATTGGAGATAAGCCGGGTCTTTGGCAAAATGAGAGGCTAGCAAAGAAAGGGCTCGTTCCGAGAGGGATTGATCCGCAGTTTCCCTAGCGCAGAGGATGAGCGACAAGAGCGCAGTTTTGAGCTGGGAAGAGGGCTCCTTTTCATTTTGAACAAAGAGTTCAAGCGCAGCAATAGCCTGTTCGTAATTTTTTAAAAAACAGTTGCTGCTTCCCAAATAAAACCGGATGAGATGGAGTTCCTTGTCCGGAATCTTTGTCATCAAAGAGGGCGCTTCATTGGCAAGGGTTTGATACTCTTTGGCATCATAGAGGAGAGCGAGATAATTAAAAGCGGCAAGTCCTTCCTTTTCACCTTTTAGCCGCGTTACTTCTAAAAAGGTCTTTGCAGCCTCCTCCTTGTCATATTCTGCGAGCAGTGTGCCGATCTGGAAGAGGATCTCTTCTCTTTTGTCATCGCGCTTTTTCAAAAGGTCCCGGTAATAAGAGACGGCTTGTGGATACTGCTTTTGCTCCCGAAGTCCTTCCGCTAGCGGAAGGAGGCAATAGTCTCGATAGGTTGTCTGAAGCAGGCGTTCAAAATGGGGAAAGGCTTCCTGAATTTTCCCTTGTCGAAAGAGGGCGTCGGCGTAGAGCAGAGCAATCTGAAGGGCGTCTTCCGACTCTTTATCCTTTTCGTTTAAAAGCCGTGGATGCGCCATCTTTTCCACCGCGGCGAATTGTTCGAGCTCAAAAAGGGCCTTGAGGTGTTTCAGAAAGGTCTTTTCTTTAAATTCTTCCCTTTCAATTTGTGAATAGGTCTTAATGGATTCATTGTAATTTTCTTCATTAAAGTAGAGATCGCCGAGCATGGCCATTAAGTGATCTTTAAAGGCGCTGTTGGCATACTGGTTGAGAAAATCTATAATTTGCCTTTTTGCCAGGCGATAATCCTGATCCTTCCAGTATTCCACGATTCTCTTTAACAAGAGCGCTTCATGAGGAGAGCTGATCGTCTCCTCAGCAAGCCCTGTCGATGGCAAAAGTTGGAGTGAAAGACAGCACAGAGAAAGTGAAAGGGCTTTTCTTGTGTAAAACAGAAGTGGATCCATTGTTACCTCCAAAGTTGTCGAATGGGCATCTTAACATTAATACACCTTTGGGTTAAGGTTGTCAAAAAAAGTGTAACTTCAGGGGACTAAAATTCCAAGGAGGCTCTGTTATGGGTATTCAGTTAATGGTTCTTGCAGCTCTTTTTGTCTCTGTGCAAAACCTCTTTTTTCGGCGCAGCATTGATGGAGGCGGGAGTTCCAAAGCTTATTTAATGGTACAGCTCTTTTTAACCTTTTTGGTGGCGATTTTTCTCAATCCCATTCGCAGCGGACACTATGAGTTTAATCTTCCTCTTGCTTTTTTCGGTTTTTGCGGAGGAGTGATTTTAGCAGCCTTTATGGCTATGATGGGAAAGGCTCTTGAATCGGGACCTCCCGGACTTACCTTTGCCGTCATCAACGCCTCTTCTGTCATGCCTATCCTTCTCATGGTCACCCTTTTTGGAGCAGGATTCGGTTTTGCCTACACCCCCTGGAATGGGATCGGCTCCCTTTTGGTTGTCGCGGGACTCTTTTGGGCGGCGTCGGGTGCCATTCAGGGGAAAAAGAGCATTGTCTGGGCTTTCTATGTCTTTGCTGCATTTTCCCTGCACTCCCTTTTCCTTGCCTTCATGCAATGGCGCACTCTGTTTCTCAATCATCCCGGAAAAAGAGCCCTCTTTCTCTCTTTAACTGAAAAAGAGGCTGCTTCGGAATGGTTTATGCCGATGATCTTTTTGGCCGCTTCGCTTGTTCAGGGATATGTCTATTTTACTACAGAGAAGAGAAAGCCGCTCAATTCCGAGATTCTCTACGGCGTCCTGGGAGGCATTGCAAATGGGATCGGCACCTTTTTTATGATCTGGTCTACGGAGATCTCAAATTCCTTAGAGCAGGCCATGATCTTTCCCGTCTTTTCCGTCTCCGTCATCATACTGTGCAACTTGTGGGGTCAAAGACTCTACAAAGAGAGGGTGAACTGGGTTGCTAATGCTTTTTGCATCCTGGGACTGGTCGTTGGAACGATCAATTGGAGACAGCTGGTGGGGTAGCCGGCTAAAAAAGCGCCGGCTCACGCATCAAGGAAGTTTCCATAATGGGAGATGAGCTCTTCAGCTCTGGGATCTTCCTCTTTGAGAAGCTTGTCATAGAGAGTCAATCCCTTTGCGTAGAGACCCTCTTTAAGGTAGAGAACGCCAAGACGAAAAAGAAGATCGCGATCTTTCGGGACGAGTTTTAAGAGTTTTTCGCAGATGGCAATCTCTTCTTGCCTCAAATCAAGGTCGGCGTAAATGGTTCGCAGCTGGGCATGGACCCAGGGATCGTTGGGGGCAAAACTGTCGACAATCTTGAACTCTTCAATGGCGCGCCAAGAGGACGCGAGCAGTTTTTCTCCCATCGCTTCTGAAAGGTACTCTTTAGGAACCCAGGGAATTTCCTCTTCCGGCGCCAGCTTTTGAGGATTGAGATAGAGCTTTGAGAGAAGAAGATGGGCCTGGGCAAGCGAGGCGTGGGCTTCGAGATCTGTGGGGATATTCTTGATGAGCTCATAATGTTCTTGGATGGCTTGCTGAAGGAGAAGTTCTTTCATTTTGTGAAGCTCCTTCCAGTGCGACCAGCAGCTCAGCTTTTGGATGACGGAGGAAAGACTTTCCCATCCGGAGGGGGTAGGATAGTAGAAATACTCTTGGGAGTGGAAAATTGCAACACAGTTGTAAAGAGCGTGAGCTAAAGAAAGGTGATGCTGGGAGCTTCCCCGATTGTAAGGAATGAGGTCGCGGCACTTTTCGGTAAAGTCGCGTTGGAGAGAGGTTAACTGCTCCGGCTTTTGGGATTGAAAGTAGAAATGGAGAATCAGATACGTGAAGGCCGTTAAAAAAAAGCCTGCCAAGGTAAATGCTAAAATTGAGGTATGGGTAAAGAAGGAAAAAAAAGTGATAAAGAAAACGATCTCTGTAAGAGAGAGGAGGGAAAAGAGAAGGTGAAAAAGCGCTTCCATCCTGGTCATGGCGCGGAAGCGTTTCAAGGTTGCCTGCGCATATTTTTCGATCTTTTCCTGAAAGAGGGGAGGCTGAAACAACGAACTTTTTCTTGAGGTGTGTCCGGCATGAGATAAGAGCATAGAAAGCTAAGGATGTCTTTTTGTGCCTATGATGAAAGAAAAATGAGAATTTATACAAGAGAGTTTCCCGTGCGGCAGTACACGGGCGCGCCTTTTCCTTTTTTTTTGTGTATAAAAAGAGTATCGCTCAACTGAGCGATACTCTGCGGTTAGAGCCTTATCGAAGCAATAAGAGATCTTTTAATAGCCTGCCTGGATCATTGCATCGATGACGTTTTGAGCAACGCCGGCATTTTTTAAATCGATGATATCCGCGCTTGTCAGGTTAAATTGACTGCCCGTTGCCTGGATTTGGCTGATGATCACCTTGTCGCTAATCCCTGCGTTTGTCATCTGTTTGATGTCATAGATCGAAAGCTGTTCGCCGTTGTCGATCTTCTTTAGGGTGCGCGGAGCATTTTTCTCCATATTTTTGCGATCCTGTTCATCGAGTGCGGATCCGATAAGACCGCCGATCAAGGCTCCGCCTGCAGCACCGGCTCCCGCTCCGATTGCAGCGCCAGGACCTCCTCCAACAGCAGCTCCGATTCCAGCTCCTGCGCCCGCGCCGATGAGTCCGCCGGCAAGAGCGCCTGTTCCCGTCTTGGTTTCGCAGCTTGCCAAGAGTGCGGCCGCCGCGCTAAGTGTCATCACAATTTTTTTCATAGTAAGGCTCCCTGTGATAGGTTTTTACGTCTTGAGGGTTGTCGACTACAATTCCCCCGGTAAAAATGGTTTTATCACATTCCTATAAGAGCTGACAATCTTTTTTTGACAAGCGGACATCAACTCTTGTATAAATGCCAACTCTTAGGAGCGGGTCATCACGTCAAGGACGTTTTGAGAGACGCCTGCCTCTCTCAAATCAGCGATCTCTTCCTTTGAGAGGTTGAAACGGCTGTTTGTGGTCTCGATCTGGTTGATAATCACCTTGTCGTTGATGCCGGCATAACTCATCTCTTTGACGTCATAGGTCGAAAGAGCTTCTTTGTTATCGAGTTTGCTCAAGGTTTTTGGATTGCGGCGTTCCATCTTGTCGCGATCCTGCTTATCCAGCTCATTGCCAATCAGACCGCCGATCAGTGCGCCGCCTGCGGCGCCCGCTCCGGCTCCGATAGCAGCTCCCGATCCTCCGCTAATGGCAGCGCCGATTCCGGCCCCTGCTCCGGCTCCCAGGATTCCTCCGACAAGAGCTCCTGTTCCCGTCTTGTTTTCGCAGCTTGCCAGTAGGGCAGAAGCAGCAACCAATGTGATGACTACACTCTTCATAAAAGGCTCCTTGTTAATTAAGCGAAATGATTTTGCTTCTCATTAAGCTTTATTTTTATTATTAGCACAAATCGGGATTAGCGGACAATTATTTTTTTTAATTTGACTGTTCCTCATGCGGATTCCGGCCGCGCTCTTTTCGTTTTCCCTTGGACGCCTGCGGCTTGTTTTCTCTAATCTGCTGATGTTCTGCGGCTTGTAAACTGCCCGATGCATGCTGCTATTTAAATCCCGCTTCAGGTACTCTTTTTTGCCTTGCAGGAGGTAATATGATGACGCTCGCCGTTGTTGTTTTTCTTACGTTCTTTTTCTTTTTTTTAACCTTGAAAATCGTGCCTCAACAGCAGGCGTGGATCATTGAGAGGTTGGGCAAATTTAATCAAAAGAGAGAAGCCGGTCCTTTTCTGCGCATTCCTTTTGTCGACAAGGTTGCCTACAAGCACTCCCTGAAAGAGGAAGCCATCGATATTCATGAGCAGACGGCTATTACCAAAGATAATGTTACCATTAAGATCGACGGTATTTTGTACATGAAGATCATTGATCCCGTTTCCTCTTCTTATGGAGTATTTCATCCCCGTTATGCCTTAACGCAGCTGGCTCAAACGACGCTTCGATCCGAGATTGGAAAGATCCCGCTGGATCGTGCTTTTGAAGAGAGGGAGCATTTGAATGAACAGGTGGTGAGGGTGTTGAATGAGGCCGCCCACTCCTGGGGCATCGAATGCAAACGGTATGAGATTAAGGACATCATCATGCCCGACGACGTGCGGCGGGCGATGGAGCTGCAGGTGACTGCAGATCGCCAAAAGAGGGCGCGCATCCTGGAATCCGAAGGGATGCGCCAGGCAGAGATTAACTCGTCCGAAGGGAAGAGGCAGGCTGAGATCAATGTTGCAGAAGGCTGCAAGCAGCGCATGGTCTTAGAGTCCGAAGGGGAAAAGACGGAAAAGATCAATCATGCCGCCGGCGAGGCTCAAGCGCTGCAGCTCATCGCTCAGGCGACAGCTCTTGCCTTCCACAATGTTGGGGAAGCCTTAAAAAAAGAGGGAGGCGAAGAGGCGGCGGCTCTAAAAGTTGCTGAAGAGTACATTGCCGCTTTCCGAGAGCTTGCCAAAGAGAGTACTACAGTCCTTCTGCCCGCGAATCCAGCCGACGCTTCGTCG
>Ga0156232_119_pt3 | contig 66900 bp, 56 predicted proteins | sample RifCSPlowO2_12_FD_107879 | JGI IMG/M metagenome (GOLD analysis project Ga0156232, IMG submission 107879) | Chlamydiae bacterium RIFCSPLOWO2_12_FULL_49_12
CTTTAGAAGAAGAGGGAGCAAGAGGGAGTTGATCTGCGGCAACAGAGAGGTTGCCATCAGATCGTCTAGTCTCTTCGGGTCTGAAAAGTTTTGAAAGAGAGCGCCTAATCCCTGGATAAAGAGGTTTTTGACAAAGGGGCGGATTCTCTGAACCGTTAAGAATGTCATGAGGATCTCGAGGATCTTTCTGGCGGCAGGAGATCGGAGGGCCGTTTCGAAAAGGTTCTGCGTCTCATCATTCCAATAGCCCTGCAGGATGGAGCGGGGAAGATCTCGGATCGCACGCTCTGTCAGATCCTTGTGCTCTTGAGGTAAACGAAGCTTCCCGATGAGTTTAGTAAATCCATCGCCCTTATTGAGCTCTTCTTCGGGAAGCCAGAGTGCGAGCAGCTCTTCGGCAAGCGCGTTCAAGCGAGCGGAGTAGCTCTCTTCTAAAGGATGTTCGTGAAGATAGATGCTTTCCACCAGTTCATTTTTAGAAGAGCGGACCCACTCTTCGGGAGTCATCTCTTCTTCATTGAAGCCGTTTGCAGCTTCGGCCGGTTCTTGCGGAAACGCAACCTCTCCCGTCCCGCATGCGTCTTTGAAGTCTAAGGAGAGTGTTCTTTCGGCAGCAGATCCTTCTTTTTCTAAAAGGAGGGCCGTCTGCGGATCGCTTAAGAATGCATAGAGCCGCAGTTGTGTCATCCAGGAGAGCGGAGAGAGCGCGCGCACCTTTTGTTGCCAAAAAACATTTGTGCGGATGTCCAAAGAAAAGCTCCGAGAGAGGGTTGCCAGGGATTCGGTGATGCATTCCAGAAGGTGCTCTTCGGCCTCGCCTTTTAAAGAAGATGAAAGGAAGGTCGAAAGCCCCTCTTCGAGCTGCAGATAGTTCTCGACGCTTTTCTGATCTTTAAGTGTTGGGATATAAGCCTCTATTCCTGCAACAATTCTATTGGTAAGCTCTTTTTTTAGCTCCGGCAAGAGGTTTGACTCTTCTTGTTGGCGGGTGTCTAAAGCGTCCATACAGCTCTTAAGCTCTTTTTCCTCAAGATCGGATAGTGAGGCGTTAGAGAAGGCGGCGGCATCTTTAGCTTTGCTTAAGATGTTAAGAAGAGAGGCCCCGGGCGGGGACAGTGGTGCGTGCGCATTCGAGAGGTGATTGCGCTTGCAAAAGGTGTTATAGAGCGCCAGCTGAGTCATAAAAGGGAGCGGTTGAAGAGAGGAAGCTTCTTGTTCGAATGTTGAGAGCCGGTCGGACCGATCTAGGGCCTTTTCTAACTCAAGCAACCAGTTTTCGATGGCTGCATGAAGGGAATGGGTGTTTTCCAGACTCTCTTTAAGAGGGGAGGCTTGGAAGGCCAAGAGGCCCTGTTTGAGCCGCTTGAGTTCGGCGATAGATTTCTGGGGCTCTGCAGGTTTAAGTTCGCTTTCAATCTCTGAGAGGATCCGTGTCGAGAGCTCGCTTTTAAGCTGGTTTAGATAATTCTTTTTGCTTTGAGGCGCATTTCCCAACTTCTTCACACAGACGTCTAGTTCATTAAACAGGGATTGAGCCCTTTTTCTTGACTCCGCGAGCTCTTTGGCCTGTTCATTGACAAGCCGGATTACTTGATCGTAGAGGTTCGAAAAGTGCAGGCCGGGATTTTCAAGCACTTCCCTAAGCCGCTCAAAGCAGGAGTTGGCAAGGATGAGAGAGTTGTCTTGGAGAGAGTCGTGCAGGATTTGAGGCAGGCGGCAGTTTAGGTGTTCGTTGAAATCGGATAAAAAGGTGGCCGTTGGGGTGGCGACAAACTGTTTGATGACATCGTTTACAATCTCTTTTCTCAAGGGTTCGTCGATCTCATTCCAGAAGCTGCGCGACGTCTCTACCCCGGGGTTTGCAATGAAATTAAAAAATTTCTCCGTTGCATTCCGATAGGCATTCTGTTCTCTGAGAGTAGGAGCGGGAAGTTTGGTTTGGTGCTTCTGGATCAGGGCCGATTGTGAGCCATTCTGTTTAATTAAAGAGACGAGGCTTTGCAACTTCTTAGGAAGTGCAGTCCCTTGTAAGATCTTCAAAGAAGTCAACTCTCTTACGAGTTGACTGAAGGAGCTGAAATTGGGATCGATCTGTTCGATGACGGAGGTAACCCAGCTGGAAAATTGGACGGAGAGCTGCTGGACCTCCTGCGCCTTACCCGAAAAGGTCTCCTCATAGAGGATAGTGGCAGTGTTCTTCGCCGTCTGTTGTAAAAACAATTTTAGTTCTTCCAGATGAGGATCAAGAGGCGGCTCTTTTACGCTCGGCTCATTTGTTGGCCGGGAGGAAGGGGCGATCGGAGGGTCTTCGTTCTGAGGCGGCGCTTCAGGGGGAATCTCCCCTTCTTCTTCTTCTTTGGGAGTTAGCAGGGACCAGAGATAGTTGGAGAGGGAAGGAGAGTGTTGTGCGGGAGCGGAAAATAAAGAAAAGACCGCATGAGCCAGACGGGAGATCTTGTAGACTAGCCACTTTATGGGGTTGGAGAAAAAGGAGATCTCCTCGGGAATGGAAATTTTAATTGAATGAATGGGTTTTGTCATATAATAAGTAAATTATATGGAAGTGAGATGAAATATAAAAGTAATAAAATTTCTATTATTTTTTAAATTTTAATTCTCTGCAGATAGGACAGGCAAAGAGGCGGTGCCCTCGGGCCGGACAGTAGGCGCGGGCATAGAGGATGAGCTGCAGATGGAGGGTCTTCCAGCTCTTTTTGGGAAAGATTCTTTTTAACGCGCGTTCGGTTTGGCTAATCTTGTTTCCCGAAGAGAGACCCCAGCGCTTGGAGAGGCGGTGGATGTGTCTGTCGACGGGAAAGGCTGCCTTTGAAAAGGCTTGTGTGAGGACAACCGAGGCGGTCTTGTGCCCGACTCCGGGAAGCGCTTCGAGAGCTTTCAGGGTGGCGGGGACTTGTCCTTTGTAGCGGGTAGCGAGGATTGCGGAGAGCGCTTGGATGCGGCGCGCCTTTGTGCGAAACAGGCCGAGCGGACGGATGCACTCCTCAATCTCTTTCACGGAGAGGCGGCTCATCTCTTGGGGGCTGGAAGCTTTGGCAAAGAGCTTGGGAGTCACCCGGTTGACGCGTGCGTCGCTGCATTGAGCAGATAAGAGGACGGCGATGAGAAGAGTGAAGGGGTCTTGATGTTTTAAGGGAATAGTCGCTTTGGGAAAGAGCGTATTTAAGATGAGTTGAATGCGCTGCGCCTTTTCTCGTTTGTTCATCTCCCCCTCGTCTTAAAAAAGCGGCCCATAAGGGCCGCTTATTTTCAAAAGACGGGTTGGGCCGAGTTCGAAACTCGGCCCAAAACCGCAAAAATTCTCGGGCCTTAAGGCCCGCGTTCATTTCCCGATGCAAAATTTTGAGAAGACAGCCGTCAAGAGCTCTTCTCCAATGTCGATTCCGATGATACTTCCCAAAGAAGTTAAAGCAAAGCGAAGATCGGATGCGAGAAATTCGGGAGAGAGTTGCTCATTTAGTCCGCAGATGAGGGCGTTTACTCCATCGATGGCGTGCGAGAGGGCCGTTTGGTGGCGGAGATTTGAAAGCACCACTTCTTCTTTGGAGGCAAGCCCTTTTTTTAACACCTTGGCTACGATGGCGCTTTTCAGGGCCGTTAATCCCTCTTCCGTCTTCGCGGAAAGAGAGAGGCTCTCCTCCCGCAAGGCGGGCAGCGGCGAGGGGTGGGGAAGATCGATCTTATTCCAGATGAGCAGGCTCTTTTCTTTCGGCGTTTCCTGAAGAAGCGCTCTCTCTTCGCTTGTAGGAAGGCGCGAGGCGTCTAAGACAAAGAGGATCAAATCGGCGCGCTCCATCGCAAGCAAGGAGCGGCGGATCCCCTCTTTTTCAATGGTCTCGGAAGAGAAGCGGATCCCTGCCGTGTCGATGAGGCGAAAGTGCAGCTCTTCTAAGCGCATCTCCTCTTCTAAAAGATCGCGCGTCGTTCCCGGAATCTCCGTGACGATGGCTCTCTCTTTGCAAAGAAGCGCATTCATGAGAGAAGATTTTCCCACGTTCGGCGCTCCGGTAAGGCAAAGAGTCACTCCGGTATGGAGGAGCTTTCCATGAGAAAAGCTCTCGTGAAGCCTCTCCATCTCGTTGAGAAGATGGGAGAGGGCGCTCTTGAGCTTCTCTGTTTCAGGCTCTTCTAACCCCTCTTCGGGGAAGTCTACCCACGCCTCAAGAAACGCTCCGGCGTCTATTAGCCCTTTTTGAAAGGAGGAGATCTTGAGAGAGAGAGAGCCCTCCAGCTGCTCTTTTGCCGCAGATAAGGCGCGCTCGTTTTTTGCTCCGATAAGAGCCTGGATCGCTTCCGCCTGGGCCAGATCGATTTTTTTGTTTTTGAAGGCCTTGAAGGAAAACTCGCCGGGCAGGGCAGCTCGCGCCCCTGCGTGCAAGACGGCTTGAAGCACCTTTTTCGTGATCAGACTCCCTCCGTGGCATTGGATCTCTACCGTGTCTTCTCCCGTAAAGGAGCGAGGAGCGCGCATCACGGCAAGAAGAACGGTGTCGATGACGCGCCTGTGTTCATCTAAGATCTTTCCGTAGGTCAGCGTGTGGGAAGCAAGAGAGGCGATAGGTTTTGAAAAGATCCGCTCCGCCACAAGGAGAGCTCTTTTTCCGGACATGCGGACGATCGCCACTCCCCCCTCTCCTGCAGGCGTGGCAATGGCCGCAATCGTTTCTCCCTCGTGATGGTAGAGGCCGAAGGATGGGACGAAAGAGGCCGTTTTGGGCATAGGTAAAGAATACCTTATTTGAAAAGTTCCAGGCAGCTTCTTTTAGAGCTGAGGGATGCATCTTCTTCTCCTTCGTCTTTTCTTTTTAAAGAGCAGCGGTGCGCTGCAATAAAAAAACGAACGACTGCTTCGATGAGAAACTCTTGTGGGGGATAGAGCTTGAGAAGTTCTTCTAAAAAGTCGATCCCTTCTACGCCCTCTTCGACTCTCTTGAATATGGCCTCCGCCAACGCGCTTTTCTCTTGCGCAGCCAATTGAAAAGAGCATTTTGCCTCAGCGAGATTGCGCTCTTTGCCCCAGCCTAAAAAACATGTCAGGGCATGATAAAGCAGCGTGGGGAGATGGCGCTCTTTTTGAGAAGAAGGACCGTTGCTTGAACTGCCGTACTTTTCTTCTCTGTCTGCCGCAAGATATTTTGTCAGGATCTCGAGAGAGGGAAAAGACTTTTTTTCAAAGAGTATCCTTGCGTAGTGAAGCGATTCTTGAAGGTTTTTTTTCACGCCCTCTTTTCCTTCCAAAAGTAAAATCGCCAGAGTGTGTTGGGAGCGCAAATCATTGCCCTCGGCAGAAAGCTTCATGTAGCGCAAGCCTTCCTCCGGGTTCTTTTTTTCTCCGTTCTCTCCACGCAAGAGACAGGACGCAAGAAGAAATTGTGCGGCAGGAAAGCTTTTTTCCGCGGCGCACTTCAGATAGCGCATCCCTTCCGAGACGTTCCGGTCGACGTCCTTTGATCCCTTAAGAAATAGGTTGGCCAAACGCATTTGCGCATGCTCACAGGACTCGGCGGCTTTCTTGAGCAAGTTAAGGCCTTCTTCGACATTCTTTTCTACTCCCCTTCCGTGAAACAGGAGTTCGGAAAAGAAGATGGGTGTAGGATGTATATCCTCTTCTGCGGGTTTTTTCAAATAGTAGGCGGCCCAGGCGTCATTTTGTTCAACGCCCGCTCCATGAAAGAAACAGATTCCCAAACAAGCGCTTGCGATCAGATGCCCCTTTGAAGCCAGGTACGTCAAATAGTGAATGGCTTGGGGGAGATCCCGGGGAATGATATCGCCATCAAAGAGACGTCCGGCAATATAAAATAGAGAGGGATCATCGCCATTTTCGGCTTTGTAAAGGGATAAGACAAAAGTATTGATCCGGAGATTGGAAGAGTCTCCTAAAAAGACAAACCGATTCTCTTTGTAGAGAAAATAGGAAAGAGAATCGATCTTTCTGTGTGTGAGAGGATTGGTGTTGGAGTGATGATGCAGCCAGTTAAAGAGATGGGAAGCAGAATAGTGGTAGATGCGGCTATCGCCCAAGTCTTTGAGAAGGGCATGGACATAAGGAAGAGGAGGAGAGTTTGAAGGGATGTAGGCGTGGGTCAGGGAGTAAAATGAGCGCTGAGTGATGGGATCTACATCTTCTAAGGAAAGCGGATGCGTCTCTGTTCCGTTTGCAAGAGGAATTGTAAGATGATGCAATAAAGTCATAATAATTTCAAAAAATTGCATTTATGATAAATAAAGAGCTATTTAAAGGAAAGGAGTATTCGAAAGAAGTCTATTTGAATTTGGCTCGTTCGCTACAGGAGGCGCCATTTTTCCCGGTATAGAGCGGTGAAAAGTTAGAGAGCGCGCAGGGTCGCAGTGATCAGATCGGCGAGATTAGGCTTTTGCTGGTTTGCCTCCAGCGCTCTTTGCACGGCTTTTTGTGCATGGGGGGCGGGATAGCCCAGATGGATGAGGGCGCTGACGGCATCCGCGGCAAGGGTGTCCTGTGGGCCGCTGCCGCTGACTAAGGGAAGATCCAGAGGGGATCGTTTGAGCTTATCTTTCATCTCAATGAGCAGTCTTTCCGCCGTCTTCTTGCCAATGCCGGGCACTTTGCAAAGAGCGGAAAGATCGCCCTGTGCAATGGAGAGTTCAAAGAGATCCCTCTCCATATGGCCAATGAGGGCAAGAGCCGTTTTGGGGCCTATCCCTGAGACGGAATCCAGGAGCTCAAAGAGATCGCGGTCGCCTCTTTTCCAAAAGCCGTAGAGCTTTTGAGAGTCTTCTCGAACCATCAGGGAGGTGTAAAGAAAGGCCTCTTCCCCCTGTTTGGGAAGTTTTGAGAAGGTGCTAAAAGGGATGCATACCGCATACCCGATCCCGCCCACCTCTATGACGGCCTTTTCCAGTGTGACGGAGACAAGCCTTCCCTTTAGATAATCGTACATAACGTTTACAAAGTCGAGTTTCAGGATAGCCGGAGCGGCCAATCTTGTCGTTAAAATTTAGCTTCTTCGGCAGCATGGAGTGTGGAGTTGATGCGCATGGCACAAAGCGAGGGCAAGAGCATCGGCGGCGTCTTGCGGCATCGGCGGGTGGGAGAGGTGAAGAAGATATTGAATCATCTTCTGCACCTGCTCTTTGCTGGCGCCTCCCTGGCCGACCACGGCTTTCTTGGCCTTTTTAGGAGCATATTCATGGATGGGGATCCCCCGCTGCGCTGCAGCGAGAAGCGCCATGGCCTTCGCCATGCCAAGCTTCATGGCGCTTTGAGCGTTCTTGTAGACGAATTGCATCTCGACGGCAAGGACGTCCGGCCGGTAGCGGTCGAGGAGCTGCTCGAGCGCCTTAAAGAGAGCGAGGTAGCGTTGGGGCAGGGCGAGATTTGCCGGGGGTCTAATGCAGCCGAAATCCAGGGCGCGGTGGGTCATTCCGTCGGTTTCAATGAGGCCGTATCCCGTGATCGCGGTGCCGGGATCAACCCCTAAAATAATCAGTGGCATTCTTTAAGCTTATCTTGATAGGACATAATTGCGCTAATCGAAAGAGTGGTGTTGATCAAAGTTCACAAAATCAGGCATCCTTGCTATCTTGAGAGGAGATGATGAGATCATTAGACGATTATCCTCCAGGAAATATCCTTGTCAGAATGCCGAACTGGGTGGGCGATTTGGTGATGGCTACGCCTGTGCTGGAGGATTTGCGACGCGCCTTTCCTCACGCCGGCATCACCGCCATGTGCCGCTCTCCCTACGGGGATCTGTTGAAGGAGGATCCCCGGATCAATGAGCTCTTTTGTTTCAGCAAGGTGAACAGCTTCGGCCGGAGGGAAGGAACGCGCAACATCATCGAAAAGTTAAGAAAAGGACAGTATGACTTGGGTCTTTTGCTCACTCACTCCTTTTCGTCCGCGTGGTGGTTTTGGCAGGGAAAAGTCAAAAACCGCGTCGGTTATCTTGGAAATGGAAGAGGGATTTTGTTAACCAAGGCGGTTTCAGTTCCCGCAGAGCTGCATAGACAGCACCTTGTTGTCACTTACAAGATGCTGCTGCAAACACTGAACATCCCCCTTTCCGACACCGCTCCCCGGCTCTTTCTTTCTCCAAGGGAGGTGGAGGCGGCTCAAAGGCTTTTAGAGCAGCACGGCGTTTCAGAAAAGAGTCTTCTTGTCGGCATCAATTGCGGAGCAACGTACGGGTCGGCCAAGTGCTGGCTGCCCGAGAGGTTCCGCCAGGTCACAATGCGTCTTCTTCATGAAAAGGACCTCTTCGTCGTCTATTTCGGAGACAATGCCACCGCCTCTTTGGTCAAGGAGATTTGTCAAGGGCTTCCGCCGCGCGTGGTGAATCTTGCCGGCTTAACCTCTATGAGAGAGTTGGCGGCGCTGATCAGCTTGAGCGATGTCCTCTTGACGAATGACAGCGGCCCCATGCACATCGCAGACGCCCTAAGCACCCCCGTCGTCGCCCTCTTCGGATCCACCAGCGAAGTGGTGACGGGACCCTATCGCCAAGGGGTGGTCATTCACAAGCATGTCGAGTGCTCCCCCTGTTACCAAAGGCAATGTCCGATTGATTTCCGCTGCATGAAAAGAATTGAGGCGGAAGAGGTGGTTGAGGAGCTCTCTTCTGTTCTGGCGGCCAAAAAGAGAAGGGTTGAAACTTATGTTAAAGAGACTGTGGAAAAAGTTTGGTCCGAATCCCCTTGATCAAAAACTCAAACGGGCAGTCAAACAAGAGTGCCGCCGGATTTTGATCCCATGGAACAGGGGGCTGGGAGATATTGCCCTAGGACTGTACGCTCTTGTCTACCGGATTCGCAAGGCGATTCCGGACGCCCGCATTACCTTTGTTACGCGTCCCGACCTTGCAGAAGGCTTCAAACTTTTAGACAATGTGGAAACCATTATTGTCAAAGAGTGGGTGAGGGGACGAGCCGTTAGCCTGGAAGAAGCGGTCGACCTCTCCGCTTTTGATCTCATTTTGGAAGATCCCGATCCGAGCCGCTGGCTCCGCTCCCAGATCGGCAGCCTCGTTCCGAAACTGCTCTGGGCGCCCTCCTGGGATGAGGAGTGGAAGCGTTTCGGTCTGGAAGAGAGAGAGTACGTCGGCGTCCATGTCCAGACGGAGACACAATACCCCTATGAAAAGAACTGGCTTGTGAAAAAATGGACGCAGCTTTTTGAGCAGCTCACGGAGAGACAAGAGAAAGAGGTTCTCCTCTTCGGGCTTCAGCCTACCCACTCTTTTCCTCTTCCTCATGTGATCGATATGCGCGGCAAGACCACTCTTTTTGAGATGCTCTCGATCATCAAAAATTGCTGTCCCTATCTCATCGCTCCCGATTCGGGAGTGCTTTCTTTAACCTATTTTCTTGCCGTCTCTTTTCCCATTCGCATCGTCTCTCTATGGGCCGATCCCAACCAGGGAGTCCTCAAACAGGCCGTTTCCTCTCCCAATCCCCAGCTTGTCCACATTCCTTTGTTTGGAAGAGATCAGGATATTTCCACGATCGAAGTAGCCTCTGTCGTCGAAGCGCTGGTCGGACCATGACGGGCTCTTTTTTTCCTTTGGTTTCCTGCAAAGAGGCGGGAAGCTTCCCGAGATTAAAGGAGGGTCAGGAGCTGATTGCTCAAGGTCTTTTGGGCTGCCTTCTGCTTGCCGGAGGAGAGGGGTCTCGCCTGGGATGGGAGGGGCCAAAAGGAACCTTCCCCATCACGCCGATTCAAAAGAAGTCGCTCTTTGAGCTCTTCTCTGAAAAGATTCTTGCCGCAGGACGGCAAGCCGGAGTGAAGATTCCCCTCTCTATCATGACCTCTCCTCTCAACCACGACGCCACGGCCCTGTTTTTTAAACGGAATCAAAGTTTTGGCCTCTCATCTCAAGAGCTCTTTTTCTTTCAGCAGGGCATGCGGCCTCTGTTAGACCTGAACAAGCGTCCTCTTGGTAAGAGCGGTCCGGATGGAAACGGATGCGCCCTTACGCGCTTTGTCGAGAGCGGCCTCTTCGAGCAGTGGTGGAAAAGAGGCATTCGCTATCTCAACCTCTTCCTTGTCGACAATCCCCTATCGGATCCTTGCGATGCAGAGCTTTTGGGCCATCACCTCTTTGAAGGGGCCGACTGGACGGTCAAAGGCGTCCGGCGCAAGGATCCAACCGAAAAAGTCGGCGTTTTGGGGGTGTCGGAGGGAAAGCTCTTCATCATCGAATATACGGATCTTCCTCCAAGCGACGCTCTTCGCTTTCCTTTTGCAAACAGCGGCATGTACTGCATCAGTATGGAGCTCGTCTTTGCTCTCGCTAAAGAAAAAGAGTCTCTTTTGCCTCTCCATCTTGTCTTAAAATCCGAAAAAGAGAGGCAGTTCTACAAGCAGGAGACCTTCCTCTTTGACCTTCTTCCTTATGCAAAAAAAGCTCAGGCCGTTCTCTACCCTCGAGAGCGTGTCTTTGCCCCTTTTAAGACGATGGAAGATCTCCCGGGGGTGAGGGCGGCGCTTCAGGAGAATGGCCGAAGAATCTTCGAAGAGGCGACAGAAAAGCGCCGCCTTTGAGTTCTCCTCCCTCTTTATATACAAACAACTTCAAAAAATGGTGAATTTGGGGCTTGAGGTTGATGCTCAAACTCAAACCTGATAATCTTCTCTTAATTGGAGTCCGTGATGAAAAAGATCGGCTATTTGGGAGCGGGGACGTGGGGCTTTAGCCTGGGGTGCCTTCTTGCATCCAAAGGGCATCGGGTGACTTTGTGGTCTGTTCTCCCCGAAATTACCGAGATGTTGAGAAAGACCCGCGAACATCCCAAACTGCCCGGTTACAGGGCGCCGGAAAACGTCTCTTTTACAAGCGATCTGCAAGAGGCTCTGCTCGGAGCTGACTACCTTGTAGAATCCGTGACCTCTGCCGGGGTGCGCCCCGTCTTTGAACAAGTGCTTGCGCTGGGAGGAGCTTTTTGTCCCATTGTCTTAACCTCGAAGGGGATTGAGCAGGATAGCGGGCTGCTTCTCCCGGAGGTGGTTCTGCAGGTTTTGGGAGAGGACCGCCGGGATCAAATCGCCTGTATCAGCGGTCCTACCCATGCAGAAGAGGTGATTCAAAAACTCCCTTCGGTCTTAGTCGGCAGCGCCTATGATAAAGAGCTCATGTATGAGATTTGCGACCTCTTCCTCACTCCCTTTTTTCGCCTCTATCCCAATTACGACATTCATGGAGTGGCCTTTGGCGGAGCCATGAAAAATATCATCGCGGTTGCCTGCGGCATCTCCGACGGCCTGGGTTTTGGCGACAACACCAAGGCTGCCTTGATCACCAGAGGGTTGCATGAGATCCGCAAACTCTCCTTTACAAAGGGGTGCAATCCCGAAACATTAAACGGCCTTTCGGGACTGGGAGATCTCTGCGTGACGTGCATGTCGACTTTAAGTCGCAATTACCAGTTTGGAAGATATCTTGCGGAAGGACTCGATCCTCAGGCGGCAAAGGAGAGAGTGGGGATGGCCGTCGAGGGAATCTATACCGTCATTTCCGCCGTGCAGCTGAGCGAAAAATACAACATTCCCATCCCCATCTCCCGAGCGGTCTACGCAGTAGTTTACGAAAAATTCGATCCCAGAGAAGCGGTAAAGGTCCTTTTCCAAAGACAGATCAAAGACGAGCATCTATAAAACATGAAGAGCTTAGAAGGAGTCAAAGTTGTCACAGCCGAAGAGATGGCGCGCATCGAACGGAGCGCCTGCGATTGCGGAGCATCCGATGAGGCCTTCATGGAGAGCGCCGGCAAAGGGATTGCGCATCTTACCGAAGAGTTTGTCTTGGAGTGCAACGGCGCCAAACAGGCTCTTTTGCTTGTCGGCAAGGGGAACAATGGCGGGGATGCTTATGTCGCGGGACGGCTCCTCAAGGAGCGGGGATTTTGCGTCTCTGCCCTGCATCTTTTTCCTTTGGCCGACTGCAGCCCCTTGTGTCAAACGGAGTGCAGGCGCTTCCAGGAGAGCGGAGGGCAGGTCTCTTTTCCCAAAGGGGAAGAGGAGCTCCTCTTTCCAGAAGAGGGAATAGTCCTCGACGGCCTGGTTGGAACGGGTTTTCAGGGAAAGGCTGAAGGCCTCGTGGCGGCAGCCATCGAGAGGGCGAATCGCTCAGCTCTTCCTTTGCTCGCCATCGACATCCCTTCAGGACTCAACGGAAATACAGGGGAAGTGGGAAGTGTGGCCGTCCGCGCTACCCTTACCTTCTACCTGGGACTTCCCAAAATCGGCTTTTTTCTAAAAAGCGGCTGGGAGAGGGTCGGCGAACTGATGCGGGTGGATTTCGGTTTAGAAAAGCAGTTTATCGAAGAGGCAAAGGCGGAGGCCTTTCTTTTGCATGAAGAGGCTCTCTCTTCTCTGCTGCCTCCCCTTTTGCGCACGCGGCACAAGTACCAGGCAGGCTATGTCCTGGGCATCGGCGCCTCGCAGGCGATGCCGGGAGCGGCCCTTCTGGCCTCGCTTGCCGCTCTTCGCTCGGGAGCCGGCTTGGTGCGGCTCTTCTATCCTGAAGGGATGGAAGAGGCGCTCTCTTCCGCTCCCTACGAACTCATCAAAGAGGGGTGGGACCTGAAAGAGGACAAGCGGATCCGGGAGGAGATGGCGCGGGCCAAAGCAATGTTTCTCGGACCCGGCATGGGACGGAGCAAGGAGGCAAAGCGCGCTTTTTTACATCTTCTTGGAAAGATCAAGCTCCCTTGCGTCCTCGACGCCGACGCTCTTTATTTTTTGAGCGAAGAAAAAGAGAGAGAGCTTCCGGAGATCTCTCTCTTTACGCCGCACCATCAAGAGATGCAAAGACTTCTTTCCCCAACGGAAAATCTCTGGACCGGAACGCAAAAATTTGCCGATCAAAAAGATGTCACGGTGGTCCTCAAGGGAGCGCCTTCTGTGATCTTCCACCCTTTTACGGCTCCGCTGATTGTCCCTTACGGAGATCCCGGCATGGCAACGGCCGGAACGGGAGACGTGTTGACGGGCGTTCTGGCCGCTCTTCTAGCCCAGGGGCTCTCTCCCAAAGAGGCGGCTGCCTTGGGAGTCTTCCTTCATGCCATAGCGGGCGAGGCGGCCGCCTTTGAAAAGAGTTCTTACGCGATGATTGCTTCCGACGTCATTGACTTCCTCCCTGAGGCGTTTAATCAGCTTTTGGGCAGCTGAGAGCGGCCGTTTAAGAGGCGGTGGAGATGGTCGATGATGGCAGCGTGCCCTCCTTCTAAAGCTGCAGTTAGCGTCGTTCCGTTCGGAGCGACGCCCAAGGCGAGCAGGGATTCATAGAGAGAGACGTTTGCACTTTGCACGGCATAGTTGAGCGTTAGAAGATTGGGAACCAGGCCTCTTTGAACGAGAGCTGCAAAAATGAGAAATTGACCTCCTGCCGCAGCGGCGTTTAACGTCGCATAAGTAGGTAAGACGCCGCGTTGTAGGATGATTGCAAAAAGAGAGTGGTTGCCCATCCTTGCCGCGAGATTAAGAGTGAGGGTATTGGGTTCAATTCCCCTGTTCATTAAGAAAAGAAAGAAGGGAATCTTGTCCCAGAGAACGGCATGGTTCAAGATGTCAGGAGTGGGGATGACGCCAAGATCTAAACTCGCTTGAAAGAGCGCGTACTCATCGCTTTCGATGCAGCGCATCAGCGTCTCCAGATTGGGTGGAACTCTTAAACTTATTAGAGCTTGGATGATCTCTTGGCAGCCTCCTTCGATGGCGTTGTTTAATGTGGTGGGATCGGGTCGGTTCGTTGGGTCAAGAAGGGAGTAAATGGTTTGAAAGAGGGCGAAATTTCCTCCGGCGGCGGCATGGTTTAAGGTGAGAAGGTCCGGCTCAATCCCGAGCGAGAGCAGCCGGTATGCGATCTCTTCGTTTTCATTTTCGACGGCACTGTCTAAAGTCTCGGCGCCGGGTTCTATCCCCGCATCAAGAAAAATTTCGAAGAGGTCTTTGTCATCGACTCCTGCGGCAAGATTTAAACTTTCGAGAGTGGGAGCTATACCGTATTCTAAAAGAGCGATCGCAAGCTCTTTTTGCCCGCTTTCCACCGCATGACCGAGCGTCTCTTCATTTGGCTGGACGCCTCTTGCTAACAGGAAGCGGCAAAGAGCGTTGAGGCGGAGTTCGGTAGCGAAGTTGAGCGTTTCCGTGTTCGCCTCTACTTTGTTGGTGAGGAAAAAATAGGAGGCGATGTCGGGAGTCTCTGCAAGTCCTCTTTGAATGTTCACATGCTCGCCCCAGCAAACTCGAGAGATGCGTTGGACTTTTTCTTGCAATTCGGAAATGTGGACATTTCCATTTCTGCATTGTACCAATTTGAGGATGCAAAGATCGGTTAGGCTAATCATCTTTTTTTTGAAGTTATTAAGAATAAAGCATAGGATGAAAGAAGTTATAAAAGCAATTGGTTTTTTTGTTAAAATTAATTTTTCCTGTTTAGTTTTTTCTCATCATTGTTTATGATGCTTCTTCTTTGTTGCATAGGTATAAACAATGGCTTCTATACAGACATGTCACTCTTTAAAAACGGCTCCGGCCGTTCGCTTTGTTCCCTGCAACGGAAAGACGGAGAATTTTTCAGCCGTCTCCCGTATCTTGCAGGGGCGCCTCGCCCCCCTCTATGGAGATCAACATCTCTCTGTTGAGAAAATCAGGCAAAGTACGGATCGCCGCTGCGAAATTCTGCTCTCCGAAGAAGATCCTGTGGGAGTCCTTGTTTACAAGTACTTTCCCACGAATGAATTTGCAAAAGAGGGGATCGATCGGAGCATCGAGATCAAAACGCTCTTTTTGATCCATCCCGAGAGGGATTCCGGAAGAGGGTTCGGCTCTCTTTTGTTAAAGCGGGTAGAGCGCTACGCCACCGAATACTTTCAGGCCAAAGGGGTCCATGTCACGGTTTCGGAAATGCAGAAAGATTCTGTAGGATTTTTTCAAAAAAAGGGATTTAAAGAGATGGCGCGCTGGGAAGGCAAGTATCAAAAAGGGGTCAAAGAGTCGCTATTGTTCAAAAAGCTCTGCTCTTGTCCTGAAAAAAAGGCAGAGGCGGTACACAGAATTCCTTTAAAGCGGCAGTATCTTGAACTCATCAGAAGAGGTCTAAAGACCAAAGAGGGAAGGATCGATACGGGGCCTTTCAAAGCGCTTCGCGTCGGCGATGCCGTCTCTTTTTTTTCCGGTTCTCTCTGTGTGGCCTGCCGCATCGAAGAGATTAAAGCTTATCCCACATTTAAAGAGATGCTTCAAGATGGAGGAGTGGAAGCCTTCCTGCCCAACAATCACAACTTGGAGGACGCGGTTGCCCTCTACCACAGCTTGCCGGGCTACAAAGAAAAGGAGAGACGCTTCGGAACCCTCGCTCTGACGCTGCGCCTTGAGGATCAAGCGGAAGCTGAGAGAAAAACGAGCGGGCTTGGGAAGAGAGAACGAGAAGATGCGGACGGAGACGAGTTCGTGAGCGAGAGCAAAAAGGCGCGCCGCTTTTTCGAGCCCTCTTTTAGGAGATAGGCGATGGCGATTTCAACGTCCGGAAAAGAAGCTGTTTCAGCGCTTGCCGAGCCCCCTTCTCGGACATGGCGCATTCCGGCAAGACCGTTAAAGGTCATCAGGAATGCGCATGCCGACGACATTCACGCCCTAATCAAAGATCCTTCCGGCGCTTTCTTGAGCGGCTCAAAGGATACGAGCATTAAAAAATGGTCTCACGAGGGAGAGCTCGAGTGGGAGATGGCCTCTCGCGGAGGCTATCCCTATTGGGTGACGGCCCTTGCGGTCTTTGACGACGGAAAGTGGGTGAGCGGCAGCCGGGACGGCCGGATGCGCTTGAGCGAAGCCAATGGCGAGAGCGTTCGGGAATGGAACTGCAGCATGCTTCCCGGACAACATCTGTGCAAAGAGAGAAACTATGTGCGTATCAACTGTATCACCGCGCTTCCTCTTTCCTCTTTGGGGAGGCGTTTTTTTACCGGGATGCCCACCTCTATTTTGTTTTGGAATCTCGAAGAAGGGGATGCTCCCTTTCACCAAAAAGTCAGTAAAAACGATTGGGTCTACTGCATTGAACCTCTCATCAATGAGCGGCTGGCGATTGTCACCGGTTCCGATCTTTCCCTTTGGAGCTTTCAAGAGGAGGCCAGGCAATGCATCTTAGAGAAACGGCTGATTCAGGATCGCACAAGATACTCCTATGGAGAGCAGCGGCCTCACATCTCCTCGTTGATCTGCTTGAAAACAGATCCAGGCAAGCTGGCGATGGCCGCTTTTGACGGAAGCGTGCGAGTCTATGACTTGATGCGTCAGGAGATCTGCAACAGCTACCGGGAACATGAGGGAAGGGCGTGGAGCGTCGTCTCTTTAAATGACAATATATTGGCGAGCGGCGCGGATGACCGGACGATTAAGTTGTGGGATTTAAGAGAGAAACAGAGCGTCGGCCTCCTCAAGGGCCATCCCGGACGCGTCTCCTCTCTTCTTGCTTTGGAAGAGAACCTGCTTTTGGCCGGCTCCTGTCCCGACCGGATCCGGGCCGCTGGAGACAAAGGATGCATCACGTATTGGGATTTCCGCAGGGTGGAGTCATCCTCCTCATGCTCAGCGGCTTCCTAGCCATCTTACAGAATCTTGATTTTTCTTGGAAAAATCCTAGCATCCCGGCGTTGCCGCGCAGCGCATCTTGTCGCCTGTTTGAGGCTCCGGTTAATAAAAAAATTAGACTTGCCTGTTCCAAAAACACCTTGTAAAATCTAAATCAGATTAAGAAATTGCAAGGCAATAAAAATGGAAAGACGTAAGTATCTAAAAACTATAGAGATGCACTTTCGTATCCATCCCGCCTGTGCAATCTTGGGCCCCCGCCAGGTAGGAAAAACCACATTGGCGAAAATGTTTCTCGATCACGTCAGTCCGAAAAGTTTTCATTTTTTCGATCTTGAAAACCCTCTGGATCAAGCTAGAATGGAAAATCCGATGCTCGCTTTATCCAAACTAACCGATAGGCTAATTGTTATTGATGAGATCCAAAGAGCTCCCGAGCTCTTCCCTGTCATTCGAGTGCTCATTGATGATAAACAAAAACAACAACAATTTCTTATTTTGGGTAGCGCCTCAAGAGATCTGATCCGCCAGTCTTCTGAGACCTTAGCCGGCAGGATCGGTTATATGGAACTCATGCCGTTTTCCCTTGATGAAGTGGACCATGATAGCGAACTCCTCTGGCGCCGAGGCGGATTTCCCCTTTCGTATTTAGCCAATAGCGATGAAGAGAGCTTTCTTTGGCGCCAATCTTACATCGCAACGTTTCTGGAAAGAGATATTCCCAATCTAGGATTCCAGATCCCTCCCCGGCAAATGAGGCGGTTTTGGCTCATGCTTGTTCACTATCACGGTCAAATATTCCACGCCAGCGAACTGGGAAAATCTCTCGGTATTTCCGATCACATGGTTCGAAAATATCTCGATATTCTGGCCGGAACGTTTATGATTCGCATTCTTCTGCCCTGGCACGAAAATTTAGAAAAAAGGCAAATCAAATCGCCAAAAATTTATTTTCGCGACAGCGGTATCCTCAATGCGTTGATTGGAATTCGAAACCAGGCCGAAATGGATACGTATCCAAAAATGGGATCCTTTTGGGAGGGATTTGCTTTAGAAGAAATGATCCGTCAGACAGAGGCTGCTTCAGAAGAGTGTTACTTTTGGGGAACTCAATCGAAAGCAGAATTAGATTTACTGATTCTAAAAAATGGCAAGAGGATCGGATTCGAGTTTAAATATACCGATGCTCCCAAAATCACGCCTTCCATGCGGATTGCCTGCGAAGATTTGAATCTAGATCATCTCTATGTCGTTTATCCCGGGACAGAGACGTTTGCTCTTTCTGAAAACATCACTGCCCGAGGGCTTGTTGAATAAAAAATAATTTATACACAAGTTGATTCAAGAAGCGGTTTTGGGCCAGCGCGAAAGCCCCGCGGTTGGCCTATCGTAAGTGGGTCAATATTAAACTAATATGGACCCACTTACGATAGGCCAACCCCGGGGCTTTGGCGCGGCCCAAAACCGCTTCTTGAGTCAACTTGTGTATAGGAACAGTTGCTTAAGTACCACTTCAGAAAGTGGTCGAGTCCCTCGCTAAGAGAGGTCATTGGGTGGAAGGCGAGCTCTTTTTTAGCCTTTGAGATGTCCGCAAAGGTGGTCTCAACCTCTTCCACTTGTTTAGGAAGAGGGGTGACGAGGGCTTTTTTTCCCAATTTTTTTTCCAATAAGTTAACGAGAGTGGCAACGGATTCGGGCTTTTCGTTTCCCAGATTAAAGATTTCGAAAGGAGCGTTTAAGTCAACCGCTGCGGCGATGCCCCGGACAATATCGTCAATGTAGGTGAAGTCTCGGCGCATCTGTCCGTTGTGAAAGAGAGGAATAGGCCGGTTTTCTAAGATGGCCTTTGTAAAGGAGAAATAGGCCATATCGGGGCGGCCCCAGGGCCCGTAGACGGTAAAGAAGCGCAGGATGCGCAGCGGAATTCCGAAGAGGTGGTGATAGGAGAAGGCCAGCATCTCTCCGGCCTTTTTCGACGCCCCGTAGAGGTTGGAAGGATGGTCTGTGGGATCGCTTTCGGAAAAAGGGATCTTGCGGTTGAGGCCGTAGACCGAAGAGGAGGAGGCGAAGATGAGCTCCATGTCCGCTCGGGTTCGGCACGCCTCAAGGAGATGGACCATGCCGGATAGGTTGGACTGGAGGTAGGCGTCGGGATGGGTGAGCGAGTAGCGCACGCCGGCTTGAGCGGCGAGGTGGACGAGATGGGAAGGGTTGTACCGGTTGAAAAGGTCAAGCAGGCGCGTTTGGTCGCAGACGTCGCCCTCAAAGACCAAGATCCCTTCCTCTTTAAGGAGAGCGGCTCTCTCGCGTTTGAGAAGGGGGTCGTAGTAAGAGTTGAAATTGTCAAGGCCGCATACCGCATCGCCGCGCCGCTTTAAATGGCGCGCCAGGTGGAAGCCGACAAAGCCGGCAATGCCGGTAATGAAGATTCTTTTGTTGCTGTTCATCCCTCCCTCGTTGGGAAACCCGGCCCTTAAGGGCCGGGTATTTTCAAAAGACGGGTGGGGCCCAGTTCGAAACTCGGCCCAAAACCGAAAAAAAGTCTCGAGCCCTAAGGCCCGAGTGCATCCACTCTCCTGCGGAATCCCGAGCCTTCAGGCTCCTTCAGGCTCCGGTTCACGCAAAAGGCGATATTATATATGATGGTAAGTTCGGATGAAACTTTTTTTGGCGGTCATCTGGCTTTTGCTCTCTTGCGGCTGTCACACCTCCGGCTATGAGACGGAGGGTGTGCTCGGCGTTGATGAGTTTATCTTAGATTCCTACACCCTTCAGGAAGAGAGCTTTCCCAAAGGAACGCGCGCTTATGTGATGGTGGAAGGAGAGGTCTTCCGGGAGGGGAGCATCGAGATGGAGGGGCGCTATCTTGCCCTAAGAGAAGTGCTCGCCCGGGCTGGGGGAGTGAGAAATGCGGGAGATCGCAGCGGGATTTACATTTTTCGGGGGAGCTGCAGCCAGCCCCGGATCTATCGCGTGAGCTGGGAGCACCTCCTAATGCTGCCTGACAGTTCTCTTCTCACTGCTCCGGGAGATATCGTTTTTGTGGAGAAAAAGCCGCTCTACCAATGGAAGGAGTGTTTTAAGGATGAAAAAAAGAGTGTTGGTGACAGGCGGCGGGGGATTTTTGGGCTCCCATCTCTGCGAAAAGCTTCTCGAAAAAGGCAAAGAGGTGATCTGCCTCGACAATTTCCTGACCGGACGCTGGCAAAACATTGCAGATATGTTAAACCATCCTCGCTTCATCTTAAAGACGTGCGATGTGTGCGAGCCCTTTGAGGCGGATGTCGATGAGATCTATAATCTCGCCTGCCCTGCCTCTCCCGTTCATTATCAGAAAGATCCCGTGCGCACGGTGCGCACGAATGTGCTCGGCGCCCTTGAAATGCTCGAGCTTGCCAAACGAAAGGGCGCCAAGATCCTTCAGGCGTCGACGAGCGAAGTGTACGGAGACCCGAAGGAGCATCCCCAAAAGGAGAGCTACGTCGGCCATGTCAATCCTATCGGCCTGCGCTCCTGCTATGACGAGGGAAAGAGATGCGCAGAGACGCTCTTTTTTGATTACCACCGCCAGTATGGCGTGAAGATCAAAGTGGCGCGCATCTTCAACACCTATGGGCCGCGCATGGATCGAGACGACGGCAGGGTCGTTTCGAACTTGATCCTGCAAGCCTTAAGAAATGAACCCCTGACGATCTATGGCGAAGGGAGTCAGACGCGCTCTTTTTGCTATGTGGACGATCTCGTAGAGAGCCTCATCCTCTTCATGGAGACTGACGACGCTCTCCTTGGGCCCTTAAACCTCGGCAATCCCGATGAGTTCACCATTCTCGAGCTCGCCGAGCTGATTTTAGAATTTACGGGATCGTCTTCGAAGCTTCTCTTTTCACCCCTTCCCAGCGATGATCCCAAGAAACGGCGTCCCGATATTACTTTGGCCCAAGAACTTTTGAGTTGGGAACCAAAGGTCTCGCTTCGAGAGGGACTTAAGGCGACACTTGCCTATTTCCGGACTTGATCTCTCTCCACTTTTTGACGATCTGAGCGGCAAGCGGCGCCGCATTCCGTCCCGTCTCTCCATGCTGAAGGTAGACGACGACGACAAGTTCGGGATGATCCCAAGGCCCCTCTTCCGAGACGTGGCGCGGGTAGGCAATCGCAGCGAACCAGGTGTGGTTTTTGAGAGAGGCTTTCGTTTCGGCGTCCAGAGTGGGCTTGTAGTAAAATTCGGCTGTTCCCGTCTTTCCGGTGAGATAGGGAGAGATCTCTCCATACGTCTGGACGGCTTCGCGTAAAGGATGGGTGGAGCGGATGAGGGAGTAGCGCGCCGTTCCTCGGGAGCCGCTTACAACGCGCTGCATTCCTTGAAAGAGAAGCTGCCGGACCTCTTCTGGAAGAAAGAGCGTGCGCCGTATCTCGGGAGTTTGGATGCGGAGAAACGGAAAGTCTTTAGCCTTGAGAGCTTCCGTAAAGAGGGGAAAGGAGAGGCCCACTAGGGAGAGAGGATCTTTAAAGGGGTAATCCGGGAGATGAAAGAGAGAGGGTTTAACGCCTGAAGGTTCGACGCTGGCAAGGAGGTTGACGATACGGGGTTTTAAGACATCTCCTCCATTTGCCAGCGCAGAGAGCATCATTGCTGTTTGTAGAGGCGTGACAACGAGGGTATGCTGGCCGATGGCGGCGGAATAGAGCCCGGTTCGGTTCTCCTGAAGGTCGTCTGGAAGATTTCCTTTAATCTCGCCGGGAAGATCGATCCCGGTCCGTTCTCCATGTCCAAAGAGAGAGGCGGCTTGCGAGAGGTCTGACGGATGCTTCAGGTGGTCTGACGCCAAAAGAGAAAAATAGAGGTTGCTCGACTGCTCTAAGGCTCTGGGAAGATCGATCTTTCCGATGTTGGCGTGTCCCCTGGGAAGGAGGCCTCCTTTGTAAAGACGTCTGATAGGTTCGTTGTCTAGAGTATATCCCATGATGCGAGAGGGGCTGTTTTTTGAAGGCGCCCACTGGATGCTATCGATCAGGGTGAGGGGATTTATCTCTTCGAAAGAGATGCTCTCTCTCTGTTTTTGACAAAGTGCCGCATATCCTGTCACGAGTTTAAAGACAGATCCGGCAGGGGTGGATTGGCGGAAGGCGTAGGAGCGGCCGTATCCATACCCCGTTTTCGGATAGAAGGCGCGGGCGAGGTCTTTTGTCGTTTGAACGCCCCCATGATGATGCAGGCGCGGATAGCGGCCCCAGAGGGGATCAAAGAGCTCTTCAAAGGAGCGGAGCCCCCGTAAAAAGGAGCTGCGTAAAGAAGGGGAGAGGCCAAGGAGCTCTTCTGCAAGAGGGCGCCACAGCTCTTCTTTTATTTTTGCGTGCGCTCTTTCAAGGACGGCGGCATAGCCGGAGTTTACAGGATGGGAGAGCGCGTCATTTGCCCTCTCAAATCCCGTAAACTCCGGATAGGGTTTTGGGCCGTCCAAAGAAGAAGAGTCGGGAAGGAGGAATGCTAAGAGAAAGGCGTTGGCGTCCCTTTTCCAAAACTGAAGGAACTGCTCCTGTTCCTCTTTGATCAGATACTCCATATAGGGCCTCGGGGCCCTTTTTCTCTCTTTTTCTTCCTTGCGCCTTTCTTTGAGAAAGGAGGCAAAATGGACGGAGCGCCACTTTTTAAAAGTTGTTTCATGAAAGAGGGGGCGGAGCTCTTCTCGAAGAAGCGTTTTGATCTCTTTTGCTCTTTGGCAGAAGCTGCGGTAGGCAAAAAGAGAGAGTGAGCCGGCCTCTTCGAGCAGATCTAAAGAAAAATCCTCTCTATTTGCGATTAGTTTGCACAGATCCAAGAGCAGCAGGCGATCTTTGTTGCAAGAGATGGAAAAGAGGCGGCTGTCGACGAGTGCGAGAAGCGAGGCGGGGAGATTCCCCTCCCTTTCTTTCGGGGCGGCATGAGGAGGATAGAGGCTCTCCATGAGCTCGCGCATCTCCTTTTGTCCGGAGAGCTTGAGCAAGGCCTCCGCTGCCAGCTGCAGCTTCACGGCGCCCTCCAGCGTGTCGATCTGCAAGAGGGCCTGAAAAACGGAGGAGGCCGGGGCGAGAACTCTTGCAAGATAGCCCTCCCAGGAAAGGAACGTCTCTTCGGTGAGAAAGACTCTTTTTTTTGCATCGAAGAGCTCTCTTGATAGAGGAAGGGCGCCATCCCAGATTTGAGCAATCAAGGAGCCGTTTTCCAGCCATCGGGAAACCCGGCCGTTCTTTTGGATGAAATCATTGGGATCCAGCCGCGGATGGGATGCCAGAGCGAGAACTTCCCCCGTGCGCGGATCCATGGCAACGATGGCTCCCCCTCGGATCCAGGGAGAGTGTAAGCCGCCCGCCTCTTTTTTGCTCTCTTCGCATTCATAAGTTGCCAAAAGTTGTTCGGCGAAGGCCTGAAGCTCTATGGAGAGGGAGAGAACGGCCAGGCGGCCCGGAACGGGAGGGCGGGCGCCGGGAATCCGGCGCAAGAAATTTCCTTGCGTGTCGATTTCAAAGACTCTTTTGCCGCACTTGCCCCGGAGCGCTTCATCCAACTCTTTTTCAATTCCGCCTTTTCCGACGAGGTCGTTGATCGTGTAGGATTTGTTTTGAAGCTCGTTTAGCCTCTCATTAACCTCAAGAGGGGTCTTAAATCCCTTGGGGAGGAGAGTCGGTTCGCCCGCTTCGCGCTCTTTGACGTAGGCCTTGAGCGTGTTGAGCTCATTGGCAATCTTGACATACTCCCTGTCGCTGATGGCTCCCAGATACCCTAAAGTATCGGCTCCCGCCTTCCCCCAGGGGTAATAGCGTTTAGAGGTGCGCAAGGCTGCAATGCCGAGCCATTTCCTCTCGAGCATTTTAAGGCGGTAATACTCCCCTTCCGAAAGATCGTCCTTGATGATGAAAGGGGTATGGGGAAAGAGAGAAGCCTTGGCATGGATGGTATCCTCGATCTCCGTCGGGTCAAGCGAGAGCTCTTTTGCGAGCATCTCCGAGAGCTCCTGGATATAGGAGAGGCGGCGCAATGTTTTCACCTTTTTTTTTCCTTCCCAACGCCAGACTGCTCGCGGGATTTGCAGGATGGAGGCATAAGAGACGGCCGCCTGATAGCGGATTTTATTGATTGCCAAAGGAACATTGAAGCGGTCCCGGATGGTAGCTCTCTCGACAGGTTCAATCACCGTGCGCCGTTTGGGAAGGAGGGACTCTTCGGAGAACTTCTCTTTCTGAATGACCGTGAGATACCAGACGCGAATCAAGATGAGAAGAAGCCCCAGGAAAAAGAGGTTCAAAATATGATTTGCACGCAAAGGGAGTTTATGGTCGTATCTCATCACCCCTACAAGTTAGAATTTTTACTAGAAAAAAAGGAAGCATCTCCTTTAACATTCATTCCTATTTGCGCCTGTAGTTCAATGGTAGAACAGTAGCCTTCCAAGCTACGAGTGTCAGTTCGATTCTGATCAGGCGCTTAGGCCGGCCTCCGGCGAACCCGCGCCTAACTTTTTTTTTAGCTCGAAGGCCTTGAGATATTTGTTCTCGAGAGCAAATAGACGAGGCAGGCGGGTTCAAAAAGGCGCAAAGTCGGGAAAAGGCCGGTGTATCAAATTTTAACCAAGACTGAAATCCTGCTTAGGCAGGATGCCGTCGTCAATGGAGGGACAAGGCTTGGAAGAGAAAGAAAATATCTCAATTACGATTAAAGAACTTCTCGAAAGCGGCGCTCATTTTGGGCACCAGAAGCAACGCTGGAATCCAAAAATGAAGCGCTTTATTTTCGAAGAGCGCAATGGGATTTGCATTATTGATCTGGCAAAGACCATGCAGCAGATCCGAAACGCGGTCTCTGTGGTGAAGGAGGTGGCCGCAAGAAAAAAAACGATTCTCTTTGTCGGGACGAAGAAGCAGGCTAAGGATGCGATCAAAGAGTGCGCCGAAAGTTGCGGAGAATTCTATGTTTCCGAACGTTGGCTCGGCGGCACATTGACGAACCTTACGACCATTCGGCAATCGGTCAAGACGTTGGAGCGGATTGAAAAGAGGATCAGCGCCGGCGGCGAAGGGCTGACCAAGAAAGAGATATCGCGGCTCAGTAAAGAGCAGGTCAAGCTCGATCGCAATCTCTCGGGGATCCGCGCGATGCGTAAACCTCCCGCTCTGGTGATCGTCGTCGATCCCGGACAGGAGCACATTGCCGTTGCCGAAGCGAATAAGCTGGGCATTCCCGTCCTTGCCTTAGTTGACACCAACTGCGATCCCGATCCCATCGACCACATCATTGCCTGCAATGACGATTCTTTAAAGAGCATCAAGATGATCCTTCAGGAGCTGGCCACTGCAATCATCGAGAAGAAAAAAGAGCTTAATATCTCCTTCCTCAAAGGGGAAGAAGAGGCGATGCAACCCGAAGTGGAACTCGCTGAAGAGGTGGAAGCGGAAGAAAAGGGCTTGGAGCCGGTGAAAAGCGAGGGGGAACCGCTATGAAAGTGACGCCGAAACTGGTCCAGGAGCTTCGCGAGCGCACGGGAGTGGGGATGTCCAAATGCAAGGAGGCCCTTGACTTGGCAGACGGCGATCTGGAAAAAGCCATTGAGATCCTGAGAAAAAAGGGGATGGCCGCTGCCGTTAAAAAAGAGGGAAGAGAGGCTAAAGAGGGACTCATCGGAGTGGGAGAGAGCGACCGCGCAGTGGCCCTTGTGGAGGTCAGCGCAGAGACCGATTTCGCCATTCAAAATGAGAAGTTCAAACGCTTTTTAAACGACGTAGCGCTTGAAGCTGCTCTGTGTCAAGAGGCTGACCTTGCAGCCTTTTTGAAGAAAACGTACAGCAAAGATGCCTCCCTGACAATCGATGCATTCCGAGCTCTTGCCGTCCAAAGTATTGGAGAGAACATTCAAATCAGAAGGCTGATTCTTTTTACAAAAAATCCGGAGATCTCTCTTGGCGTCTATTCTCACATGAGAGGCAAGATCGTCTCCGTTGTCGAGCTCTCGGGAGGATCAGGGAGCGAAGAGTTGGCGCGCTCCATTGCCATGCACATCGCTGCAGAGAGCCCTGACTATCTGCGTCCTGAAGATGTGCCGTCCTCCCTGCGCGAGAAAGAGGAGGAGATTGCCCGCAGTCAAATCAAAAACAAACCGGAAAATATTGTCTTAAAGATCGTTGACGGAAAGCTGAAGGCATTTTACGATCAGGTCTGCCTGCTTAATCAAAAGTACATCAAGGATCCGACTCTCACTATTGAACAGCTTGTTGCCGCCGAAGCCAAAAGAGCGGGCAAGCCTTTAGCGATTCGCAGGTTTATTCGCTGGCAAGTCTAAGAGAGGAGAAAGAGCATGAGTATGGAAGCAGAGACCAAAAGCCGGATGCAAGCTGCCCTCGAGCACTTTAAGCGCGAGCTGTCCAATTTGCGCACGGGACGCGCGAACCCTCATATCCTAGATGGCGTCATGGTGGAGGCGTATGGGACGCAGATGCGCCTGCGCGATCTTGCCAATGTCACCACCCCTGAGCCTCGCCAGATCTTGATTACGCCCTATGACGGACAGGTGGCCGGAGCCATTTCCAAAGGCATCGAGAAGGCAAATCTCAACCTCCAGCCCCGTCTGGAGGGAAATATCGTGCGCATCCTCATCCCTCCCTTAGATGAGGCGGCCCGTAAAGAGATCGTCAAACAGGGAAAGAAGAAGGCAGAAGACGCCAAAGTCGCTCTGCGCGAGATCCGGCGCCGGCAGAATGAGAGCGTACGCAAGCAAAAAGCCGACGGGGAGATCACCGAAGACATCCAAAAGAAAACCGAAAAGCAGATCCAGGAGCTCACTGACACGTTTTGCAAAGAGATCGATACTCTCTTTGACATCAAAGAAAAAGAGATCATGACCGTTTAGTTGGAGAGAAGATGCGCGCCCTAACAAAAATCCAGATGAGATGGCCACTTTTTATTTTGCTTTTTCTTCTTCCCCTTGCAGGAAGGGCTTTTTCATGTTGCGCCTTGGATGACTCCAGCCCCTCTTTTTTTCTTTTTAGCGGCAGTTCCAATCCCGAGCTTGCCTCTGCCATTGCCAAAGAGCTGAATATGCCCTTGGGGCGGGCGGTCATCGGAAGATTTAACGATGGCGAGATCAATATTCAGATCCAAGAAAATGTGCGCAACAAGGAAGTCTTTGTCATCCAATCCACCTGTCGCAGCAAGGATGCATCGGTCAACGACAGTCTGATGGAGCTTTTTTTTCTCGTCCGAACCTTAAAACGCGCCTCTGCCAAAACAGTCACGGCGGTCATCCCTTACTACGGCTATGCCAGACAGGATCGCAAAGTGATTCCGCGCGTTCCCATCTCCGCATCTGACGTCGCCATGATGCTGGAGGACGCCGGAGTGGATCGCGTCATTGCTGTCGATCTTCACTGCGGGCAGATTCAGGGCTTTTTTCACCATGCTCCCGTGGACAATCTCTATGCGTCCCTTATTTTTGTTCCTTATTTTGCTAAAAAAGAGCTCAAGAATCCCGTGATTCTTTCTCCCGACGCCGGCGGGGTTGCACGCGCTAAAGAGTTTCGGGATAAGCTGGCAAAAAAAGGCGTGCAGACAGGCTTTGGAGTGATCATCAAGCAGAGAGAGTCTGTCGGGAGAGTGAGCCAGATGGATCTTGTCGGAGATGTTGCAGGATCGGATGTGATCATTGTCGATGATCTCTGTGATACCGGAGGCACCCTTGTCCGCGCAGCCGAGGAACTCAAGGCTTTTGGAGCCGAGCGTATCTACGCCTGCATCACCCATCCCGTCTTCTCTCGCCCTGCCTTGGAAAGATTGGGAAATTCCTGTTTCACCGAGGTAGTGGTAACAGATTCCATTCCCCACTCCGAGGAAAAACTGCCTCCCAATGTCATAAAGCTCTCTGTGGCCCCTCTGCTTGCCGAGGTGATTTCCTGTCTCTACCACGGCTGCTCGGTCGCTGCCGTTTTTGAGCAGAATGCGCTCTCTCATTAGTCCGACTTGTTTCCCTATCTATCGGATTCCATTGCCCGAAAAGGAGGCGCTGATTACAATAGAACTCCTTTAGTAGAGCGAGGAAAGAGTAACTGGCCCCATCGTCTAGCCCGGCCTAGGACATCAGATTTTCATTCTGGTAACAGGGGTTCGAATCCCCTTGGGGTCAATTTTTCAAGCCGGAGTTTGCGGCATGGGTGGCGCTATCTGATGCCGCTGATCCTTTAAACTCCGGCAAGTCCTTTTCTCCGTTGAGCCCGTTGCAAAACTTGCTTTGGAGGCCAAAATAAAAGGGGTGAATTTGGTCTTAAATGGGAGTTGTGCAATCGGCTCTGAAACGATCTCTTTTGAGGCTTTAGCTCAGCGGTAGAGCATCTCACTTTTAATGAGAGGGTCGATGGTTCGATTCCATCAAGCCTCAAATTTTTATCTAGCACAATTCCATGTACATAAGCTTTAATCGGTAGACTCAAAATAAAGTTTGAGTCTACAATTTTAGCCAAATGGTGCAAGAATGGTGCAACGAAGAAAACATTTAACCAGCACACACGCCAATCGCTCAAACCTCAACTAAAAGGAAGAGCATGGCATCTGTGTATAAGCGAAAAGAAGGCGGTTTGCGCGCTGTCATCCGAATGAAAGGCTATCCAACTGTTTGCGAAACATTATTAAGAAAGGCTGGATGCAAGCTGTTCAAAGAGCCGGTCTCATCGATTACCATTTCCATGACCTTCGGCACCAATTTGCTACTTTAGCAGCTGGACAGGGAGCTTCCAACGTCGAGTTGGCCACAGCTATGGGTCATCGCACTCTTTCTCAATTGCTTCGCTATTCAAATCTCGACGCCAAGAACAGTAAAAAATTTAGTGATCATATCTCAGAGAGCATTCTCAAAGGAAGTACCCATGAATAAAGAACTTTCAACATTGTCGCATCGCGCTGCGACAATCTTGCCGCAAGGCCTGATCGACGAGCTTCGCTCGATGATCGATCAGACAAAACAGTCTATTGCACTCTCTGTAAGTGCCCAGATGGCAATGCTTTACTGGCATATCGGCAATCGAGTGCGTAAAGAAATTTTGAGCGGTCAACGAGCCGAGTACGGGCAAGAAATTGTCGCCACAGTGTCGCGACAATTGACCTCCATATATGGCAAGGGATTCTCTGACAAGAGTTTGCGTCGCATGATCCAGTTTGGAGAGGTTTTCCCTGACGAGAAGATTGTCGCATCGCTGCTGCGACAATTGAGTTGGACGCACTTTACGTTCCTGATCCCTATCAAAGACCCTCTTAAGCGCGATTTTTACGCTGAAATGTGTCGTATTGAGAAGTGGAACGTACGCACTCTTGATAAGAAGATTAACTCCATGCTCTTTGAGCGTACGGCGCTCTCCAAAAAGCCGGAATCTCTAATTGACGCGGAAATCGCGCTGCTTCGCAAAGAAGATCAGCTCTCCCCCGATCTGGTTTTCCGTGATCCCTACATCCTTGAATTTCTCAATCTCGATGATCGATACGTAGAAAAAGATCTTGAAGATGCCATCATGCGCGAGCTCGAGCAATTCCTCCTTGAATTCGGAGTCGGTTTTACTTTCATGGCTCGTCAAAAGCGTATCGTAGTAGACAATATCGACTTCCATCTCGACCTTCTCTTTTTCCATCGTCGTCTTCGAAGGTTAGTGGCCATCGAGTTGAAAGTAGGAGATTTTCGGCCAGAATACAAAGGACAGATGGAACTCTATCTTCGCTGGCTTGATAAATACGAACGGCAGCCTAACGAGGAATCTCCTATCGGCCTCATCCTCTGCACTGGCAAGAATCACGAGTGTATTGAGTTGTTGGAATTGGACAAGGCAGGCATCCATGTTGCTGAATATCTCACGGCACTACCTTCTAAAGAAGCGTTGCGTCAGCAGTTGCAGCAGGCAAGCAAACGTGCACGTCGTCGTCTAGAGGAGGAGGCGCATGAGTAGTCCTCTTGACGAAGCCTGTGCAATGCTCGATGACTTTGAGAAAGAAGTTGTCGGTATAAAAGCAGGTTGGGAGCAGATTGCGGTAGATAATCCGCATTTTGAACAAGTGTCTCCTGAAAATTGGCAAGAAACGTATTATCGCATGTGGCTTCATGGAGCAACTAACATTTGGGAACGCAATGAATTGGGACGATGGCTGACGGATTATTCTCCCTCTACGACTATAGCAAACTCTCCCGCTAAGGAGATATGTGAGGCCTGGCGCAGTTGGCTTAATGTTGCAGGACCTGTAAAGGTGGAAAAGGTTTTGGATTATGACAAAAAGAGTCGTAGTTTCAGAGAACGGGAATCTAAAAAGCCCTCGGAAGCTTTTTATGTTGATCATGGTAGGTTTGAAATTCAAGAACCGCTGAAAGGGGAAACCTTGCTTAATTTCATTCTACGACTGTCTCGATTGCTTGAAGAAGAATACGATGAACAGAAGAAATGCGAGCGGAAGGAGCGCAAGCTTGGAGATTGGCTAGAAGAGCGAGGATTGAAGAGCTTTTTGGATTTCATAAGAAAAAAGTATCCGATCGAGCAAGTGGCGTTTATTGAGCATATTTTGCCTCAGAAAATGGATTTACATTATGGACGTATCATATAAAACCATGGCAAACTTTTACCCGGGCGCCAAAAAAGTTAAAATCCGTGCTGCAGCAGAGGAGATTCTAGCACAATTCCATTTTGGGTCTTTCTTTGGATTTGCGGTCAGGTCCAGGGATGGACGTATCGTAGCGAAAAATCCAGGCATTGCAGTTGTCCCCAAAGGCTCCGATGAACTCGGGCCTTAAGGTCCGAGAATGTTTGCAGTTTTGGGCCGAGTTTCGAACATATATGAAAACCGAGGTAACCGCTGATGAGCTTCCGGTTTCAACTTTACATCATGTATAAGGGCCGTCCTGTTGGAAAGCTCCTCCCTTCACACTGCTAAAAGAGCTGCTGCGCCAGCAGCAGAGCGTCATCGGAGGAGATCCGCTTCTGAGGATCGACATGGAGCATGGCTCGGATCAAATTGCGCTCGGTGGGTGCGCCCCCGCGTTCTTCAGGGCCGAGCCAGTGGTCGGCGGAGGTTTCAGATCTTTCTCTCCAGAGGTTACGCAAAAAATCGAGGGCGTCTTTCACATTGTTGTTCCAAAAGAACCGGCCCGGGTAGAAGGAGTGTGTCCGGCCTTTGGAACTGACATCAAAGCGCACCTCCAGAAGGAGCGCTAAAACGACGCCTGCTGACCAGACGTCGGCCTTGGGGCTTGCCTCCTGGATGATTTCGGGTTGTTTGGAGTAAAAGTTGTAAAGAGAGGAGCTCAGCTCGGGAGCCGAAAAGGTCGGCGTCCCGTAGAGGGGAGCTTTTTCACCGATCCTTTTTGCCAGAGTAAAATCGGTGATGAAGGCGCCATTGTCGATCAAGATATTTCCCGGCTTGAGATCATAGTGGACATAACCCTTGCGGTGGATGGTGCAGACTCCTTTTAGAAAAGAGAGGGCGAGCTGCTTTCTCTCTTCTCTTGGCGTGGTATTCGAAAGGTAGGAGTGGAGATCTCCTCCGGGATAGTAGCGCATCCGCATGGAGAGTTTTTCCCGTCCTCTTTTGCCCGAGAAGATGCGGTAGGAATAGACCTGGGCAATCCCCTCAACTCCCGTGAACTCTTTTTGAATGTTGAACTCATTTAAGACAAGATCGATCGAATAGCGATCCTCTTTGTTGAAATTTTCCGTGATCAGATCTGCATAGATGGTTCCGGTGTTGAGATCCACAGTGTATTTGGCTTTTTTGTAGGCGCCTCTTCCAATGAGCGGATCGCATATCCCCTCGCTGGAAGAGCTGTTTAAATGGATCAGATAGTGTCTTTCTTTCGTATACTCAACCGTTCGGGGCAAGGGGGGCAAGAGGGCTTCCGGTTCGCGGAGAAATAGGGCGTTATGTTCCTTTTTGCAGTAGAGGGTGGGAGGAGTTTCGATCCCTTTTGCGAGTTCTTGTTGAACGAGCTTTTTGTGAGAGGTCAAAAAGGTGTCGAGGGCCTCGGCGTCGCGGACGCTTAAGTAGGGAAAGCGCTGGCGGGAAGCGGGCAGAACGAGCGCTGTTTTTTGCATCAGATCTTCCAAAGAATGAATCCGGCGGTTTTGTTCCGCCACTTCTTTTAGGGCGGAGAGCACATCTAAAGGAGAAGTGCCGAGATTGAATGATTGCTTCACCTTTTCCAAAAAAAGAGAGGCGCTCTCTTTTTGAATATAGACGGGGAAGTGTCCCAATGTGATGGGAGCGTAAAACTCCTTGCGCAGGGTTTCATCGTCTCTCCAAGCTTGGTCCTCTTGAAAGAATCTGACGGCCAAAGAGTAGGTCTTATGTCCTTTTAAGTTCTGGAAGACGAATTGGTAAGTGTGGCCATTTCCGGCGGCGGCTTGGGAAGGATCTTGTACGAAGCGAAAATCTGAAGGAAAAAAATGAATCGTCATAATGGGTGAATCCGTTGTTTAATGTGTGGGACTGTTTTTTCGAATGTCGATGACAGAGCCTGTCACTTTCGTCTCTTTCAAAAGGGCGATGATCTCTTGGGCGACGGCATCGGGAGAGAGCCGGTCCAAAGGATCTTCTTCAGGGAAAAACTCTTGGCGCATGGAGGTGTCGGTGCGTTGCGGAGCCACGGCGTTGATCAAAAGCTCCGGCCTCTCTTCGGAAAGCCCTTGGGTAAAGTTCACCACGCCGGCCTTGGTTGCGGAGTAGATGCAATAGCCCTTGCGTCCTCGGGAATAGGAAGAAGAGGCGAAATTGATGATGTGGCCGCCGGGTTTGATCCGGGCGAGTTTGCATGCATAGATCACCCCTTTGAGGTTGACGTCGATGATCGCGGAGATCTCTTGAAAGGAGCAGTCTTCCAAAGCCTTGAGGTGGAAGAGGCCAAAGCAGTTGACGAGAGCGTCGAGAGGGCCCTCTTCGCGAGCGATGCGCTCAAAGAGGCTCTCTGCTTGAGAGTAAGAGGAGAGATCGGCGCCGTAAGGAGCGCTTCTTCGAGAGAGGATCAGAGGGCGCGCCCCTTCTAAAAGAAGGCGCTCTTTGATCGCTTCTCCAATGCCCCCGGTTCCTCCCGCAAGGGCGATTGTTTTTCCTTTAAGAGAGGCGCATGGGTGACGGCGTTTGGTCTTCCACCGGAAAAAGAGCTGTTCGGCAAGAGAGAGGTCCATTTCCGTTGTGATCTTCATGTTGGATTCGTCTCCCGCAATCAGATAGATCTCTTTGCCCAAATCCATCACGAGCGTGCAGTCGTCCGTTGCGGCTTCTCTTTTGCTCTTTTGGTGCGCTTCCAAAATCAGAGGGTAGGAAAAGCTCTGAGGAGTTTGCCCGCGGAGGTACAAGGAGCGATCGGGAATGGACGAGATCTTCTTTAGATCCGAGGAAAAGACCAGGGTGTCCGTAGAGGGGATGCAGGTGTCTGTCGCCAGGTGCTTTTTCACTCCCTCAACATTATTTCTTAAGATCTCTTCGCTGACAAAGGGACGCACGGCGTCATGGATGAGGACATACTCGGTAAAGGCCGGGCAAGCTTCAAGCCCCAAAAACGACGACTCCTGGCGCGTCTTTCCTCCTGCAACCAGACGGACCGGGTGGGGATATTCTTTGAGATCCCTTTCGACTCTTTCCATCCAGAGAGGATGGCAGACGAGGAGGATGGCATCAAAAAGTCCGCTCTCTGCAAAGCGATCCAAGGTGTGCAGGTAGATCTGTTTTCCAAAGATATTGTGAAACTGCTTTGGCACAGGACTTCCAAAGCGAGCCCCTTTTCCGCCCATTAAAATCAGTGCGGCCGTCATACAAAATCCGTAAGTTTTCGAGCAAGTATACACGATCGGTCACTTGAGCAAAAGGATCTCTTTGACTACTATGGATCTCGACATAGCGATCTCATGCCTGAGTAGCTCAATTGGCAGAGCAATGCATTCGTAATGCAGAGGTTGTCGGTTCAACTCCGGCCTCAGGCAGTTCTTTATCCCCTTCGTCTTATACCGAACGCACTTGAAAAATTGGAATTTCGGCTGCGCCAAAGCCTCGGGGTTCGACGATCGCACGCCGCCCCAAATCCAATTTTGAAGTGCGTTCGGTATAGCAATTGGCGGCCCATTTGCAATTTCACTAACCTATTTGAGATCCTTCGCTCCGCGACCGTCGGATGCAAGCGGGTTTTTCATAGTTTTAATTTTATTTCTGGCTCTTTGTTTGATTTTGTTCTAAAATTAACAACTAAATTAATTATAATGACTCAATCTGCCGGATCAGTCCGGACTCGCTGCGCTTCGGAGGAGGGTGATCTGCCCTTCTCTTGCATTTCCCTTTCCAACGAAGAGGAGAGAGAGAAATGGCAGGCGCGGTTCCGGGCAGCCTACATCCGCTCGGGCTCTCCTATCTCGTTTCGGCAAGGGATGTCGGTTCAGGAGGTGTGCCGCCTCCGGCCCTTAACGCGCATAGAAGAGGCCAGTCTCGCTCTTGCCTTAAAATGGCTCCGGAGGCCCGATCTTGAAGATCGGAGGCGCTCTTATTTTCTCAATGTCTCTCAGGGCTCGTTGGGTATTGAGTGTGTCGGTCTGAGCAACTGCCATCGGCTTTTCTTCCGCGCCTCCCGGCTTTTGACGAAGCTTAGCGCCCCCTTTTCTCAAATGGGGATTGATCTTGATAAACTCAAATTCAAGCTCTTTGGGGCTTTGGGGTTGTTTGAAGCTGCCATTAAGGAGACCGGAGAGGAGAATCTTCTGGAAGCCAACCGCTACATTGCGCTTCTCAAAGACAAGTTGCACGGCCTCTCTCCCTCTTTGAGGGGCGATAAGAAAAGCGCAGGCGAGGAGCTGGCAAAGATCTTAACCCAAATCACCCTTGCCTTCATGCGGGAAGAGTATTTGCTCATCCTCATCCAGCCCCTCGATATCCAAGACGTCCTTCTTAAAAGAGAGAAAAAGCAAGGATCCTTTACTCAAGCGCTCTCTTTTCTGGAAGAGATGACGGGGGAGTTTTATTCGATTGCAAGCGCTTCTCGGAACATGCTGGAAGACGAAAAGAGAAGAGTGTGCAAGGCTCTCTTAAAGAAAGACCGCGTCTTGGAAAAAGCCTTGAGCGGGGAGTGGGAGAGTTTGATCCGCTCTTTGAAAAGCGATCTCTTGGCTCCTCTTTCCGAGTTAAAAGATCTGGAGCTGTTTTCATTTATCAGAGATTTTCAATTGGACCGGATGCGGGAAGATGTGATTAAAGGAGAGGTTTTGCGTCTGATCAGCGGGTATCGTGCATGCGAAGAGAAGATAGAGCGCTTTTGTAGCCGGTTTAGCGAGGTCTTTTCCTTTGATGAGCGCATCCTCCCCTTCCATCAAAGGGTGCTGGACGCCTTTAAGATGGTGCCTTCCCAAATCGAACAAAGCTGTCCCTTCGTCTCTCTTCTTCCCAACCATTTCGTTGTTTTCGTCGGTCGTTTAAGGGACTATCTTCTGCGGTTGAGCGAGACTATGGGAATAGAACGAGAGCAGTGGGAGGGATTTCTCCAGCAGTATACCCTGACGCTCTCTTCTTTTTTTCCCGAGGCTCCCAAGGGGTGCTCCTCTCAATTTGTCGCCGAGTTTAACCTCGTCCTTCACGAGATGCGCCGCCTGATTCGCGTCCTCTATGAGACCTCAGGCTCTGAGATGAGAGGGGAGCTCTTTGTTTTGGCTCGCGTCGTCAACCACTTGGAACAGGTGTTTATCGACATGCGCCTCTTCATTTCCAAAGAGATGCACGATTCGGAGGGCGAGACGATCAAAATCTTCATGGTGATATCGGAAATCTATCTGCAACGGATCGAGGTTCTCAAAGAAAAGATTGGGGAAAAGGGAAACAAGAGCCTGAGTCAGTTGGAAGGGGGGATGCATCGGCTGCACGAGGCAACAAAGGCATTTGCCGGCGCTCCTCCCTCCATCGAGTCTTTGTGCGGCATGGTCACGTCGAAAAGCTCCAATATCGCACTGGACAGCGCCACGCGCGCCTTCTTTGAAAGCGAGATCGCATGGAGTTTATGGATCCTGAAAATCTGGAATGAGACACCCCTGAAAGCGCATGCCGTCTCTTCGGAGAAACTCCAGATGCTGCCTCCCTACATCCGCATGGAGCTGACAACCTATGTGGACCAACTCAATGAAGAGATGATCCGTTTTAGGAGAGTGTTGCAGACGCTCGAGAAGGAGTTAACGGAAAGGGTTGCGTCGCCGGAGTTGGACCTGCCCTCAATCGAGAGCTGTTTGAGACAAACCCATCGTCAGATGGTCCTCTTTGACATGCAGGGGATATTGCTTGAGATCGAAAGGGTGTGCGAAGCGTATCGCGCTTCAAATCCCGATCAAAAAGAACCCTACAATTTTTTAATCCACTTCTTTTTGGAAGAGGTCGTCTTCCTTAAGGATGAAATGGAAGAGTTTTACTTAAGCTCCCTCTATTGGCCTCATATCCCTTTGCGCGACTGGGCCTATATGGAACGACTGTCTAGCTCCGACAATAAGACCCTTCATGGGACGGAAAAGGGGCGGGAGTCCAACCGCCTCTCTCCGACCGCCTTCTCAGAAGTTGGGATAGAGGAGAAAGGAAACAAAGAGGCGCCGGAACTTATCATGGTTGTCGGAAAGGATGCGGCTGCTTCTCCCTTCGCCCCCTCCCTTCAACATCTCTTAAGCGCTTTTCACCGGCTCCTTGCGGAGGAAAACAAGCTCTTTAAAGAGAGACTGCACGAAGAAATCCTCGGAGGAAAGTTCGAGATGAAAAAAAACGCCTTAGAAAACCTGGGAGTCTACCTGAACTCTTTAGAGGGTTGGCTCCGCGCAGAGTCTAAGAGTACGCGCTTTCCCTATCTCTTTGTCGAAGGCATTCTTGTCAACGGAGCGCTGATTGTCGAGCAGTTCTTAAAATCTCTTCTGTTGCCCGATGAAAGCACTCCCGCTCTTTTGAACACCCACTCCATTGCCGAACTGCTCGAAGCTCTCCAGCCGCGCTTGCAGATCTCCACTCTTCTCAAAGAAGGAGAGATTAAACAGTTCATTGACATGGGGAGGCTGATTACGGAAGGAAATCGCCATCTGTGGAATATCTCTTCTTTTCAGACCTATCTTTTGCGCCGCTCGGTGCGGCTCTCTCGAAGAGCGCTCTCTGAAGAGCGCAGCGAAGAGATTAGACGCACCCAACAAAGCGCGAAAGAGCATCTCATGCAGACTCTTTCCTCCTTGCTGAAAGTGTGCGGCAAAGAAAACCTGTTCATTTTTGAAAACGAGCTCCCTTGCTTATCGCAAGAAAAAGAAGAAGAACTCAATGATCTCTTCCTTGAGGTAGAGCCCAAGGAGGAGGACCGCCAGTTTTTTCAAAGTATTGAAAAAGCGGTTTCAAAGATCGAAGACGTTCTTTGCAAAGAGCATGAGCGTCCGTTGCATGAGATGCTCCAGGTGCGCAAGAATTCCGGCAATGTCGTCATTAAAAGAGAGCGTCTGATTAGAAAATCTCAAAACGATGCCCGCTTCGCCCTCTGCGGAGTCAAGGAGGCAGCAAGAGAGCTCTATTCTCCCTCTTCCGCCCCGATTTTTGCAGACAGCCTCTTATTTAAGAGCTGTCTGATTTTAGAAAATGTCCTTCACGGCCTCCTGGCAACCGTGGAGATTCCTCATTCTCAAGATCCCTTGGACCATCATTTGTGGGAGAGAGGAGAGCCGGCGGACAGACCTTACTTCTATCTCCACCGCCTCTTCGATCTTCTGATCTTGCTCGAAAAACAGCTCTCTTCGGAAGGAAGAACGCTTCCTGTGACTGCCGAAGGGAGGCGGGCGATTCGAGAAGTCAACTCTTATATCGGCGCCATTCATCGCTACTGGGGCTCTCTTGATCAAGGAGAGAGCGTCAAACTCCTAAAAGAGCTCTCTCTTTTCTCCGACGCTTTGGTTCTTTTGCAAAAGGGATGGAGTCTTCCCTGGGAAAAGGAGGCCGTTTTGAAAAAGAGGCTGCAAGAAACCGACATCCGAAAATGGCCCGGAAGGATCTTGGAGGAACTCTCTTGCATCCGCCGCGAAAGACTCCATCCGCTTGTCATCGAGCTTCTGCAAGCGTCGGAGCGCCTGCTTCTTTTTCAACAAGAGCTGATGGAGAGCTTTGCGGCAGCAAACAGCCGAAAACCCCACTTTTGAGTTCATCCCTCCCCCGTTGGGAAACCCGGCCCAAAACCGCAAAAAATTCTCGGGCCTTAAGGCCCGAGTTCATCTACCGACAAGCAATGTGTAAACTCCTGCTTGGCCTCATTTTTTGCGATTTAGCGGAGATTGGGATCGGCGACGAGTTGCATGGGGGCGAGCTTTTTGTGGATGAAGGCGGCGCGCGCGTGGGGAAGGTTTTTGGGATCCTTTTCTTCTGCGAGATAGGTCAGGTGCGCTTTTCGGCATTGAAAGAAGACCTCATTGAGTGCCTGATCGGTTATTTTGTTTATCCAACCCAGGTCTAAGCCGAGCTTCATTAGGCTGAGAGCGTCGAGCGTTTCCGGGGTTTGAAGCTGATAGGAGTGCATCAAGAGTCCAAAAGCGCGAAAGACCAGGTCTTTGAGCTCTGCCTTGGAGTCGTGGCGCAGCTCTTCGCGTAATTTCTTTTCCAAAAGAGTCAGTTCTGTCGCCGCAGAGTGGAGGGCGTAGAAGATCTTATCCTCGCTGACGCCTAAAGAGAAGCGATTGGCTAAAATCAGAAGGTCTCCTAGAAAAACATCAGGAGTGCCCTGCATGCCGGAGACTTCAATCTCTTCTTCTTTCTGTTTGGCAAGTGCGTCTTGGATCCTTTCCATGCGGATGAGCGCCGGCAGGTGAAGGAAGGCGGTAGCTTGAAGAGCGGTGCCGCACTGAGAGGGGTGCGAGGTGAGAAAGCCCCATTTTGGCGCATAGGCAAAATCGAGTATTTTGGCAATGGAGCTGCTGATTTGAGAAAGAGAGGTCCACGCCTTCTCCAGGCCGGCTTTGCATGCGCTCAGATGGAGCTGCAGATGGTCTTCGATATTAAAGAGCGCTAAGATGCTCGCGCTCTTTTCGATGAGAAATCCCTGGCCTCTGAGCGTGTTTTGAAACCCCTCGCGACAGAGAAAGTGCTCGAATAGATACTCTTTGTCGGTAGCGGAGAGCATCTCTGCGCTGAAGAATTGGGGTTCCGTGAAGTCCGCTTGTGCAAGAAGAGCGTTTTTCAGATCCTCTTCTACCGAAAGCGCCTCTCTCTCTTTGAGTTTGGGAGGGAAGAGACGGCGCGAGAGGTTGCGCCTCAAGACTAAGGTCGTTGCCGGCCAGATGGGATCGGCCTCTTGCTCCCAAGGGAGGTGTTCGAGAAGATAGGGTGGCAATTTACTTGTCATTTTCCTTTTTTTCTTGCAGAGCTTTGATTTGATCTCGCAGCCAGGCGGCCTGTTCGTAATTCTCTTTTTTCAAAGCCTCTTTGAGCGCCTCATGGAGAGAGGTGAGCTGCTTGGAGGGAGTCACGCCCAAGATCTCCTGAAGAGATTTCCCCGCATGCAACGGCAGATGGGCCGTCCGCTTCAGGCTCTTTTTTAAACGTGACGGAATCTTTTCGGTTTTTAAAAGATCGGAAAGAATGACGTCGGAAAAGACGTCATAGCACTCCGGACATCCCAAGGGGTTTCCCATCTTGACCCACTCTAAGTTTGTCTGGCAGTTGCCGCAGTAGACGCCCGCCCGCTTCTCTTCCTTTTCTTCCGAAGCTCTCTCTACCCCTTCCGTCCCATGGAGCCTTCTTTGCAAAACGGGGCAGTCGGCGCACATCTCCGTTACAACCGTCGAGTCCTGGGTCATTTCCTTGTAGAGAGTGGAGATGGGTTTTTTACAATGACTGCATTCAACGGGTCTTTCAGCCATAGGTTTTATCCTATTCCAAGAGGATAAAAAAATAAAGGGCTCAGCCAGACATCCGGAGATACAACATATTATGGACAAGGCGGATCTTCAAAAGCGAGTGTGGGCATCAGCCGCAACATGGATTGCATTCTCATAAAAGGGCGTGGGTCTTATCCGAGGTCCTCTGCCGTATTGCAGGAACTATCCTGTTGTATGCAAACGGGTTAAAATCGGTAACCGAGGGCGCCGCCGATCACTCCGCCCCCAATGTCGACCTCTTTTCTGCTCTCGACTTTTTTGGAATGAGAAAAAGAAAATTCCTTGCGCATGTATTCGAGAAAAAGATCCAAAAGAAAGTGGTTAGCAAAGAAGAAGGAGACGCCTATTTTGGCGCCCCATCCCCAACCGTTTTTCTCTTGGTGTTGATCGACATAGGGAGAGTTGTTGTGGATCTTGACGGTAAAGTGCTTTGTCGACGCCGCCACATAGATCTCGAAGGGGTCGAAAGGAAGAGAACCCTTCAACCCTATTCCGACGGGTAGGATCCGAATGTGGGTGGATCGTCTTTCTCCCAAAGACTTCCCGCTTTTGCTAAAAAACATCGCATCTGCATAGAGATCCAGGATCTTGTAGAAACGCCATGAGAGCTCCCCTCCATAGATCGCCCCACCGCCATAGATCTTTTGCAGGCGCTCGTCGGAGGGATAAAAAAACCTCCTTTTCCTTCTAGGGTGACATTCATCGACAAGAGAGGACAAGCGAGTAACAAAAAGAGGAAGAATAGGAGAGTCTTTTTCATGAGATGGAGATACTGGCTGCTGTCGATAAACCTCCATTCAGATCTTCAGATACAATATAGTAACTATAAACGGTATGGTTTTTTCGATTGTGGTCCTCAAATTTCAATGCGTTGCTAGCAGAGACCATGCCGGCAAGATTCGTAAGAGCGGCATCGCGATAAATCTTATATCTCACAGGGGAGATGCCTTCTGAAGGAGCGCTCCATGTGATCACATTAATTCGATCAGTCTGCGTAGCAAAGATGTCCTTTTTTTTCTTTCCAGCAAGAGAATGAGGGGGTTGCGGATTGGATGTGATTGTAATAGCTAAGGGTTGTGATCCAACTCCAATTGTTGCTACGACTCGATTCGTTGCAGTATCGATAACGCTGACTGTGTTGTTGTCAGAATTGGGCACATAGACTGTTTTGCTGTCGGGTGTGATCGCAAGTACTGCCGGTGCGGGGCCGACCTCAATTGTATCCGTGACAAGATTTGTTGCAGTATTGATGGCTGTCACAAAGGAGATATCTTCATAGGCAAGATAGACAGTCTTGCCATCGGGTGTGATCTCAAGTAATTTAGGACGGGATCCGCTAACACCAATCGTTACAGAGACAGAGTTGGTTGCGGTATTGATGGCGCTGACTGTGTCGCTGTCTAGATTTGTCACATAGGCCGTTTTGCCATCGGGTGTGATCGCAATATCAAACGGTTTGATCCCGACGCCTATTGAAGCCGTGACAAGGTTTGTTGCGGTATTGATGACGCTGACTGTGTTACTATTCTCGTTTGTCACATAGGCCGTTGTCCCATTGGGTGTGATAGCAATGAATCGAGGTAAAGTGCCAACAGCAAGCGTTGTAATGATCGTGTTCGTTGCAATATTGATGACGCTGACTGTGTTACTATCCTCGTTTGTCACATAGGCCGTTTTGCCATCAGGTGTGATTGTAAGGAAGAAAGGCGACACTCCAACGCCAATCGTTGCAGTGACGGTGTTCGTTGCAAGATTGATGGCGCTGACCGAGTTATCATTTCGGTTGATCACATAAGCTGTTTTGCCATCGGGTGTAATTGCGAGAATTGTAGGGTTTGACCCAACACCAATCGTTGCAGTGACGGTGTTCGTTGCAGTATTGATGACGCTGACCGTGTTGCTCCCCCCGTTGGCCACATAGGCCGTTTTGCCATCGGGTGTGATTGCGACAATAATAGGGGTAGCACCGACAATAATCGTTGCAGCGACGGTGTTCGTTGCAGTATTGATGACGCTGATAGTATTGCTACCTTCATTGGTCACATAGGCCATATTGCAAAACAATGACGTGCAGGAGACAATGAGAACGGTGCAAGTGAGTGTTATCCATTGTAAAAATTTCATGCGATTAGACAGTTTAATTTTATGATCAACGCTGCCGTTTGTTTAAAACTTGACTTTGTATGCCTTGCGGAGCCGTTCCAAGGCGGCGCCGCAAAGTCAAATAAAAGAATCTAACATTGAAAAGCGTTGTATTTCAACCTATATCTGATGACAAAGGGATGCAAGATTTTGAGTCAGAATCGTTCTCCAACTGCCGTTTTTAGGATAATGGCTCAAGCAATCTCTTTCGCGCCCGTGTGTGTGCCCGATTCCTCTTCTTCTTAGGAGAAGGCTGGTGAACAGTTGCCTTTTCATTTGTGTATCGAAGAGCGGGCAATCTTTTGATATTTCTTCAAAAGTTCGAAGGAGGTTGTCATGAGGTATTCCTCGGTGATGCGGTTCTCTTTTCCAAGGAGGACCTTTTTGGGCTTGATCAGAGAGAGGTAGAGGGGCTTGAGCGCGCTGTATTCGTATTGTCTCACCCATTGGCGAGCGGCCTTGCCTTGTTGCAGATAGGCGCTGTAGTTGTCATAGACCCTTTTGAGAGCGTCCGCCGCCTCGTCGACGGAACAGCCAAAGGAAAAGCCATAGGTCCTTCCCCAATCGTAAAAGGCGCTCTCCGGGTAGGGAGCGGGGACGGCTGTGACAAGGCCGCTTTTACAAAGGGTGGTCTGGGCTGTGTTGTCCGTCACAATGGCGGGGATGCCAAGCGCCATCGCTTCTCTGGGCTGGATGGAAAAACCCTCTCCTTTAGAGAGATTGACATAGCAGTCGATGCTTTCGAAGAGCTTTTCGTACTCTTCTTTGGTCAGGGGGTTGACGGCAAACCGGACGTTGGTGAGTCCGAGCGCTTCGATCTCTTGGGCGATTTTCCGTTCGAGTTTATTGAAGGTGGACCGCGCCTGGATGATCAGACGGACCTTCTCGCTGTTTCCAAAGGCCCGGGCGAAGGCCTTGAGGAGGGTAAGCTGGTTCTTCCTGTCGACGCAGCTTGAGAGATTGGCAAAGGTAAAAGGGGTGTTGGGACGCTCTTTTAAGGGGCGGTTTAAGAAGCCGGAGAGGTCGAGTGCGAGCGGAATCATGAAGATGGGAATCTGCACGCCGCACTTTTTGTAGACGGGGATCAGGAAGGGATCCGGGACGACGACGGCGTCGAAATAGGTGTTTAAGATCAGGGTCCATTCGGGAGGGATCTCGGTGGATTCAAACATCGAATAGGCGATGCGGATCTGATCGGAGGCGGCAGGTGTCTTAAACTTCTGATAGGGCAGATGCCCCGGGAAAAAGAGGCAGTCCTCAAAGAGGATGACTTTGCCCAGAGGGCGTTTTCTATTCTTAAGGATGCGCCAAATGCCCTCGGGAACGTCTTCTTTCCGGGTCCGGTGCGTCGGGACAAAGCCGATGCTCATCTCCTCTTTGAAGGCGGCGATCAGCTCTGCGGTCTGCCTGCCCAGCCCGTCGGCCATGCGGACGTAGCCCATGACGGTTAAGTAGGGTCTTGCAAAGTAGCTTTTGTACACATAGAGGCCGGCAGCCAGGACCGGAATTAGAAAGAGGGAGAAAAAGAGTCTTTTTTTCATACGGTGCAAGGGTGGGTTGGAGTGTGTTCCAGGGCGGCGCCGGACGAGAGCGCAGCGCCTCCTAAGATAAAAAAGAGAAGGAGCAGGCCTTGCTGCTCAGAGAGAAGGAAGTGATCGCAGCAGCCGTAAAAGATTAAGGCCAAAAGAAGAGAGCCCAAGACGGCAGCCGTTGGGTCTCTTCTTGCGATCCACGCCCGCTTTAAAACCAGCATCCAGAGGGCAAGAAAGAAAAACAGGCCCAAGAGGCCCTCTTCAGAGCCGACCAAAAGAAAGATGTTATGGACAAGCAAGGGGCGGGAATCTTCTAAAGGGGTGGCGCTAACGGCATTGAGCCGCTCGACGTAGTTTCGAAATCCCACTCCTTGGAAAGGATGGCGTTTGATCAGGGCAAAAGAGTGGTTTTGGTAGAGGACGCGCTCCCGGTCGGCAGCGCGGTTGATGAGCGTGGAATTTAAGACGCCGCCTCTTTTTAGGATCTGGGGGAAGAGAAGGAGGGCGCAGAGAAGGATGACGGGAGCGATGAGACGAAATAATGGAAGCGCTTGTCTTCCCAGAGCCGGGATCATCACGACAAGGGAGATCAAAAAGGTAAAGAGAGAGGCCCTGGAAAAGGTGAGACACAAGGCAAAAAAGATCAGACAAAAGAGCAGGGACAATACGAAGCGCTCTTTTCGGCTTCCTTTGAGATAGAGGCAGATGAGAGCGATGAGCCCTGCCACAAGAAAAAGCCCCAGCTGGTTGGGATGGTCGAATGTTCCGGAGGCGCGTAAAAGGAAGGCGGCGTTTCTTTTGATGTTAAAGAGGTGATCCAAGAGCCAGCGGCTTCCCCCTTCCATCTCGAATACCGGCCCTTGTTGGCGCGCGGCGTCCAGCACTCCCTCTCCCAGCGCTTTCAGTCCTAAAGACTTTTGCTTAAAGAATTGCAGGATCGCAAGCAGGCTCTCGACTGCAGAAGAAAAGGTGAGCGAGGTGAGGAGGCTGCGTAAAAGGAGCGGTGCGTGCCTGTTTTGAGATTCTGCAAGAAGCGCCAGGAAGAGAAGGCTTGCGCCAAAGAGCTTCAAAAGATGCCAAGAGGGAAGGAGATAGGTTGCATAAGGGTGAAAGAGGAGCGAGAGCAGGCAGAGGGCCAGAAAGGCAAAGAGAGCGAGCGCCTCTTTTTTTTTGATGACATTTTTGAAGCCAAGAAGAAGGCGGGCCAAGAGGAAAAAAAAGAAGAGGTCGAAGAGGGTGTATTTGATCCAGTTGTAGGGACAGCCCGCATGAGATAGGACATCTTTGGGAAAGAGGTGGACGTAGCTCCTCTGAAAGGGAATCAAAAAGACAAGAAGCACCAGCGCCCATCCCCTCCAGGGGAGGTTCTTTTCAGGCATTAAGGCCGCCTTTTGGCAAGAGACGAAAAAGATGGCATTCCCTCCTGATTTTAAGAAGAGCTGTATCGATTAAAACAGAAAGGATGAGTATAATCTCTAAATGATGAAAATAAAAGAGATTCCTTTAGAAGGGGCCAAGATCCTTTGCCCCAAGGTTCATGTCGATCGGCGCGGCGCTTTTTTTGAGCTCTTCCGCGCCGCCGCTTGCCGTCAAGCCGGGATCCCGGAGGCGTTCGTTCAGGACAACTGCTCGCTTTCGCAAAGAAAGACACTGCGGGGAATGCACTTTCAAAAAGGGCAAAAACAGGCAAAGCTTGTCACGGTTCTCCTGGGCGAGATCTTCGATGTCATCGTGGATCTGCGCTCCGATTTGCCTTCCTTCGGAAAGTGGGCGGGAGTGACTCTAAACGACCGCAGCCGCAAGCAGCTCTACATTCCCCCCTACTGCGCTCACGGCTTTTGCGTGCTCAGCGAGGCGGCGCTTGTTCTCTACAAGGTCTCCGCCTACTACGATCCTGCTGAGGAGCGGACCTTTCGCTTCGACGACCCTTTTGTGGGCATTGCCTGGCCTTTTAAAAAACCCCTCCTTTCCGATAGGGATCAAAATGCGCCCTCTCTTCACGAGGCGGTATCATGCTGATCTGGATTGTGGGAAGCCGCGGGCTGCTCGGAACCGCTTTTGCCAAACTGCTTAAAGAAAGGGGGGCGGCTTTCTCTGCGACTTCAAGAAAAGAGTGCGACATCACCTCATGGGAAGCTGTGCAACACAAGGGAAAAAAGATCGTGCCGACGCACATTGTCAATTGCGCCGCCTACACGCAAGTCGATCTGGCGGAAAGAGAAGAAGAGGCGGCTTCTCTAGTCAATGCGACCGGTCCCTATCACCTTGCGTTGATTGCAAACGAGCTCCATGCACGCCTCATCCACCTCTCGACGGATTATCTCTTTGATGGAGCAATGAGGCGCCCCTACCGTGAAATGGATGCGTGCGCCCCCTTAAGCGGTTACGGAAGGAGCAAGTGGGAGGGGGAGAAGAGGATCGAAAAGACGGCAAACAAGTGGTGCATCGTGCGCACCTCATGGCTCTTTGGGCCGGGCGGCGGCAATTTTCTCTCCTCGGTCTTGAGCCGGATGCAACGAGAAGAGGAGGTCCAAGTCGTCTCGGACCAGGTCAACCGGCCGACTTTTGCCTTTGACCTTGCAGAGGCGCTCTTTTCTCTGCTCGACGCGCAAGGGATCTACCACTTTGCCAACGGCCATCCTATGACTCGCTTTGAGATGGCGCGAGATCTTTTTGAAGAGGGGAATAAGAGGGGAATGAGACTGAATTGCAAAAGGGTGCTTCCGATTTCGATGGCGCTCTTTGAGCAAGCGGCCAGGCGGCCTCCCTATTCCGCTTTGGACACTTCCAAAGTCACGGAATTTCTCGGAAAGCCCCCTCGCAGCTGGAAGGAAATTTTAGAGGAGTATCTATGCAGCCAAAACGCCTGCTTGTAACCGGCGGCGCCGGCTTTATCGGATCCGCCTTCATCCGTTACGCACTCAAAAACGCCTTAAAAGCGGAACAGGTGGTCAATCTCGATCTTCTCACCTACGCCGCAGACCTTAAACATCTTAAGGAGATCGAAAACGACAGGCGCTATCTCTTTGTTCAAGGAGATATCCGCGACGGACGGCTTGTGGAAGAGCTCCTTCGCAAGCATGCTATCGACACCCTGGTGCACTTTGCCGCAGAGACCCACGTTGACCGCAGCATCGAAGCGCCGCCTCTTTTTTATGATACGAATATAGGCGGGACCATCGCGCTTCTCGAGGCGGTCCGCCGCGTGCAGGGGGTGCGCTTCCATCAGATCTCCACCGATGAGGTCTTCGGCTCTCTCGGATGGGAAGGCGTCTTTACCGAGCGCTCTCCCTACGCTCCTAACTCTCCCTACGCCGCCTCGAAAGCGGGAGCCGATCACTTCGTCTTCGCTTATGCGCGCACCTACGGCCTCACGCCGACTCTCTCCTATTGCAGCAACAACTACGGTCCTTGTCAAAACAGAGAAAAACTGATTCCCAAAATGATCCGCTGCTGTCTGGAAGAGGCGTGCATCCCCCTCTACGGAAAGGGAGAGAATGTGCGCGACTGGCTCTTTGTCGAAGACCACGTCCATGCGGTGTGGCTCATTCTCGAAAAAGGGGTCCTGGGCGAGAGCTACGCCATCGGGGGAGGAGAAGAGCTGTCCAACCTCTCTCTTGCCCATCTCGTGATCCGGGAGGTCGCAAGGCAGACGGGAAAGAGCGAAGCGGCCCTGAAGAGGCTCGTGACCTTTGTGGAAGACCGCCCGGGCCATGACTTGCGCTATGCCGTCGATCCCGCAAAGATGAAAAATAAGCTCGGCTTCACGCCCCGCGTCTTTTTTGACGAAGGGCTGCAGCGAACCGTTTTTTGGTATCTTAACCAATTCTGTTATGCACAAAGATAAAACCGTTGCCTGTATCATTCCCGCACGCCTGAACTCGGTGCGCTTTCCCAGGAAGATCCTGGCTCCTGTCCAGGGTAAGCCTCTGATCCAATGGACATGGGAGGCGGCCCTGAGAGTCTCTCTCTTTGACCGTATCGTCGTGGCCGTTGATGACGTGGAGACGGCAGCGGCGGTCGAGAGCTTCGGGGGCGAGTGGATGCTGACGTCGAGGGAATGTACGAACGGGACGGAGCGGCTGGTGCAGCTCATGAAAGAGGGGAGGGTCTCTGCCGATATCTGGGTCAACTGGCAGGCCGATGAGCCCTTGGTGCACGAGGAGATGATCCGCGAGCTCCTCTTTACCGCCCGCCAGGAGGGCATCGATGTCTGGAGCTTAAAAAAAAGAGTGGATGCGCAGGAAGAGCTTTGCTCTTCGCATGTGGTTAAAGTCGTCTGCGACGCGGCAGGCTTTGCCCTCTACTTTTCCCGAAGCGCCCTTCCCTTTTACCGCGATGACATTCCCTTTAAAGAGAGACTTTACTACAAACACGTCGGCCTCTATGCCTACACGGCAAGCGCCCTTCACAGGATCGCCTCTTTTCCTCCCTCCTTTTTAGAAGAGGCGGAAAAACTCGAGCAGCTTCGCTTTCTTGCCCACGGCCTCAAAATCAACCTTCGGGAAACGCGGCATGAAAGTCTGGGGATCGACCTTCCCGAGCATCTCGCTTGCCTGGGGCCTAGGCTCAACGGGGTTAAAAATCATAAGCTTTTGGACGTAAATGGATTATAGTTGGCGCTACCCCTAAGGGCCGACAAGGTTGCCAACCTTTGATCCCATGGGCTATACTTTCTCTTCATGCAAACAAAAGAGATTTTAAATGAGCGCTCTTCTTACCGTTTTGGCTTCTCGACTCCCATTGAGATGGAGGAGTTTCCCAAGGGGCTAAGCGAAGAGATTGTCGCCGAGATCTCAAAAAGGAAGGGAGAGCCGGCCTTTCTCCTTGATTTTCGCATGAAGGCGCTTCGGCGTTTTCAAGAGATGGCGCCGCCCTCCTGGGGCAATCTTACCTTCGATCCGATCGACTTTCAAAAGATCCGTTTTTATTCGGCCCCCAAAAAAAAACAAAAATTGAGCAGCCTGCAGGAGGTCGATCCGGAGATTTTAAAGACCTTCAAGCGGCTCGGCATTCCCCTGGAAGAACAGATGAGGCTCTCAAATGTCGCCGTCGACGTCGTCTTCGATTCCGTCTCGCTTGGGACGACTTTTCATCAGAAGCTCAAGGAGGCCGGAGTTGTGCTCTCGTCCTTTTCGGAGGCGGTAGGGAGCTATCCCGAGCTGATTGAAGAGTATTTGGGAAGCGTCGTTCCCATAGGAGACAACTTCTATGCGGCTCTGAACTCAGCGGTCTTCTCCGACGGCTCTTTCGTCTACGTTCCCAAAGGAGTGAGATGTCCGATCGAGCTCTCCACCTACTTTCGCATCAACGACAAAGAGTCGGGGCAGTTTGAACGGACGCTCATCATCGCAGAAGAGGGTTCCTATGTGAGCTATCTCGAAGGGTGCACGGCCCCTGCCTACGATCAAAACCAGCTCCACGCCGCCGTCGTCGAGCTGGTTGCCAAAGAGCGCGCGGAGATCAAGTATTCTACGGTGCAGAACTGGTATCCCGGCGATCCGAAGACCGGCAAGGGCGGCATCTACAACTTTGTGACGAAGCGGGGCCGTTGCGCAGGGTTGCGCTCGAAGATCTCATGGACGCAGGTGGAGGTGGGGGCGGCGATTACCTGGAAGTATCCGAGCTGCATCCTTCAGGGAGAGGAGTCCGTCGGCGAGTTCTACTCGGTCGCGCTGACCACCGGCAGGATGCAGGCGGACACCGGGACAAAGATGATCCATCTCGGCAAACGGAGCCGCTCGACGATCCTCTCCAAGGGGATCTCCGCCGACAGCTCCGTCAATACCTTCCGCTCTCTTGTAAAGATCGCTCCTCGCTCAGAAGGGGCGCGCAACTATACCAACTGCGACTCCATGCTGGTCAAAGAAGAGTGTGCGGCGCACACGCTTCCTACGATCGAAGCGGCAAACGGGACGGCAGTCGTGGAACATGAGGCTTCCACTTGCCGCATGAATGAGCAGCAGCTCTTTTATCTGCAATCCAGGGGGCTTTCGCGTGAAGAGGCGATCCAGCTCATCGTGAGCGGATTTTGCAAGGCGGTCCTTTCCGAGCTTCCTCTCGAGTTTGCCGAAGAGGCCAAGAAGTTGCTTGCTTTGAAACTGGAACATTCCGTGGGGTAGCCATGCTTAAGATGACAGATGTGCACGTAGAGGCGGAAGGCAAAGAGATCTTAAAAGGGCTCGATCTTACCATCCGGCCGGGAGAGATTCACGCACTCATGGGCCCCAACGGAGCGGGCAAGTCGACCCTTGCCAAGGCGCTTGCCGGAGATCCCTCTTTGTCCGTCACCCGAGGGGAGATCTTTTTTCTTGGAAGAGAGCTGACAGCGCTCTCTGTGGAAGAGCGGGCTCGCTTAGGGTTGTTTTTAACCTTTCAAGACCCTGTCGAAGTAGCGGGAGTCTCGAACTTCGAGTTCCTCTTTGCCGCCGAGAGCGCAAAGAGGCGAGCGCAAAAAGAGGAGTGTTTAAGCGAAGAGAGCTTTCGAAAGTCTCTCTTAGAGAAGATGGACTTTGTAGACCGCAAGGAAGAGTGGCTAAAGCGCGGACTGAACCAGGGCTTTTCCGGCGGCGAAAAGAAGCGCAACGAGATCCTGCAGCTTGCCGTCCTAAAGCCGCGCCTGACCCTCTTCGATGAAATTGATTCCGGACTCGATGTGGACGCCTTAAAGCTCCTTGCCAAGACCTTAAAAGAGAGGCGCACTCCTGAGCAATCCTATCTCTTTATCACCCACTACAGCCGCCTCCTGCAGCAAATCGAGCCTCACTTTGTCCACATTCTTTTGGACGGAAGAGTGGTGAAGACAGGAGGGCCGGAGTTGGCGCGGCTTTTAGAAGAAGAGGGCTACGAAGGAGTTCTTGAAGAGGCGGATATCCAAAAATGACGAAGCGTTTAGAAGAGCACACCCTGCACTCTTTGCGCTCTCTTCTGGAGAAGAGCGGGCCTCTTGCCCCCTTGCGCAAACAAGCATGGGAGCTCTTTTTGCAAGGGGGTCTTTCCTCTCTTGCCCCGTTAGTCAAGAGGCAGCTTTTGTGCCAAACAGAAAAGAAGGCCGGCTCTTTTTTTAAGGAGTCGCAAGTAAAGCCCGCTTCTTTCTCCCTAGTCTTTGTAAATGGAGCGTTTCAGCCCCGACTCTCTTTGCTTCCTTTAGAATGTACGGTCCTTCCGCTCTCCCAAGCCTTGCGCTCCTACGGCTCTTTTTTAGAGAGCAAGTGGAGAAAGAGTTTAAGCGAAAAGAACGATCCGCTCGCGCTCCTCAATCTTGCCTTGCACAAAGAGGGCGTCTTGATCTACCTTCCCGAAGGGGTGCGCCTTGAAAGACCCTTGCGCGTTCTCTTCTTTGGAGACGCCTCTTCCTCTTACGCCTTTCCCCGCATCCATCTCTACGTAAGCGCACGCTCCTCTCTTTCGCTCTCCTTAAGGCGGGAGGGAGAGCTTCCGCCTCTCTGCACCCATCTTTTTCTCGAGTGTGATCTCGGCGCCGGGGCAAGCCTCACTCTTCATCGTGTCGGCGTACGGGGGGAAGCGGGCGGCCATTTCGACTCTTTTCGCTTTGCCTTGAAGCGTCAAGCCTTACTGAAGATGGTGAGCGCATTTGAGGGAAGCGGAGGTTTTTTCCAAGACATCCGCTTTTCCCTTCAGGAAGAAGAGGCGCAATGCGAGCTCTTTTCTCTTGCGCATCTTAAAGGTCAAGGAGATGCCCACACTCAGGTGAGAGCTCTCCATCTGGCTCCGTTTACGAAATCCTCTCAACTCTTTAAAGCAGCGTTGCATCAAGGGACGCGTTCGCACTTTGAGGGCGCCATTGAGATTGCAAAAAAGGGAGCGCGGAGCGAGGCGCGCCAGTTAAGTAAGGCGCTTCTTTTGGAAGAGGGGGCCCTGGCAAGCAGCCGCCCCTTTTTGAACATCCATGCCGATGATGTCAAGGCGGAGCATGGAGCCACCCTCTCCCCGCTGCGGGAGGAGGAGTTATTTTATTTAAAAACAAGGGGACTCTCGACTAAGGAGGCGCAAGAGATCCTCTTGACGGCCTTTTGCAAGGAGATTCTCCTCCATCTGACGGAAGAGCGCTATGATTGAAGAGAAAAAATCTTTAGATGTGGCGCGTGTGCGCAGCCACTTCCCCATGCTGAAAAAGACGATGCACGGTAAGCCGCTGATCTACCTGGATTCGGCGGCGACGGCATTAAAGCCGCAAGTCGTGATCGATGCCGTCCAGCGGTATTACACAGAAGAGTTTGGCACCGTGCACCGAGCCGTCTATGAGCTCGCCGGCAAAGCGACCGAGCGCTACGAATCCGTCCGCAAGCAGGTGGGGCAGTTTCTCAACGCCGCCTCCTCAGAGGAGATTATCTTTACCAAGGGGACGACGGACGCCATTAATCTTGTTGCGCAGACCTATGGAAAGGCCTTTGTGCAGGCAGGCGATGAGATCATCCTCTCCGTGCTCGAGCACCATTCCAACATCGTCCCCTGGCAGCTTCTGGCAAAGGAAAATGGAGCCGTCCTGAAGGTGATTCCCTGCGATGAGCGAGGCGTATTGCTCCTTGATGAGTATGACGGGCTCTTGAGTGAGAGAACTAAGCTGGTAAGCGTCGCCCACATCTCCAACAGCCTGGGAACTCTTCATCCCGTTAAAGAGATCATCCTGCGCGCCCATGCCAGAGGCGTTCCCGTGTTCATTGATGGAGCGCAAGCAGTGCCCCATATGGAAGTCGATGTGCAGGAGCTGGACGCCGATTTTTACGCCTTTTCCGGCCACAAGGCCTTTGGTCCGACCGGCGTCGGCGTTCTCTATGGGAAGAGGAAGATGCTGGAAAAACTCCCCCCTTATCAGGGAGGCGGAGATATGATTGAAAGAGTCTTCTTTGAAGAGAGCACCTTTCAAAAGCCCCCCTTGCGCTTTGAGGCGGGAACTCCTCCCATCGCACAGGTGATGGGACTGGGAGCGGCCCTCTCTTTTATCGAATCGATCGGCCGAGGCAGGATTGCGGCCTGGGAGAAGGCCCTCTTAGAATACGCCACGGAAAAGTTGCTTCAGATCGACGGCCTCAGCATTGTAGGAACCGCTCCGGAAAAAGGAGCGATTCTAAGCTTTGTTGTCAAAGAGATCCATCCTCTGGACTTGGGGACGCTCCTGGACTTGAAGGGAGTGGCTGTCCGCACCGGCCATCACTGCGCCCAGCCCGCTTTGCGCCGCTTTTCCCTTCCGGCTACCACACGCGCTTCCTTTGCTCCGTACACGACCTTTGAAGAGATCGACAACTTCATCGCCGCCTTGAAAGAGGCTATCCTCTTGCTCTCTCCTTCTCTTTCCTACTAAAAGTACAAATCCCTTTCTCCGTTCTCGATGCGCTCGAGCCGGACGGCGGTTTCGCGCTTAAGATTTTCCGGGATTTGAGAGAGAAATCTCTCTACGATCTCTTCTCCGAGTTTTCTGTTTTCTAAAGAGGCGTAGTCCTCAAGGTACTCTTTTAAGGTCAAAAGGGCGTTGGGCCGGCAGAGTTCGTGTATCTTTCCCGCCTTGATGAGTTGCATGATCGCCTCTCCCGTTCTTCCCAGACGGTAACACGCCGTGCAAAAGCTGGGGATCAATTTTAGCTTCAGGATGGAGTGGATGACGGCGTCTACAGAGCGCTTGTCTTGGGTAGAGAACTGTTCCGCAACTTCCCCCTTTCCATAAGCTCCGGGAGCGGTTCTGGAAGCTGCGCTTGTTTGAGAGATTCCTATCTTGAAGGCTTTTTCCCGGATCTCCGCGCTCTCTCTTGTAGAGAGGATCATGCCGGTGTAGGGAACTGCCATTCTCAAAATGCTGATGATTTGTAGAAGCGCCTCTTCGCTGACGCAGGAGAAGGCGCTCTCTACGGTTTCAGCCCTTTGGAATCGCGGCACAGAGAGGGTGTGAGGCCCGACATTGAAAGTTCTCTCCAGATACTCTGCGTGGGAGACCAGGGCCAGAGCGTCAAACCGGTAGTCAAAGAGGCCGAAAAGCACTCCGATGCCGACGTCATCAATTCCTGCCTGCATGGCCCTGTCGTGTGCAAAGAGCTGTCTTTCGTAGTCGGCCTTTGGCCCCCGGTGCAGCTTTTCGTATGTTTGGCGATGATAGGTCTCCTGAAAGAGTTGATAGGTGCCGATGCCTGCTTTTTTGAGTTTTTTGTAATCTTCCACGGAGGCGGCCGCAATATTTACATTAAGACGCCTGATCTCGCCTTTGCCCGACTTGGCGGCGTAAATGGTCTCGATCGCCTCCACGACGTAATCAATAGGGCTGAAACGAGGATGCTCGCCGCATTCTAAAAGCAGCCTTTTGTGCCCCATCTCGATCAACACTTTTGTCTCTTCTCTGATTTCTTCACATGAGAGTCTTTTTCTGGGGGCGGGATTGCGGCGATGAAATCCGCAATAGGCGCAGTCGTTGGTGCAATAGCTGGAAAGATAAAGAGGGGCAAAGAGCACCAGGCGCTCCCCATAAATTTCGTCTTTGATCCTCCCCGAGACGTGGAACATCTCCTGAAGGAGGTCGGGATTGTCCGTATTGAGAAGAGCGGCGGTCTCTTCTAAGGAGAGGCCCTCTTTTTCCCGGGCTTTGACAAGAATCTCCCGAATCCGTTCAGGAGGAGGATTTTTCGTCTTTTCCAGAATCTTCCAGAGGAGTTTCTCGTCAACGACGTCTTCTGTCTTTGTCATCTTCCCAGATCCGTTGGCGCTCTTCCTAGAGCTAAAAGAAGTGCGCGTGTTGTTTGGATGTTTTGTTCTAAAGAGAGCTCGCTGCCTGCCCTGTTGGGGTAGATCGCATAGCGTTTTCTGCAGAGAGGAGGCGTGACGTTAATCATCAGGGAATTGGCTCCCGCAAGCAGCCCGCGCCGCCTTCCTTCCCCGTCCAAGGTTTCTAGAGCCGTTGTCACCAGAATCTTTGCGTCCGGGTCTGCAAGGCGGGCGGCGGCGAGTACTTTCAGCACCGTCGTGAGATCCCCTTTCGGAGCGTCCGATCGCCTTGAGGAGGCAATCAAGGGGCCGAAGGAGTACATGTCCGCCCCTAAAGATTTTGTCAGCAAGATATCGTTGAGCATATCTTCTTCTGTCTGGCCGGGGAGGCCGATCAAAGAGCCCGTGATCACGATGTAGCCCAATGTCTTTGCATGCCGAAGCAATTCCAGCCTGTATTTCAAGTCCGCTTTGGGTCCGGAATGGAACTTTGCATAGAGCCTCGGGTTGGAGGTTTCAAACCTCATCAAAACGCCCCGCGCTCCCGCTTCATAGAGGGAGGTGTAACACTCTACACTTCGTGTGCCGACGCTCAAAAAGACAAGCGCCCCGCATCTCTCCCGTATCCGCTTCACCATGTCGACGAGCATCTCATCCGTGTACCAAAGGTCCTCTCCGGACTGCAGAACAAGCGCCTTGAAGCCGAGCCTGTTCACGGCGTCTTGGGCAAGCCGTACGATCTCCTCGGGCAAGAGGCGATATCTTTCAAGCGTCTTTCGCGTTGTCCGGATGCCGCAATAGGTGCACAGATTTCTGCAATAATTGGAAAACTCCAAAATGCCGTGGACGCAGCAGGAGTTTTGCAGCCGCTCTTGCCTTAAGGCATTCGCCCTTTGAAAGAGCGCTTCTTGCTCCTCTTTGTCCGTCAGCTTAAGCAAAGAGAGCAGCTCTTTTTTCTTTAGGGAAGTCCCGCTTTTTTCCAAAATCGATCTTATGCCTGCCCTCGAAGGAACCTCCTTTGGCTGCGTTAGCCTTAAATCCTCTTCTTTGAGTTTGAAAAAGAGCTCTTTCCATTCTTCAAGAACCAGCAACGCCTCTTTTTTAGAGATCTTCTGGACGACAAGGCCGCTTTGGGCATAGATGTAATCGCCCCTCTTTAGAGGTTCGTCAAACTCGTTGACGACACGCTTGAGCTCGCCGAAATAGTCCACCAAGAGGAGTCGTTTTTCGATCTCTACGATTTTTCCGGGAATTGTATAGCACATACTTTTTTATCAGAGCTGTTTTTCTCGACTTTGTACATTTTTTGAGGCCGTCTTTCGGGAGAGCGGCTCCCATCTTGTAATTAATTTCTCAGGAAGGGTTGATTTAACCCTTCCTTCGAAATTAATTACAACCTGAAAGCCGCCTCCTCGAAATCCGTCTGTCAAAAAATGTACAAAGCCGAGTTTTTAGCTTTTTTTTCTAGAAATAAAAAAACCCGGAAGTAAACTTCCGGGTTTTTGTAAATACAGCTGAATCGATTCGTTGTTTAGAAATCGAATCTTGCTGCCAAGGTCCAACCTTGTGTGGAGAGCTCGTCGTTGCCCTTGCTATACTTGGATTGCCAATTATCGTCGACGAATTGCCACATTTGGTTTTGACCCCAGAACATATGATGTTCCCAACCGAATTGAACGCCCAGATGGAAACGATCGTTGTCAAACATTCCATCCCAACGGACACCCATTGCGAGATCCGAGGTGGCACGTCCGACGCGTTTCCTGTTGTTCATATCCAAGCTTTCAAAGCGTTGGCGGGTAGTACGATTTCTGAAGTACTCTTCCTGGCTGATGTGGAAGTGGCTATGGAGAAGAGCAAACGCGAAATTGCCGAAGATGCTAAATCCGTTTGAAAGACCCCATTGCGTATCCATACCGGCGCGCAGGCCGAATCCCCACATGTCGTTGGAGTTATGCACATGGTAGGGTTCGCTTTCGCTGGTTGATGAACTATTGCCGACTCGACGGAAATTGCCCCCACTGTAATCAACATGGAATCGTTGATCCAGGCGGAGGTAGCGGAAGCCCGCATGCGGCCTTAGGGTGAGATACTTGCTCGTGAAGAATTCACGGCCAAGCTCGAGGTCAATGATGTTGAACTCGACATCCCAGTTGGCGCTCGCTTTTTCCGCATAGACATCATTGTCGGTAGTATTGGTCGTAACGACATCCGCATCGGGATTCATCCAAATTGGGAAGAAGCCGCCTTCATGCGGCGCTCTCTTATTTGAAGAGGTGCGGTTGTTGAAGAAGGTCCAATTGCCGTAGAGATCCCATCCGTCGTGGGGAAGGTTGTAGCCCACGCCGAAACGGAAGCCCCAAGAGTAGGCGTTTCCTACATCAAGGGCGTCTCCATTGTTAATGCGGGTCGTGAGGTTGCGGCCTTCTACAGCATATTGCAGTCCGTTTTCATAAACTGACCACCAAAGAAGTTCGGCATCGACGAAGATGTCATAGCCATCTTTTACTTGGGGACGGCCGGGAGGATTGATCATTCCGCCGGGTCCGCGTGTTTTTTCCAACGTGCTGACGCGGTTCTCAAGGTTTCTCACTTGAGAATCGTCAACAACAGCATTCAAAATGCTTGTAAACGCTACAAGCGATGCAGCTGCTGCAGGCCACATTTTTTTTAAGTTCCAATCCATATAGATCCCCCTGGGTTTGGATCAGTAATAATCATCAAGTTTGTTACAGACACCTAAAATGCTCAAGTGTCGTTTAATGTCTTCACTCTAAATTTTAGGGCGATTTAGGGTCAACAAAAAATATTTCATCTGGAAGATTTTTCTCTTTTCTCCTCTGTAGAGAAGATGTCGAGTGGGAAAATTTTTCCCGGTGCGGAGCTCGACTTTGCAACTCAATACAAGAATGCGCCATCCAAAAAGTTGTGAAATTGCGCCGATAAGAGAGGGGCGCAGCCGAAAATCCAACTTTTGAGTTCATTTTCAAAAGACAGGTTGGGCCGAGTTTGAAACTCGGCACAAAACCGCAAAAATCCTCGAGTCTTAAGGCCCGAGTTCATTTGCGTATCGATTCCTCTAGCGGGCGAGTCCCTTCAGGAGAAGAGAAAAAACAGGCGCTGCATGTCTGTGAGCCACTTGACGGAAAACTTTCCGAGTTGCTGGAGAATAAACATCCAGGCTGCAAAGAGAAGAGCGCAGGCGAGAAGCGATTTGATGGACATGCCCAGGAAGGCGATCTGCACCTGAGGCGCGAGGCGATTGGCGATGCCGAGAAACATCTCCGCCATCAGGACGGCGACAAGAGGGGGGGCCGCAAACTGGATGGAGAGGGCCAAAATCTTTGTGGAGAGGGCGATCACCTCTTTCCAGAAGGGAAACCCTGAAGCGAAAAAGATCCCTTTAAGGTAGGTGTCAACGGGGAGATAGGAGAAGGAGAGCAGGAGGCCGTCGAAAAAATAGAAGAGGCCTCCAATGTAGAAAAAGAGGACGATCAACATGTAATTATAGAGGAGGCCGATGCTTGAGATCTGTGTCTGCATGGTGGGATCCGGGACCATCAGAGCGGAAGAGCCGCGCAAAAAGTCAATCAGCACCCCCGAAGATTGCGCGATGTAGAAGGGAATGGTGACAAAAAAGGAGATGATAAATCCGATGAAAAGCTCTTTTAGGGAAAGCCCGACGAAAGTCATATTAAACGCTACGGGCTCTTTTGCCGTGGAGATGATCTGAGGCAAAAGGAGGAGGACCAGCGAGATGGCGAGGCCTATTTTCACCCCTTGGGGCAGTTTGGAGCCCAAAAAGGGGGCGAAGGCGACGATGGGAGCGATCCTAAAGAGCCCAAGGAAGAAAAAGGAGAGGACGGTGACGGGGGGGATGTGGGAGGAAAAGAGAAGAAAGGAGAGGTAGTCGGCTGTGGGAGATCCGTCCATCCCTTCAGTAGCTCCATTTCGGGAAGTTGACGAGAATAGTGTTCGTAAATTGCATGATTTGAGCGCCTAGCCATCCTCCAAGAATAAAGAGAGTGAGGATGACGGCGATCAGCTTGACGGTAAAAGAGAGAGTTTGCTCCTGAATCTGCGTTGCGGCCTGGAAGATGGCCACAAAGAGCCCCAGAGCCATGCTGATGAGAATGGGGGGGCCAGAGAGGATCAGGATCAGCAAGAGAGCCTGATAGGAGAGCTGGAAGATTTCTGCGCTAAACATCTTTTCCTCCTAACGGAATGTGAGAACTAAGCCCTGGATTAAAAGCGTCCAGCCGTCGACCATTACCAGAAGCAAGAGTTTGAGAGGAAGCGCAATGGTCAAAGGAGAGAGCATCATCATGCCCATGGCGAGGAGGATATTGGAGGTAACCATGTCGATGACGAAGAAGGGCAGGTAGATGAGGACCCCGATCTCAAAGGCAGCTTTTAGCTGAGAGGTGATAAAGGCGGGAATTAAGATGATAAAGTCCGTCTGTTTTAGGGAGGGCCGGAAAGTTTCGGGAAGAGACTTGTAAGCGAGCTGGTAAAAGGTGGCGATGTGTTTATTGAGGGTATTTCTCTCGAGGAACTGGCGCATCGGCTCCTTGGCCTGATCGGCAATCTCAATCATGTAGGCGGCCGTGGGTCCGGAGAAGAGTTCTGTAGGGGGCTGTTTGTGAATGAATTCTCGGCTCTTTTCATACATTTGCGAGGCGGTTGGAAACATGACGTAGATGGTCATCAAAAGAGCGATGCCGTTGATGACCTGGTTGGGAGGACTCTGCTGGACGCCCAGCGCGTTGCGAAGCAAAGAGAGGACGATGACGATCTTGACATAGGAGGTCAAGAGCATCACTACATAGGGAAGGAGGGAGAGTCCGGCGAGGACGGCAAGCTCTGTGATGATGGTAGGAGGGGCGACTTCGGGCAAGCCTGCTTCCTGGGCAAAGATGAACAAAGGAAGGAGAAGCAGACAAAACAGGAAAAGATAGAGTTTTTTATTCATGGGAAAGGGGTGGCTTTTTGTATTTTTCAAAAGCGGCCTCAATGCTGCGCCATTGATTTTCTAAGGTTGCATTGATGATTCCGGTTTCGGTCTCAATGACGCATCCCCCAGGAGGAACATCGTCTCTTTCTACAATTTTTAAACTCTTAAGATGCTCCAGAATCTCTTTCATGCGCGGCTTTTCTTTTTCAAGATAGTCGCGGTCGGCTTTGTTGATATAGATCGTGATGCGGTGGTTTTGGGTGACGGGAGTCAGCGCCTGAAGCACGATGTCAACGATGGTATCGGGCTTTAAATCGAGCTGCCTTCCCACCACTTTTTTTGCGGCCTGCAGCACGAGAGGGAGCATGGATTGCTGCATCTCATGGCGGATCTTTGTCAACTCATGCTCAAAGTAGACAACGTGCGCGTTGAAGAGGGCAAGACCTTCATTAAAGCCCTCTTTTTTGGCGCTCTCCTTTAAGCTCTCGCACTCCTCTTTTGTCTTCTTGTGAAGTTCACCGGCATCCTCTTTTGCCTTTTCGAGAATTTCACATGCCGAAAGAAGCGTGCTGTATTCCTCTCTAGGAATCACCTTTTGATCTGTGGAAGGATGCACATCGCCCTGATAGATCAGAGAAAAAAACTTCATGCCGGACTCTCTTTGCTTGGCGCCTCTCGAAAAGGCTCTATCAGGTTAATGATCTGTTCCTGCAGTCTGGAAAAGTCTAAAGAATTATCCAAGGGAGTGTGGAGTTTTTGAAAGAGGGAAGCGGATGTCATGTCAAGCTGGCGGGTGAGATACCAGAGAAGGCTGGGATCGGCGCCATACATTCCCTTGGAAAGGCGATTGATCCCTCGCTGGCGCAAAAGAGTTCTTAAGGTAGCCGGATTGCCGTCCCATTTATTTAAATTCATGGAACGAAAGCTCAGGTGTTCCGTTTGTTTTAAAAGGGGGGCGAGATAGCTCCTCTCGTCTTCCGAAAGGATTTGCATCAGTTTCTCGAATCTCTCTTTTTTGATGATCAGTTTCAATTCTAAAGCTAAATCATGCATGCTCAGAAGATCAATGAATTTCAGCTTTTGGGGGTAGGAAAGAAAGAGGAGCGTATTTAAAGGGCTTTGGGGAAGACATTCGAGAGGGAGGAGAGGGAATGTCTCTTTCGTAAGAGCTTCGAAGACTCTTTTTTGTAAAAAAGCGCGGGCTTGCGGTTTTAAGGAAAAGAGCTCCGATGAACAGCCCAGGTCTTGAATAAGCCGGTCTTGCAAGGGGGCGGAGAGGGCGGATAGAAAGAGGGACAAATCATGGGGTGCGAGCGCTCTTAATGTGGACTCAAACCACGAGTAATGGAAGGTGTCGAGGAGCTTTTCTCCCTCCGTTATCCCCAAGGTGGGGTCTTGATGAGAAAAAGAGAGGAGGGCCAGCTTTTCCGCTTCTTCCTTTGGAAGATAGCTCACCAGCCTCTTTCTTCTTTCCGGAGGCGGGAGGTCGAGAAAGGATTTAAAGATAATCCGGCTCGCCGCTGTCATTCTTTTGGCGGAGTCTTTTCCGCTTCAGACTCTTCTTTTGTTTTGCTCTCCTGGATCGGAAAGGGATGAAAGAGCTCCCTGATTCCCTGCCGCTTCAAAAGAGGATAAAATTTCCATGCAAGCCATCCGATCATCACAAGGAACAGCAGCGAGATGAAGACGAGAAGGAAAAAAAGGGCGCGGAAGCGGGCAGCGGATCCTTTGTTCATCACAATCGACCAGATGCTGACATACTCTTTCGCTTCGGGAGTAATGGCCTCGAGCTGTTCTTTTAAGACGATATCGGCAAAGCGCGCGCGGTCTGAAATGACGGTCACGTTATTGATGTCGAGTCCGACGACGCTTCCTGCGACAAGCCTCTTTATTTTAGTGATGAGGTGGCTGTTGGGGTTGTCTAGGATGCCCTGGTGTTTTACATAGACCGATGCGGTCACCTTTTTCTCTTTGGCTTCCGCGCCGGGAATCGTCTCGGGAGGAGGAATCGAGAGCTGCACCTGTGCGTCAATGACCCCGTCGATCATCCGGATCATGTTGGCGATCTGTTCGGCAAGCCCTGCCTGGTAGCGCACCGTCTCTTCGGTCTCCGATGTCATGAGCCCTTCTTTGGCAAAGAGCTTTAGCAGCGTCGTCCCGCGCACGCGCGGCAGGCCGTTTTGGTTTAAGATGGCCATCGCCTCCGTGGCTCTGGACTCCTCGACCGAGATGTTCCACAGATTTTCGGTCGCGGCAGCCCCGGGCCCTCCTGCGGCGGTAGGAGCCTTCTCTGCGCGAATCCCCTTATTTGCCAAAAAGACAATGATCTCGTTGGCCTCTCTTTCGGGGACATTATTGACGACGAACTGTCCCTTTTCACATCCCCCTAAAAAGATAAGCAGAGAGAGGAGAAAAAGAGAGCAAAAAAATCTCTTCTTGGATGACATAAAGACCCACAAAATCCTTTCTCTTTTGTTGTATACCATCTTCCAAAAGTTTCGCAATCTTTAAGAATTCTTTTGGCGCAATCATGAAATGCGACTGTTCTTTAAGCAATGGGAAGACGATCTGATGAGATTTTGCAAGAAAGAGCCCAAGAATTTTCGCTGCGACCACGTCCTATGAGCCGGTTTAGCACATGCCGGCTTTGCCGAATCTGCGCAAAAAGTAGTCCCGGATTCCTTTCAGAGAGGCGCGGATCTGTTGCAGTTTCCGGAGTCGAGCGGGTTGAGCGTATCCTGGCCGCACGAGGCGCGATAGGAAGACGTGAAGGTTTTTGAGAAGCAGCAATTTATAAAGGCGGACCAGTTCCGGAAGGATCACCCGAACGTAAAGAGCCGCTCTCGGTCCCAATGCGACATTGCGCTCAATAAAGAGCAGGCGATTTCTCCACCAATAGTAGCGGCTTTGGGGCTTTCCTCCGACAAAAGAGGCGGAGACCTTGTGGCGGAGAAGGGCCTCTTTGCAAATAGAGAGGAGAAAGCCCGCTCTTTTGGCGCGCAGGCAAAAATCGGCCTCTTCCCAAAGAAGAAAAAAGCGCGCATCGAAAAGCCCGATCTTTTCGACGACATCCCGTCGGATCATGAGCGAGCAGCCGCAGGCGTAGTCCAACTCCGGAAGGCGTGAAAAGAGCTCTTCGTGAAAGGGAGCTCCTTTTCCGATCAGATCAAATTGCGCTTTTTTAGCATTCCACCTTCCTCCCAAATGATCTAATGTGAGGCTTTTTTGATCGAAAAGAAAGGGAACAGCGCCCGAGAGGGAACTGTTTGGGTGTGTTTGAAAATGGGCGGAGAAGGCAGAGAGGATGCCGGGCTCGACTACAGTGTCGTTATTGAGAAGGAAGATCCAGTCGGCCCCTTCTTTTAGGGCAAATTCAGCTCCGATGTTGTTGCCCTCGGCAAAGCCGAGGTTTTCTTGATTCTTTAGAAGCGCGACGGCGGGGTAGGCGCTTTCGATGGCATCTATCGAGCCGTCGCTCGATCCGTTGTCGACAACCACGATTCTAAAGGGCGCATAAAAGACGCTTTGCAAAGAGGCGAGACAGGCAAGGGTGTCGTCTTTTCCATTCCAGTTTAAGATGATGATGAAGATGAGGGGCGCATTAGCGGGCATAGAGCTCAAGCGCCTCATTGACAATGGTTTGAAATGGAATCTGCAAAAGACAGAAGGGCTCTTGGCACTTTTTTTTCAGACAGGGGAAGCAGGTGGCGGGCCTGTAGAGCACGCGCGAGCGCGGGGCGTGGTAGGGGCCGCACCGCTTGGGATCGGTGGGTGAAAAGAGGGCAAGGGTGGGGGTTTTTGCCGCGACGGCGAGGTGCATGGGGCCCGTGTCGTTCGTGATAAAGAGCGCAAAGCGGCTAAGCAGAGCGGAGAAAACGGAAATGGGGAGCGTTAAAGGGATCGCTCCCTCGATTTGAGAGCTGACGGTTTCGATTAAGGAGCGCTCGCTTAGACTCCCCGTGACGAAGATCTGGCACCCCAGGCGCTCTTTGAGCTCTTGTCCCAGGCGGACGAAGAGAGCGGGAGGGAGCCGTTTGAAGCGGTCTTTGGCTCCCGGGGGGAGGCCGACGAGCGGCAAAAAGGAGGGGATGCGGTGGCTTTCGAGGAAGCCCTCCGCCCGCTTTTCATCCTCTTTGTCCCAGGCCATTTCCAAAGAGAGCGAAGAGAGCGTTGCTCCTGCGCGCTGCACAAGAGAGAGGCGTCTTGCGATTTCGTGCTCTTCTTTCTGTTCTAAAGCGGCTGTCAGGAGCGCATCGAGTCCCTTGCTGCATCCCTTTGTTCCGATGATGTCAGGAATAAAGAGAAAAGCACAGAGGGGAAGGGCAAGACGCTGGGAGGCGTGAAAGAGCAGCGCCGTCTCTATCTTTTTTGTGCGCAGGCGGAAAAAGACCTTTAAAAAAGAAAGAGACGAGTTCTTCACCACAAAGAGCTCGTCGATGTGCGGGTTTTTTTTGAGAACTTCGCATCCAACGGGACTTGTCAAGACGGCAAGGTAGCTTTTGGGAAAGCTCTCCCTTAAGCACCGGATGGCAGGAGTCGCCCAGAGAGTATCTCCCAAGCCCGTTGTCGAGACGACAAGGAAGCTTTTCTCGGCGGGGTAGAGGACTCTTTTTTTTCTAAAGCGGTTGAAGAGAGAGAGCGCGTTGATAATGAACCGGTTTTTCACCTCACCGCCTGAGTCCGTTTTTTATGCCGTCGAGAGCCGCCAGTTTGTAGAGATGGTGAAGCGAGGGGTAGGTAAAGAGGTCTTCGGCGACGTGGTCTAGTTTTTTTTGGTTTTCCAAGAGCGCAACGCCGTAATGGATCAGTTCTGAGGCCAGAGGCCCGATGATGTGGATCCCCAGGACGCCCAGAGTGGAGCGGTTGAAGACGATCTTTAAAAACCCCCTCGCTTCTTCCATGAGTTTGCTGCGTGTCGCTTCGTCATATCTGGCAATTCCCGTCGAGTAGTCGATGTTCTCTTTTTGAGCCTCCTCTTCGGAGAGACCGACGAGCGCGATTTCGGGAGCAGTGAAGAGCGCGTAGGGGAAGGCTTTGGGAAGGTGCGGGGCGCGGTTTTTTCTAAAGATGTGCGAGACGGCGGCAGCTCCCTGGTCTCGGTTCGTTCCGGCAAGAGAGGCAAAGCCGATCACATCGCCTACGGCATAGATGTGCGCTATATTGGAGCGATAGGCGGCGTCTACGCCGATGGTGTCGCGCTCCTGAATCTTCAAGCCGATCCGCTCTCCTTTCAAGGTGCGGGTATTGCCGAGCCTTCCGGCGGCAAAAAGAAAGCACTCCGCCTCGATCTCAACGTCTGTTCCGAGGCGGATTTTCAGAGGACGGGAGGCCTCCTCGGGATTCTCAATGCGCTCGACCCGCGTCCCTAAAAAGAGATGCACTCCCGCTCGCTTCATCTGGTAGAGCAGCTCTGAGGAGAGCTCCCGATCGATTTGCGGAAGAACCTTTTCCGCGTCATTCACGAGATAGACAAGGGTTCCAAGAGACGAAAAGAGGGAAGTGTATTCACATCCGATGACGCCGGCTCCCGCGATGCAAAGACTTTTTGGCGCCTTTTTCAGGGTCAGGATGGAGTCCGCGTCATGGATCCGCTTGCCGTCAAAGGGGATCTCCGGAGGGTGGTAGGGAGAGGAGCCCGTGGCGATGAGGATATAGCTTCCCTGGAGGCGCTGGGGCCTAGGGCCGGAGATCACCAGCGTGTGGGGATCCTCAAAGGACGCCAGCCCCTGGTAGAGATCGACGCCGTTTCTCTTCAGATTCTCTTTGATCTCGCAGGCGTTCTCTTCAAAAAGATAATTTTTTTGGTAGCGAAAGAGGGCGGCGGTCGGTTCTTTGTGAAAACCCGGATGGAGAGGGGGAGGAGGCGGTTTTTCGCTTTGAAGCGCCTCAACAATTGCCACTTTGCAGCCTAAAGAAGCGGCTTTTAATGCCGCCTGCTCTCCTGCCGGCGCAATTCCCAATACAATCAGTTCATATTTATTCACACAATCTATTATAAGGAAAAAAAGAAAGAAGGCAATCTAGAGTGGAACTCTCGCTTGAAGAAAAGGCAAATCTCATCATTCAACGCATCCGCCGCTACCTGATCACCATCATGGGGGTGACCGAGGAGCAGGCGAGCAGCGAGGAATTCTACCGCGCGTTTGCCATGGCGCTTCGCGAGGTCATCATGATGCACTGGACCGCGCGGATCCACTCCTATCGCTCCAACCAGTCCCGCCAGATCTTCTACATCTGCATGGAGTATCTTCCCGGCCGGTTTTTGAAAAATAACATCATCAATCTCAAAGCGCTGGATTTTGTCAAACGCGTCATGGAAAAGATGAATCGCGATTTTTCCGTCGCTGTTCCCTTTGAATGCGACCCGGGCCTGGGCAACGGGGGCTTGGGACGTCTTGCCTCCTGTTTTTTAGATTCGCTTGCCACCCAGTGCTATCCCGCAGTGGGATATGGGTTGCGCTACCAGTACGGCATCTTCGATCAGGAGGTGTGGGGCGGCGTGCAAGTCGAGCGCCCCGATATCTGGCTCATGGCTGAAAATCCGTGGGAGATCCGACGGGACAAGTATGCAGAGATCATTCAGTACGGCGGACGCCTGGTCAAAAAGACCAACAAAAAAGGAGAAGAGGTCTACGACATAGACGATTGCGATGAGGTGCGCGCTCTTTCTTACGACATCCCCATCGTCGGATACCGGGCATCCGAAGACTTTAACGTCGTGACGATGCGGCTTTGGACCACCAAGGAGTCGCCGCGCAATTTCCAGTTGCAGCGCTTTAATGCGGGCCAACTCGACCAGGCGGCCGAAAATACCACCCTGACCGACGTCCTCTATCCCAACGACAACAACGAGATGGGAAAGCGGATCCGCCTAAAGCAGGAGTTTTTACTTGTCTCGGCTTCTTTGCAAGACATCTTTGCCCAGCATGAGATGAGATTTCAGGACATCTCCAAGTTTGCCGACAAGGTGCGCATCCAGATCAACGACACCCACCCCGCACTCATCATCCCCGAGCTGATTCACATCTTAACCCACGATCACGATTTTAGCTGGGGCGAGGCGTGGGAGACTGTCAAGACCTGCTGCGGTTATACCAATCACACCGTATTGAAGGAGTCTTTGGAAGAGTGGAACCAAAACCGCCTCCAGCAACTTCTTCCGAGGCAATACCGCATCATCGAGCGGCTCAACCAGGAGCTTTGCAACTCTGTCCGCAAACAGTTTCCCGGAGACGAAGAGCGTGTGCGCCGCATGTCCATCCTAGAAGGAGGACAAATAAAGATGGCCCATCTTGCCATCTACGGCTCGCACCGCGTCAACGGCGTCGCCGCCCTGCATACCCAGATCTTGAAAGAGACCATCTTTAAAGATTTCAACCAGATGTATAGCGACAGATTTATCAACATCACCAATGGAGTGACGCAGCGCCGCTGGCTGCTTGATTGCAATCCCCTTCTTGCCTCCTTTATCACCGAGCGCATCGGTTCCGAGTGGATCTGCGATTTCACGAAGATCAAAGAGCTTTCCAAGAGCGCCTCCGATCCTGCTTCGCAAGAGGAATTTTTGCGCCTTAAGCGAGAGAATAAAAAACGGCTCGTCCGCTATTTGAATGAACGCAATCCAATAAGGGACTCAAGCGGAAAGGTCATTGCCCATACGCCGAGCCTTGCAGAAGACGCCCTCTTTGACCTTCAGATCAAAAGACTGCATGAATACAAGCGCCAGCTCATGAATGTGCTGCATCTTCTCATGGTCTACTATGAGCTCAAGGCCAACCGGGAAGCGCGCAAGATCAAGCGGCAGGTGATCATCGGCGGGAAGGCGGCTCCCGGCTACGCCCTTGCCAAAAACATCATCCAGCTCATCTACGCCGTTGGAAGAAAGGTCAACGCCGACCCCGACGTCAACTCCTCTTTGCGCCTGATCTTTTTGGAAAATTACAACGTCTCAAAGGCGGAGATCGCCATCCCCGCCGCCGATCTCTCCCAGCAGATCTCCACCTCAGGCCAGGAAGCCTCCGGAACGGGCAACATGAAGCTCACAATCAACGGAGCCTTAACCATCGGGACGGAAGACGGAGCCA